>R25__coassemble_416_pt1 | contig 25403 bp, 22 predicted proteins | sample R25__metabat2_low_PE_027 | metagenome-assembled genome bin R25 | reverse complement strand
TAACAGGGCTTATAGCCCTTGTGCAAACCACCCGTTTTACGGGTGGTTATGATTTATTTTAATATGTTATCTGATTGATTTATAAGCAGGACCGAATGCGGCACACGCTCTGAAATCCGCGCCCTCACGGTCTTTTGTTCCGAATGAATTCCAGACGGCGGGTCTGAAAATCTTTTCATCGGGTATATTGTGGAGGGCTACGGGGATGCGGAGAATCGAGCAAAGCGAAATAAGGTCTGCGCCGATGTGACCGTAACTGATTGCGCCGTGATTTGCGCCCCAGTTGTTCATAAGGTCATAAGCCGAATTAAACGCATCGCCGCCTATGCCGTTGCATCTCGGAGCAAACCATGTGCAAGGCCAGGTGTAATCCGTTCTCTTCCAAAGGATGTCGGAAACTTCATCGGGAAGGTTTACGGTCCAGCCTTCGCAAATCTGGATGACGGGGCCGAGACCTTTGACAATGTTGAGACGAATCATTGTTGCGGGCATTTCCGCTCTTGTAAGGAAGCGGGAAGAATATCCGCCGCCGCGGAAATAGCCTCTGTCGGCCATTGCCCAGGTTGTTGCATCGGTCATAAGTTTCTGATCTTCGGGAGTTACTTTATACCATTCTTTGATTATGCCGTTGCCGTTTTCATCCTTTACTTCGCCGCAGGCATCAATGCAGCAGGCGCCGGAATTGATGAGGTGTATAAAGCCGTCCGCTTCCTTTGCTTTGCCTTCAATGTCGTAGCCCGTAACTCTTTTTACGGAATCTCCGCTCCAGTATGTACGCACATCGGCAAACATCTGAGGACGGTTTGTAAGAAGTTTCATAAGAAGCATTCCGAGACCGTTGAGAGTATCATTTTCGGTTGCGAGAACATAGGGTTCTCTCGCTCCGTTCCAGTCAAACGACGAGTTAAGCATAGCCTCGGCAAAGTCTGCGTTGGGATAGTGGTCGGTCCACTGTCTCTGACCCTGGAAGCCTGCCGCTATGGCGTTATGACCGACCATTTCCTCTTCTCTGCCTTCGGGAAGATTTTTGTTGCCGTTCATAAGGTCTTTGATTATGCACATCATTTTGACTGTAAATTCCCAGTCTTTATCTTTCTCTTCTCTTGTTTTTTGGAAGAATTCCGGGTTTTTGTCAAATGTTTCTTTACAATTGGCTTTAGTCCATTCGAGAGCTTTCTTAAACTCTGCCTCGTCATAAATGCCCTCTTCCATACGGCGGATAATCTCAACCTCATCAACGGATTCAACACGCATTCCGAGATATTCCTCAATAAATTCGGAATTGATTATCGAACCGGCAATACCCATGCAGATAGAGCCTATCTGAAGGTATGATTTGCCCCTCATTGTCGCGGCCGCAACCGCCGCGCGGGCAAAACGGAGAAGTTTTTCCTGAACATCTTCGGGAATTGTTTCATCATCGGCATCCTGTACGTCTTTACCGTAGATACCGAACGCAGGAAGTCCTTTCTGCGCGTGCGCGGCAAGAACGGCGGCAAGGTAAACGGCGCCGGGACGCTCGGTCGCGTTGAAGCCCCATACGCCTTTGATTGTGTACGGATCCATATCCATTGTCTCAGAACCGTAGCACCAGCACGGTGTAACGGAAAGAGTTATGTCAACGCCCTCTTTTTTAAACTGTGCCGCAACCTGAGCCGCTTCCGCGACTCTGCCGATACTTGTCTCCGAAATAACTACTTTTACGGGCTCACCGTTTGAGTAACGGATATTGTCGGTAAACAGTTTTGCCGCGGCTTTTGCCATGTTCATAGTTTGTTCTTCGATGCTCTCTCTGACTTTGAGAGCGCCTCTTCTTGCGTCAATAATGCGTCTTATGCCGATTACGGGATAATCGCCTATAAGTCTGCTTTCTGCCATAATCAATTTATCCTTTCATATAAATATTATTTACCGATAACGTTTAAAAAGCGTTTATAAGCCGAAGCCCATTCATCGGGGTTTTGCGGCTCATAGATTTTAAGAGTTTCGCTGTTTGCTATAACGCGCCTTGCGGCTGTTACATCCTTTATGCTGCCGTCTGCTATGAGCTGAACGGCTATATTGCCGAGAACAGTGGCTTCAATCGGGCCTGCCTTAACAGGAACATTGCATGAGGAAGCGGTCATACCGCAAAGCAAGCCGTCTTTGACTCCGCCGCCGATAACATGAATGCAGTTGTATTTTTTATCAGTGCAGTTTTTGAGCATATCAAATGTTAAGCGGTATTTCATAGCGAGACTTTCATATATACATCTCATAACCTCCCCGACCGATTGAGGAACATACTGCCCTGTTTTGCGGCAGTATCCACGCACTCTTTCAGGTATGTTACCCATAGGCACAAACTCGGGAGCGTCAGGGTCTATAAAACACTTAAAAGGTTGTTCGTCGAGAGCGAGTTTCTCAAGCTCGGCGTAACTGTATTGCGTGCCCTCTCTTGCCCATTGGCGACGGCTTTCCTGAATAAGCCACAAGCCGATTATATTTTTAAGAAAGCCTGTTTTGCCTTCACAGCCGCCCTCATTGGTGATATTCATTGAGAGAGATTTTTCATTGACAACGGGTTTGTCAATTTCGGTGCCGAAAAGTGACCATGTGCCGCTGCTTAAAAATGCGAAATCAGGATTTTCGCTCGGAACAGCGGTTATAGCCGACTGAGTATCGTGACCGCAAACACTGTAAACCTTTGCCTTTTCAACGCCGAGTTCTTCACAAATCTCATCACTGAGCATTCTCACGGTTTCACCGGGCATAGAGATTTTGCCGACAAGGCCGCGCGGTATGCCGAGTTTTTCAAAAACTTCATCACACCAGTCTTTGGTGTTTATGTCAACAAGCTGTGATGTTGTGGCTATTGAATACTCCGTAACCTGCCGGCCTGTGAGAAAATATGCGAACAAATCGGGCATAAACAGCAAGCTTTTTGCGCGCTTCAGAAGTTCAGGTCTGTATTTTGCTATTGAGAAAAGCTGGAACACCGTATTGAGTTCCATAAACTGTATGCCCGTAAGAGAATAAAACTCCTCTTTAGGTATTAGTTTGAACGCCTCCTCAATCATCCCTTTTGTTCGTAAATCTCTGTAATGAACGGGATTTTCAAGAAGCCTGCCGTCTAAATCAAGCAAGCCGAAATCAACACCCCAAGTATCAATTCCGATTGACTCAAAGCCGCCGCATTCCTTTGCTTTTAAGATGCCCTGTTTGATTTCATAAAAAAGTCTGAGAACATCCCAGTAAACGGTACCGTTGACGGAAACCGGATCGTTTGAAAATCTGTGAACTTCTTTTAACTCTATTTTTTCACCGTCAAATATTCCGAGAATCGCCCTTCCGCTTGAAGCACCGAAATCAAAAGCCAAAACTCTTTTTTTCATATTCTACTGAACAACACCTTTTTTGAGAATTATATTGGCATAAATTGCCGTTTCTCCGCTGGCAACCACACAATATGCTTTTTTTGCCCTCTCATAGAAAGCGAAGCGCTCCACAAGCTCAAATTTTCTGTCACCCTCTATTGATTTGACGATGCTTTCGTACTCGCTCCAGATAGGAGGTTTTTCGCCGTCGGAGCCGTTGTCCATAAGAGCGACGGGGCATTCAACATAGGTGTCAAGCGGCATAAGATTAAGAACCGCCGAAAGAATTTCCGGCACACCGTGGCCGTCAAGGCGCACAAGCCTTTGTGCCATTGAGGCGGCGGGAAAGTTGCCGTCACCTATAACCAACTCATCACCGTGCCCCATTTCCATAAGAATCTTAAGCAGTTCCGGAGAAATTACCGGAGAAATGTTTTTAAGCATAAAAATCCCCTTTCATACGATTATAACGGCAATTTTATATTAATTATACATTACATATCCGCTTTTGAAAAGTGGTTATTTAGTATTTTTTAACAAAAACAGACTGATAAAAGACAATACCGATTGTGTTTTCATGGCAAGAAAACCGTTTTCCGGAACGCAGAAGCGGCGTTCCGGAACTGTAATTAAAATCAGCAAAAACAGATTTCTCAAGCTGTTATTTCTCAGGCTGTTTTTATGAATTTTTCAATAAACTCATCAAGCTTACTGTTATATGCTTCTGAATTTGTCTGATAACTTTCGGCATGAGCCGCCCCTTCAACAAGGAGCAGGTCTTTATATTCACTGCCGCACGCTTCGTAGAGCTCTTCGCCCATTCTCGTAGGCACGAAATCATCCTTTGTGCCGTGAACAAAGAGCATAGGCAGTTTTGCTCTTTCAACCGCGGCTTTCGCGTCGGCGTCTTTGAAATGATAGCCTGAAATCAGTTTATTGAATACATCCGCGCCGTAAAGAACAATATATTCGGCTTTGCCCAAAAATGAGATATTGTGCTCAAACTCATGCCAGGCGGATGTGTATCCGCAATCGGCAACGGTGAATTTTACGTTTTCGGGAAGGTTCTCGCTGCCGCTCATCATCATAACGGTAGCGCTGCCCATTGAAACACCGTGAAGAATAATCTGTATATCTCCGCCGAACTCTTTTAAAAGAAAATCAAGCCACTCAAGACAATCCTGATATTCATAATAACCAAAGCCGATATAGTTGCCCTCACTCTGCCCGGAAGCCTGATGATCCACAAGAAAAACATTAAAACCTTTATCGTGATAATATTTTGTAATAAAACGGAACTCGCGTTTGCCGTTGCACCTGTAACCGTGGCTGCAAAAAACATAAACATCGGACGGTTTGTCCGCTTTGAGGAGGTAACCTTTTAATGTCTGACCCCTTTTATTGACAAGTGTATAATCGTCAAACACCTGTTTGCCGAACCAGATTATTCTTTCATCCTCTTCCTCGGGAGGAAGTTCAACCGCATCTTCCGGTTTTTTGTTTAAAAAGCCCCCCGCTTTATCAACAAGCTTTGAGTTACGCGACATTACTGCGTTGAAAATTGTGTAATCTATTGCGCCTATTAAGCCCGCCGTTGCGCCAAGCGCGGAAATTACGCCCTTTTTACCCATAAATATATCTCCTTAATTATTAATATTTCTTAATTTCTGCAAAAGCTTCTTTTACAGCGTAATATGCCGGTTTGGGATTAAGATCGCAGTCAACAATACCCCATTTTGTTTCAGTCGGACAATCAGCCTGACCGCACACATAGCATTTTTCCGAATCGGCATAGCAATATATAAACGCGCCCGCCATATAGCCGGTATTATAAAGCTTATGAAGGATTTTTGAGAAAAATTTTGCCTGACCTTCCGGAGTATGCGGATATCCCGGTATTTTTGTAACCGCCGGGAGTTCACGGTAAAGATGATTAGTCAAATCGCTTTTGAACAGAAGATTGTAATATCTGTTTTTATCACCCTGAGCAAGATATTTGATATGGTTTGCGAAATATTGCGGCATAGCCTCAACAAAAGCGGCGATATTCTGTTTTGCCTCTTTCGCGGATGAAACACCGTACTTTTGAAGTATCGATCTTTTTTCAGCCTTGCTTTTCGGGGCGCCCGCCCCGATATAGCCGAACTCCTGTAAAATAACCGGTTTGCCGGTAAAAGCCCAAAGATAACGCAAAACCGCGTCAAACATCCACATAAACCCGATTATATTCATAAAACAGCCTACATAAATATCAACACCGACATAATCACAGTATTTAAGGTAGGGCTTAAGTTTAGAATGCAAATCCGCCTGAGGGCCGGCACTGTTATAACCAACAAGAATATCGCCCTTGAGCGGGAACATCGCTTCAAGCTGAACAGCAATAAATCTTGCGGCTTCATCCATAGTTAACGGTATGGTAAAACGCGGTATGCCCATTTCGTTAGTGACCTGAAGCGCGCCGATGCATTCACTCAGCTCTTTTATAATATAAACGGCAATTTCTTTTATCTGCCGTTCACCGTCGGGAGTATTGAGATTAATGCCGTAATTTAAATAATCCTGCGGATAAGGGGTAACAGCCATAACTTTAACGCCGACTTTTTTATAAGCGACGCACTGTTCTTTGAATTGAAGAAACTGTTTTTTTATGCTTCCGTCTTTTTCAAACGGGAAAGGAATATCGGTTCTAATCCACCCGATATTTGCTTCAATCAGCTTTTGCACGCCACCTCTGTGATGGCACACCCCGCAAATAAAGCCCTTTTTTCTCAACGCATCGGTTTCAGCGTTACTGTTTTTTATAAAGAAAGACTTTGCAAGATTTAAAGGAACATATTTCAAGCCGTATTTAATCTGATTGAGAACAAACTCCTCCATATTTTACTCCCCGCGTTTTTTCAGACCGCTTCTGTAAATAACTCTGAAAGGTTTCGCGTTATTTCTCAACATAAGAACACTGTCGATTTTGTAATCTTCAAGCACTGCCTCCCAGCGTGGAATCATTCCGCGGTCATATTTAACCGGAAGGAAGCCGGCGGAGAGGTAACTTTTTACCGCGCCTTTACGCCATTCATCGGTTGTAAGAAGAGCGTATTTTACGCCGCGGCTTTCCATTTCTTTAATAACAATAAGCGAGAGATATTTTGCGAGACCCCTGCCCCGAAAATCGTTTCTGATTCCGACCATATGCATATCGCCTATATTCTTTTCATTGACAAAAAAAGTAACCGTTCCGATATGCTCACCCTTGTAATCAAGAAAGAACACATCGTTGAAAACATCTATATTCTCGTTATCCGTTATAGCCCGATCAAACGCTTTTTCATCGGCATCATCACCGACAAGACCGTTTTTGCAACACTCTACCCAGTCGGTTTTGTCTTTTTCGGTTTTATATTTTGAAACAGAGTAACCATCGGGCAATTCGTAATCCTCATAAGCGGTGCCCGGAAGCCGATACATTTTTAACTGCGCCATACATTTCTCCTGCATAAAAACTTATATTATTTTATCAAATCAAAGCAATATAATCAATAGCATATTGTATGTTTTTTATAATTCCGGTTAAAATAAATTAATTATTTTATAATTATTGACAATAAACATTATAACAAGTAATATTTTAATGTAACAATCAAAAACAGGTAAGAGGGAATTGTATGGCTTTTATAAGGAATAAAAACGAAGAGAGAACAGGATACCAGCAGGGCGGAGAGTTAAGGGATTCATATAACAATCAGTGTGATTTTGTTATGGTTTACCGTATTAACGAAACCACCGCGGAAAGAGTAAATCAATATAAAAAAGAAGGTTACACAGTTCACCTTATGACCGGAATTGCCTGGGGCAGTTACACAGATTATCTTTACGGCAAATGGGATGGCAGAAACCATTGGGATGAGGCTCAAAAGGATAGGTACGGCAACCTTATTCTGCACTCTGAGGACACACCTTATATGGTACCCACCGTTGCTTTTTCGGATTATCTGTCTGATAAACTGAGGGTTGCGGTTGATGCGGGAGTTGAGGCTATACATGTTGAAGAACCGGAATTCTGGGACAGAGCCGGATATTCGGAAGCCTTTAAGAGAGAATATCTTCTTTATTACAGGCAGCCTTGGAGCGCCCCTCACGAAAGTGTTGACGCAAAATACAAATGTTCACGCCTTAAAGCATATCTTTACGCGAGAGCAATAGACAGAGTCGCCTCTTCACTTAAAGAATACGCGAAAATAAAATATAACCGCAATCTGCGTTTTTATGTGCCGACGCACAGCTTAATCAATTACACGCAATGGAAAATAGTAAGCCCCGAAGGCAGGCTTGCGGATATACCCGCTGTTGACGGATGTATAGCGCAGGTATGGACGGGAACATCACGCGAAAAGAACTGGTTTGACGGCAATTTTAAAGAAAGAACATTTGAAACGGCTTATCTTGAATACGGCGTAATGCAGGAACTTGTTAAGGGAACCGACAGAAAAATGTGGTTTTTGCACGACCCGATTGAAGACAATCCGGCTTTTGACTGGAATGATTACCGTAAAAACTACCTTTGCACCGTGGCGGCGTCACTGCTTCACCCGAAAATCAACACCTATGAAATATGCCCCTGGCCAAACAGGGTTTTTGAGGACAAATACCCGAAAAACTCACCTGACGCGCAAAGCATTCCCGAAGAATACGCCACACTGCTCAACAATATGTTCAACACATTGGGAACAATAGAAAACACGGAAGAAAAAGGCGTTAAAGTCGGCATTCTTACCGCTGACAGCCAATTATATCAGCGCGAATATCCGGATTATTATTTTTCCGACGCCAAATCGGAGGAAACGGGAACTGTTCTGCACGAATCGGACGAATTGATTGAACAGTTTAAAAATAATCTTTTTCACGCCGAAAAACCCGGTGGAGAGCTTATGCTTAAATATATGAGTACAAACGCTTTCCCCTCTTTTTATTCGCTTGCTTTGCCGCTTTTGAAATACGGTGTAAATATCAGACCGGTTTTGCTTGACAACGCAAGAAGATACCCCGGATATCTTGATGACTACGATATAATCATTATGAGCTATGAATATATGAAGCCGGATTATCCCGATGTAAACACCTGCATAGCAAACCGTGTAAGACAAGGCGCCGCGCTTATATACATAGGAGACAGTTACGACCCGTTTAACAAGGTTAAAAGCTGGTGGAGTAAAAAATATCAATCTCCTTCTGAACATCTTTTTGAATCGCTTGAAATTTGCCCCGGTAAAAAGGGAATATATAAATGCGGAAAAGGTATTGCCGCGGTATGGAAAATATCGCCGTGCATATTCGGGTTTTCAAAAGAAAACGCCGATTCATTAAGAGAGTTTTTCACGGAAGTTTTAGAAAAAGCGGGGTACCGTTTCAGTTTTTCAAATAATCTGAGCATAAGAAGAGACCCGTATATCATAACCGCCGTTATGGATGAAAGCGTTGACAATTCGCCTGTTATTTTAAAAGGTTTATTCGCGGATATGTTCACACCCGATTTCAAAATCTTAACCGAAAAAACCGTTAACCCGGGTGAAAACTCCATGCTTTGCGATCTTGCAAAAATTGACAACAAAGACCTGTGCATCATCGGCACATCATCGCGAATAAACTCAATGGAACATAACAAAAAAAATATTTTAATTAACGCTCACGGAGCGGGCAATCTTGTTGCCAACATCAGATTAAAAACACCGTCAAGAGTGACCGAAGCGCAAATTGACGGCGAGCCCTGCAAATTTGAATATGATGAAACAAGCAAAACAGTTTTGCTGACTTATATCAGTGAGGCAAAGCCTGTAAGCATTACAATCACAATTGAATAAAAATACAGTTTGAGGTGTGTGTTACGGATTATTGTAAATATGTAAATGTTTTTCAGGGTTGCGGCGAGATTAATCTGCCCAAACCCGAGGGACCTGCCGCGAAATGGTTTTTTATCAAAGCGGGCTGCGGCAATACAAGCCCCGCCGCTTGCGCACCTTTCGGTGCAATGAGCGTTTCTCCTTATTCAGGCGGATACCCTACGGGATACGGAGACCATAAAGAAAACTCACATTCCAGACCGCCGCGTTTCAAGGAAGGAAAAGGCCTGCTCGGCTTTGCTCACCTTCAGCAAAGCGGAACGGGCGCGATAGGTTATTACTATAATTACGCTTTGGTAACGCCTAAAACAAACGGTTCCGCGGTAAGAAGAATACCCAACAATGAATTTGCCCTGCCCGGATATTATTCATGCGTTCTTGACGGTATCAAATGTGAAATTACAGCGAATGAAAAAACAGCATTGCACAGATATTCGTTTTTTGACGATAACGGAATAATTAAAATTGATTTTTCAAATAACGGGCTTAATATTCCCGGTCGTGAACGAAACCCCGTACGCGACCTTTCCATTCTCGCAAACGGAAGAGTGATAACCGCTTCCGCAGAGATTGAGGGAATAATTATTTATTTTGCAGTAAAACATAACGGCACTTCGGAGATTGACGGCAACACCGTAAAAATAAAAAATTTCGGCAGGCAGGCTCTCATTAATGTTGCGATTTCGCTCAAGAATTTCGATACCGCCGCCGCCCGGGTTAACCTCAGCCAAGCATTTGATGAAGTTAAAAATCAAACATATCAAAAATGGAATGATATATTATCCGGGTTTGCTGTTGAAACCGAAAATGAAAAAATCAAAAGGATATTCTATTCAAATTTATATCATTCCTTTATTAAACCATCCGATTGGTCAGGCGAGAGCTTTATATACGGTGAAGAACCGTTTTGTGTTGACTTCGCAACTTTATGGGATATGTATAAAACATCACTGCCTCTGATTTTGCTTACACAAAAAAAAATCGGAACAAAAGTCGTTCACACGCTTATCAACACTGGCAAAGCGCTTGGTGAAATACCAAACAGTTTAGGTATTTGCAGCGATTATTTAAACCACTCCTCACAGGCAAGGATGCTCGGCGCTTATGTGCTGTTGACGGCATACAGATACGGTGTTTTTAACAATGCGGATAAAATGCTTGACATTATCTGTAAGGATTTATTCGCGGAAAGCAAAAAGGATTTTACCGTTGACGGAAAATGCAGTTCATATTCCTTCTTTCTCGATATTGCCGACGCCTGCGCAAACGCCGCGCAGGTTGCGTGTGAAAACGGCAGAACTGATATAGAAAACAAATTGAAACCCTTTGCCGAAAAGTGGATTGACGCTTATTCTCAACAAACGGGATTGCTCAAAGACGACGGTGAATACTACGAGGGCACCCTTTACAACTATTCTTTCAGACAAATGGTAAATATGGATAAGCGCATTGAAATCGCGGGCGGTAAAGAAAGGTTTGTTGAACTTCTGGATGACTTTTTCGGTTACGGCGCGCCTGACACGGTTCAACCCACCGACCCGTTTGATTATGAGCCCGTAAGCAAAGGTCTTAAACTCGGAAGATTTGAGGGATTCAATAACGAATCCGACATTGAGGCTCCGTTCTCATATATTTACGCAAACAGGCACGACAGAACCTGCGAGATAATAAGAAGCGGTATGAAATATATGTTTACGGAAGGCCGGGGCGGCCTGCCGGGAAACAATGATTCGGGAGCTCTGTCATCCTATTATATATTCGCTGCTTTGGGTTTATTTCCCGTTGCGGGTCAGGATTTGTTTTTAATCGGCTCCCCTTTTATTGACAAAGCTTCAATAAAGCTTTTTAACGGCAATACTCTTGAGATAAAAGCCAACGGTAATTCGGATGAAAACATATATGTTAAAACAGTTAAGTTCAACGGCACCGAGCTTAAAGATTACAGAATAAAAGCGTCTGAACTCGTTAAAGGCGGTACCGTCCATTTTGAAATGTCAAAATATCACTGAAAATGAAGGAGAAGCATTATGAAAAAACCTGTTATGGGAATACAGCTCTATACTTTAAGAGATTTTTGCCAAACCGCTGAGGATTTCAGCTCCACATTGCGAAAGCTCGCCGAAATGGGAGTGAAAGATGTGCAGATTTCCGCAATAGGCGATATTCCCGCCGAAAAACAAAAAGAAGCACTTGACAGCGCCGGTATAAAGGTGTGCGTTACACATAAGAGCTTTGACCGGATGCTAAACGGACTTAACGAGCTTATTATAGAGCATAAAACAATCGGTTGCGACGCGCTCGGGCTCGGATCGGCTCCTTCCGAAAGCAGAGGCACAACCGACAGGGTTCGCGATTTTATTAAAAAAGCGGAACAAATCGGAAGAGTACTTAAAGAAAGCGGAATGACTTTTAATTATCACAACCACGATTTTGAGTTTAAGCCGCTTGAAGACAGCAGAAAAACAATGATGGATATGCTGATTAACGAAACCGACCCTCAGTTATTGTATTTTATTCCGGATGTGGCATGGATTCACTATGCGGGTTTTGACCCTGTGGATATTCTTGAAAAAATGAAAGGCAGAGTAAAAGTTCTGCATTTCAAGGATTATATCATTGACAAAGACGGCAACCGTAAGTTTGTATCGCTCGGTCAAGGAAAAGTTGACCTGAAAGCCTGCTATGAAGCCGCCGTCAAACTTGAAATTCCATATATAATGTATGAGCAGGACTGCGACTGGGTAAACGGCGACGCGTTTGAGGCGACAATACAATCGTGGGATTATATGAAGGAACTTTCGGGTGATTGATATGTTTAAATCAAGTGAAATAATAAAGAAATATTCCGAACCGGTTTTGACGAGAAATGATGTACCTTACAATTCCTGCCTTGTTTTTAATGCCGGAGTAATTAAACATAACGGAAAATATGTTATGATGTTCCGTAACGACTATGGGAATTTTGACGCGCGAAAACTCGAAGGAACAAATATCGGCATTGCCCTGAGCGATGACGGCGTTAAATGGAAAGTACAGCCCTCTCCGATAAAACCTGTTGAGAGTGATGAAATAACGCGAATTTATGACCCGCGAATAACCGAAATTGACGGAAAATGTTATGTTTGTTTCGCCGCAGACACAAAGCACGGCCTGAGAGGCGGCATAGGCGTAACCGATGATTTTAACAGCATTGAGATTATCTCATTGACTGTTCCCGATAACAGAAATCTTGTTCTTTTCCCTGAAAAAATAAACGGTAATTATATAAGATATGAACGGCCTATGCCCGTGTATTCACGCGGGATTGACAGATTTGATATGTGGATAGGCGAATCGCCTGACTTGATTTACTGGGGCAGAAACAGGCTGGTTATGGCAGTTGAGGATATTCCATTCGCGAACAATAAGGTGGGGCCCGCGGCTCCGCCCGTTAAAACGGAACAGGGATGGCTCACGCTTTTTCATGCTGTTATTCTTGATAAAACAAAAGGTAAAAACGGTTGGGAGGACAAATGGCAAAAAGAGTATTTCGCAGGTATTATGCTCACCGACCTTGAAGACCCGGCAATCATTAAAGGTATATATAATGAACCTCTTATTGCATGTGACCGTGAATATGAATTAAAGGACGGATTCAGAAAAAACGCGATTTTTCCGTGCGGAATGATTCTTGAAGACAGCGGTGAGGTGAAAATATACTACGGCGCCTCTGACACGGTTACCTGCCTTGCAACGGCTGATGTGAATGACCTGATAAAGCTCTGCCTTAAAAAATAAAATATTATTAATAAAAATATAAAAAAGTTCTTGACTTTATAAAAACGGTTTGTTATAATAACAACCGTTCCGAGCGAGAGTGGCGGAATAGGCAGACGCGCACGTTTGAGGGGCGTGTGTTTAGCGACGTACGGGTTCAAGTCCCGTCTCTCGCACCAGAGTGGGCTCCTCAAGGAGCCCACAATTTTTTTCGGATTAAGCCGTAACAAGCTCCGACTCGGTTACCGTTGCCGTGTAAAAATAAACGGATTAATTCGCGGGTATGGCGGAATTGGCAGACGCGTTAGATTCAGGTTCTAATGGTCGCAAGGCTGTGCAGGTTCAAGTCCTGTTACCCGCACCATGGCGAGTGTTCTTACAGCATTTGAAAGGCTGTTAAGAACACTCGCTTTTTTTCATACAGCGAGTTGACCTGGGGCGTAGTTGACAACTACGCCTTTTCTTGTATTCACCGACACCTGGGGTGCCGGAAGTGGAAACATATCAGGGATGAAGATGGCTCCCACACAGTTGTAATGGATCACAAGATGCTGCTCCCATATCCCGTCGATCTTTTCCGCCTGATGGACTTCGATGTGATCGATCAGCTCATTGAGCATCCTGTGGGTCAGAACCTTGGCTCTTGTGTATTTACGGACGGTGGAGATAAACATATCCGCTGTTACAGACTTGCTGCTGAGCTTGTCCATTTCAGCACGGAGGGTCTTGATCTTCTCGGATATCCCCTTTTGTTCATCCTCATACCTGCGGGACATTTTGGCAAAGCGGTCATCCGAGAGTTTGCCGGAAACATTGTCCTCATAGATACGCTCAAACAATCCATCCAGTTCTTCATCACGGGCTTGCAGGGCTGCAAGCTCTTTTTCTTTGAGTTTGCGATCCAACGCAACATTCTGTTGTGTGCTGCCCATAACGGCCTTGACGAAATCATCCTCATACCGGCTGGCAAACTTGGTCAGGCGCTTGATCTCACCTAACACCACCTGTTCGAGAAAATCCACCCGGACATAATGGGTAGAGGTACAGGTACCGCGGTTGCCCTTGTAGTTGGAACAGTTGAAATACTTGATTTCCGGGTTTCCCTGATTGAAATGGAAGTGCAAGTTGTTTCCGCAATCAGCACAGACTAGCAGACCGGAAAACATATTCTTTTCTCCTTCATTGGTACGGCGCTTGCGAACCTTGCCACGCTTCTGCTGAACCTGCTCCCACACGGCGCGGTCAATGATCGGCTCATGGACATCTTTGAAAACCACCCAATTTTCACGGTCGTTTTCGATCCGCTTCTTATTTTTGTAAGACTTGGAGTAGGTCTTGAAATTGAGGATATCGCCGCAATACTCTTGCAGAGAAAGAATTTTTGTGATGGTAGAGCTGTTCCACTTGGTAGGCGGCTGCTGCTTGCCTTTTCCGGGACGCTTAACACCCTTTTTCAGCCAGTAGGCACGAGGGGTCAGTATTTCCTCCCGCTCAAGCTGGGCGGCAATCTGCTCCGTTCCCATGCCATCCAGGGTCATACCGTAGATACGCTTGACCACTTGGGCGGCCTCATCGTCTACGATCCAGTGTTTGGGGTTATCCGGGTCTTTCATATAGCCATAGGGAGGCTGTCCCATAGGCTCGCCCGCATTGCCCTTGATCTTATTGCTGATCCGGCGCTTTTTGGAAATGTCCCGCGCATACCATTCGTTGAACAGGTTGCGGATCGGGGCAAGCTCGTTTTCACCCTCAGCGGTATCGATGTTATCTGAAACCGCCACAAGACGGATATCGTGCTCCGGGAGAAATTCTTCGGTCAGGCGGCCCACCTCAATGTAGTTACGTCCTAGGCGGCTGAGGTCCTTCACAAAAACCGCTGCTGCCTTGCCTTGTTCAAGCTGTTGGATCATTTCCATGAAACCAGGGCGATCCATGGTCACACCAGAAATGCCGTCGTCCAGGAAATGCACCAGATTGGTGTAGCCTTTTTCCTTAGCTACCTTTGTGAGCAATTTTTTCTGATTGCCAATGCTGTAACTCTCACCTTCCAGATTATCATCACGGGAAAGCCGCTCATAGAGGAAGGCTGTCACATCACGGGACTTTTTATTGTTCGACTGTTTCATAAGTCCTCCTTCCTTGGACAGTCGGACAACAATTTTCTTGCGTGCTATAACTTCACGCTTCAATTATACCGCGCCCGACAGCCACTTGTCAGCCGGGTTTGCAAAGGATTCACGGCTTTCGTTCGCAATCCGCCTGCATGAGACGCAGAAGAATTGCTCCAAAGGTATTTGTGCTATCATCCTTGAATACCGGCTTTACAACAAACGACCTTCCTTCAATGTGGTAGGTCGTTGTTTCTTCCAGAGGATTTTTACTTGCGATATATTCTTTGCCATTCGGCAATTTATTATCTTGCATAGTAACCCCTTTCAGTCATTAGTAAAAAGGAAAAGAGGCAGAAAACGGACGGCTGCTGGCACAGCTCCACGGGAATCTCACCCCGGCCCATGCTGATGGGTGCGGCGCACAATGCTTTGTGGGCGTTCAATGCGCGAGTATCTTTGACCTGCCCGTATGTCGTCGCCCGCGGGCTGCCACGCCCGCTTTGCGGCCTGGTGGAAAACGCTCGCTCCCAGGAGGGAGGTCATGGCGCACCGGCCGTCCGGCTCGATACGGAACAGAATGTATCCGTCTGCCTTATACTGCACCGGCGGCCTCCCGCCGGGCTTTCTTTGTCAAAGTACATAGGGCGTCATGTCGGAGCGTTGGAGCAGGGAAAGGGAGGAAAACCTGCTACGTCAGCTTTAAGCCGACAACACTTTGAAGCTGGTCACAATGCTATGGATCAGCTTCGTTTCAAGCCTGAGCCGCATATCTTCATCGACGTACAGGTATGTATTCCCGTATTCGTCTTTCAGCGGCCTGGTGGCAAGAGCCCGGATGTAATTCTGATAGTGAGCGACCACGGCGGCAAGGGCGTCCTCGTCGCCGTTCGCGGCTGCCAGGATCACAGGCACCGGGATGGGCTTCACTTGTCCGGCCATTCAAATCCCTCCTTCATCAGATACTCGCGCAATTCTTTCAGCGTAACCAGCCGACGTTTGGATATGGTCTGGCGGACGACGTTCAGCCGCTCGCTGATCTCACGATCGCTCATACCCAGGAAGTAGGACAGCAGGATCACATCCCGCTTGCCCTCCGGCAACTGCGCTATGGCCTCTGCCAGAAGGTCGCCGGTCACGACTACCGGGAGACCCTGCACTTCAAAGACATGCTCGTCCATGAAATACTTGTCCCATGTGGCGGTCTGCTCCAGCTCGGAAGCGGTCAGATCATCCAGGGGCTTTTCCTGTTCCCGGCGGCGGGCATATTCACGCTGAATACACCTTGCTTCGTTTTTCAAAACCTTGACGCAAAAAGCGCCAAACTGATTTTGAATACGCTGCTCATTGGAGTCTTTCATTTTCTCACCTCCCTTCGCGCCCGCAGGTGCGGGGTGGTGACTTCCTCCCTTTTCGCCTCAGTAATGCAGGGATCGCTAAATCAGCAACCGCAAAGGGAAGAAAATTTTTATGAAAGGCTCCGCTGTTTTGCGAAGTCCCGCATAAACAGAAAAATGCGCCCATCTGCAAAAAGCAGACGAGCGCAAATGAATAAATAGTAGTATTTAGATGATTTGATAGTTCATATTTATAGGCGGAAAATGTCCCAGCGGTGGTCGGGCTTTTTTTGATAAGTCAAAGAATGTAAGAATTTGTCGATATGGTTTATAACTCATGGCGGTTCCCTCCATAAGCCGCCATGTCTCTTGCATAGTTTAAGGTCGTCGTAGGTTTCTGATAGGCAAAATGAAACGGCGGCTCTGAAAATCAAAGCCGCCGAAACATAGTAGGCGCATGAAAATATGTCTGCTGTACGACGGCTTTTTTTCTTTTGCCGTCGTGCGGCAGTTTTTTCTTTTATGATAACAGGCAATCCTCACAGAAATGTCACAGATAAGCCCTATTTCGACAGAATATCCGGCTGAAATCTCACAATCTTGTGACATTTGAAAAAAACAAGAAATAAACTGCGCTTATACAGAACCGTAAAAAGTTAGACGCCCAATGATACAGTAAGTTACCGTAACATTGAGCGTCTATTTTGAAGTGAGATACGTTTAATTCTGGCGCAGCCGTTCAACAAGCGTATTTTTACTAACACTACGATATGCAAACTCTGGCGTAACCAAACAGATAATAAGGACAACCGCATACACCGCTAACACAGGAATTAAGGGATAATTAAAAATCACATAGTCCACAATATTCTGGAACATTTTGAAAATTCCATAACCAATCACATTTCCGAATGTTGCAGAAACAAGCAGAGTTACAACCGCGTACCCAACTCCCTCAAATCGCAGCATAGAGCATAACTGCTTTTTGCTCATGCCGATGCTTTCAAGTGTTGCCAGTTCGCGCCTACGGGACATAACACCAACAGACATAACATTGATGAAGTTAAACACACCAATAAAGCCAAGAATAAAAGAGATACCACCCCCAAGTACAAGCATGATTGTTTTAGCATCCTGCATAGATTGCCGTCCCTCATATCGGGAAGTCATAGAAACACCACTATTAGCCGAAAACTCTTTGACTGTATAATATAGTTGTTCTTCATAGGCACTATCAACATTCATACCAAGTGAAAGAATTTGTGGCTGTTCAATATACTGCTCCAAAAAGGTGTTGGAAACAAGGATTTCCATAGAAGAATATTGAAATGCGGTATCTGCTTGTGTGCTGGGAATATTTACAACTCCACCAACAGCCAAGGTTTGGTACTCTGTATCCGTTTCCCGTTTGATTTCCAAGTTCGTAACACTATCAAAATATTGTGAAATACTTTCTTCTGGTGCATTGATAATAACGCTTTCGCCCCGTTCAAAACTTTCGCAATCTATGGGTACGGGAAGTGTTGCATTGATTTTATCAAACTCCACCAAGTCAATCCCTTTAATCGTGTGGGTATTATAAAATGAGCCGCCTATCACAACCGTATTAACAGATAACCCTGCTTTTTCTGCAAGCCATTCAGCATAAGCATTTAGACTTTCCGTTGCTTTTAATTCGACAGAACCAATCTTTGTAACAGAAGTATCGTTTATTCCCTCGTTCTGCCGTATCTTCTCGACAAAGGTTTCATTCAAAAAGTAGTTGTTTGACATATCCGCTGTAAAGAAAAAGTCGTAATCGTACTCCGAATTGATGTAGTTGTTAATGTCAATGCCGTTAATCACCGTCATTACGCTGGTAAACACTGTAATGCTCAAAAACAAACTCAGCATAACGATACCAGCTCTTTTTCGGTCACGGAAAATATTTCGCAATGCCATGCGGACAGGCTTTCCCTTAATAGGGCGTCTGGCTTTTGTGCTTGTTTTTTCTCCTTCTGTATAGTGCAAAGCATCAATCGGGGAAATGCTCGCTGCCTTTTTTGCGGGAGTAATTGCTCCGAGCCATGCTGTCAGCAACGAAAACACGACTGCACCTATATAAATCAGTGGTGAGAAAGAAACGATTGCACCCGTTTCAATTCCGCTGTTTTCGATAATCGCAGGAATAAGTAACAGCGAAACTGCCGCTGCCGTCAAACAGCCAAAGGGCAAGCCTATCAAGCAAAGGCGAAATACTTGCCCTGTTACAATGTGACGGATTTGTTTCGGTGTTGTGCCTATTGTTTTCAGCATACCAAAAAAGCGCACATCCTTTGATATTGAAATATACATGACATTGTAAATTAGCAAATACCCAGCGAACATAAGAAAGAACACCAACAAGCCCAATGCAAGATAAGTTATAACGCCACCACTTGCATCATCAAATGCAGGTGATTGAATGTAGGGCTGATTATCATAAAACGGCAAATCAGCTTTCAGTTTTTCGATGTTTTCAGCAACATGGTCATTTTCAAAAATGATATTTACCGTAAGATTGCCTGTTTCAAGTGCATTGTACCGTTCCGCAAATGCTTTTGCACAGTATATCCCAATATCGCTACCCGGACGGCTATGGCTGTATTCGGTATAAATACATGACAGCACAAAATCCTCTGTGATGATACTCCCGTCAACCATATAGGAAAGTGGAATTGTCATGCCGATTTCAGCATTATCAATTTCAAGGGCACCAAGGATATAGCGTGAAAGCATGATTTCATTTTCTTTTTCCGGATAATGCCCGACTATATTTGTGTAGGTAGGGCAAAACATTTCTTCCCACTGTGCCTGATCCACATAGGATATAGGACACTCCGGCAAGCCCGGAATATCATTCGTTTCTGCCACAGACGCACCAACGCCAACAACATCAATGTAATCAAGCGTATATATTTTGTCAAGCTGTTCCTCCGTAGGATTGGCAAATGCCATTTGGGAAAGTGAGCCTTGCATACGCTGTTCACGCATGGCAATCGTATCATAATAACTCATGCCAATACCGAAAACGGAAGTCAGCATAAATGCGGTGAGCAGGATTGCCGTCACGATGAAAAAATTACGTTTTTTATCAGCATTTAACTCTCGCTTCGTGATTTTCTTAATGACAGCTTTGTTGTTATTTCCAAATAAAATATCATTCATGGTATCGCCCCCTTACTCTACAATCCTGCCATCCTCGATGCGGATAATACGGTCGGCAAGTTGGGCAATCTCATTATTATGGGTAATCATTATAAGGGTCTGATGAAATTTTCGGCTGGTAGCTTTCATCAGACACAATACATCGCTGCTCGTCCGGCTGTCCAGATTGCCCGTTGGCTCGTCCGCAAGGACAATGGCAGGCTTTGAGACGAGGGCGCGGGCAATCGCCACACGCTGCTGCTGGCCACCGGAAAGGTTGTTTGGCATATTGTTCAGTTTATCTCCCAAGGCCAGCATCCGCACTACTTCGTCCATGTACTTCTGATCTACATTGTCGCCGTCCAGTTCAACCGGCAAAACGATATTTTCATAGACATTCAGCACCGGCACAAGGTTATAATTCTGGAACACAAAGCCGATTTTTCGTCTGCGGAAAATGGTAAGTTCTTCGTCTTTCAGAGCAGACAGGTCTTTACCATCAACGATCACCTTGCCGAAAGTCGGCACATCCAGCCCGCCCATCATGTTTAACAGCGTAGACTTCCCGCTGCCGGAAGTTCCCACGATGGCGACAAATTCTCCCCGTTCAATGGAGAGGGAAACGCCGTCCAATGCCTTTGTGATGTTCGGCTCTGCACCATAATATTTTTTCAGGTCAGTTGTTTGTAAAATGCTCATAGAGAACACCATCCTTTCTGTTGATGGCCTTATGATAGCAGCCAATCCTCACAGAAATGTCACAGCCAACGAAAGTTTAATGTAAAATTCACTCCCAAATGTCACAATCCCGTGACATTTCCATTCTGGAAGCCCACTGCGTTATTCCCGAAGCAGAAAAACAGAAAAGACCGAACCTTTCCCTAATTCTGATGTCACCCGGATATAGCCGCTCTGCAAAGTAATGATTTCACGGGCCAAGTATAGTCCGATGCCGATACCCTCTACATCATGCACTATATCTTCCCGGTAAAACCGTTTGAAAATCGTCCCCTGATGGGCTTCAGCAATTCCAATGCCAGTATCAGAAATATCAATTTTCAGATACATTTCCCAACATTCTACTTTAACGCCAATCTGCCCGCCCTCCGGCGTATATTTCACAGCGTTATCCAAAATATTGAACAGTGCTTCGGCTGTCCATTTCCTATCGTGGGAAACGGTCAAATCTTCCGGGCAATCCACCCGAACATCAATCCGTTTCTTTTCCGCGTTCAGAAGAATACCGCCCAATGCGGCGGCAAGAGTGTCATAAATCGGCTGGCTTTTCTTTTCAAGAGAAATCACGCCTGTTTCCAGCCGGGAGGTTTTAATCATGGCCTGCATGAGAAAATCCAGCTTATCAAGCTGGCTGGCCTGCGCCGTTAAAAATTCCGTTTGCTTTTGCTTTGGTACATCCTGCTCTAACAGGGTATTGTTAATCATTTTCAGATTTGCAATCGGTGTTTTTACCTGATGGGAAATATCTGAAATCAATTCTTGCAGGTCGGCACGTTCTTTCACTATACTGTTCCTGTTTTCCTGCATAGCCTCATACAGTCGTCCAAGACGATAGCTGATTTTGTAAAACAGGTTTTCTTCTTCGACGGTTTGCGGCGGTTCTATATCACCGGACAGCATATCATCAAGCGTCCGGCAAAAGAAATCAGAGAACAGAGTGAGCTTACGCCGAACCAAGCATACAAAGCAGATCACACAGGCAAAAACAAACGCACCGAATACCAATACACACAGCACAGCAGTTTCATTTGCGGTCAGGGCATATAAAGCGGCCATTGTACAGACCATTCCTAACAGCATTAAAGCACCTAACAGGATACAGGCTTTGTTGATCGAGAGTTTTTTCGTATTCACTTTTGAACGCCCCCTATCCACATATAGCCCATACCGTACACCGTTTTGATATACTGACAGCCATTCGTTTCAATTTTGCTCCGCACCCGGCTAACAGCGGTTGTCAATGCGTGTTCATCCACAAAATTCCCGTCTGCGTCCCATAGTTTTTCAAGAAGAACCTGCCGGGTCAAAACGATTTTAGGATTTTTGACAAAGATTTTTAAGAGCCGGTATTCTAAAGCGGTAAAACTCAAAGGCTTGCCGGAAAGGGAAGCTGTCATTTCCGAGAAGTTAATACACAGCGTCCCGTCCTCATAGCAATCGCCGCCAGACTGCTTTGCGATACGGTTCAAAAGTGCTGACAGCTTCTTTTGGAACACACTCATAGGGAAAGGCTTTGTCACATAATCATCGGCGCCCAATTCATAGCCTTTGAGCATATCGCTCTCCATATCGTTTGCGGTCAGGAAAATTACAGCAATATCGGGACGTCGTTCTTTTACTTCACAGCAGAAATCAAAACCGTTTCCGTCTGGCAGGTTTACATCCAGTACAATCAAGTCATATTCCTGCTTTGAAAGAAAGTTTTCCGCTGCTCGCTTCGACATAGCGCCGTCGACGATATAACCCGCAACCGACAGATTGTAGCATAGGGTATTATTCAAAAGGCGGTCATCTTCGACTACCAAAATACGCATAATATCACGCTCCTTTATTTTAAGTGTAGCATCCAAATGTCACAGAAACCTCACGGAAAAATTATTTTTTATGCTTCTTGAAACGACCGTCCTCTGGTTTCTTTGCACTTTTCGGAATCAACCACATATAACCGATCTTTGAAACACCCGGTATTCGGTCATCCTCGCAAAGTCTTTGTACCCGTCTTTCAGAAATACCCCATTTCCTCGCTGCTTCGGGGCAAGACATATACTCCATCATTCACCCGTCCTTTCTTCAAACTCTATCAGTATAATTATATGCGGAAAGCCGTACAATAGCAAGAACAGAATTGTGAATTATTTTGGCTATATAGGGGAATTGTATAGACATATCCAAGAAAAAAGAGGAACAGTAAAATGTACTTGGGTGAATGAATATGGCAAAGAGACCAGTAGAAAAAATCGATTTCCGACCGTATGGGGCGGCAATCAAAAAAGCGAGAACCGGCCGCAAGGAATCCCGCAACAAAGCAGGAAATGAAATGTTCCTCTCTCCCCGCTACCTGGCGAATATAGAAAACAAGGGGCAGCACCCAAGCGTCCAGATTTTTCTGGAACTTGTGGAGCGCTACCATATTTCCGTAGATCAAATCCTTTTCGGAGACGAAGCGGATGGAAAGACCACGGCACGCCGGCAGCTTGACGCCCTGGCGGATGAATTGACCGACCGGGAGATCGGGATCATCATTGCCACCGTACAGGCCGTGTTGGACGCCAGAGAAAAGGGGGAGTGACCATGCTCCCGGCACAACTGAATACGGATTGAAAGACGCTATGAACGGATAAAGTTTGTAGCGTTTTTCTTTGTCCTGAAGGTTGCCGAAATGAAGGTTTCGGTATTACTTAGGTACGGATAGAGTTGAGATAGCAAGCAAGGTCTTTTGGAGCCAAAAGACAGCAGGCGGAGGATTGCAAAATCCTCCGCCTGCCGCTTGATGGGGATTTCCCCATACCCCCTGAAACACAGATTTCATCTGTGGCTGCGCGATGTGCCATCGCTATTTTTCTTCTCGCTGATGCTCGTGTGTCCGCTGTTTCTGTTCTTCCAAACCCAGCAGATATGCGGCATTTGCCTTGTGGATCATAAGCTCCCGCATCTGTTCCTGCGTTTTGTGGTAGTCGGCGTATGCCGCTTTTTTCTCCGTCAGCAGTCTTGCAAATTCTTCATTCAGGTTTTTGACTGTGGGGAGCTTTTTAAGTCCAAAGCCATCAAAGGCTTTCTTTGCTGCCTTGTGGATGAGGATGTCACTCTCATGCTCTGCGAGATATTTTTTGGAATATCCGGCCTTACGGTATCCGGCATATACCTCACATGTCTTGGAGTAGTTGATGATGTGTGTCCGCAGAGTCTGTATCTCGCTCATTCGCGCTTCTGCCGCCTTGATGGTTCCTTTCAATTTGTAAAACCGTTCTTCGGCAGTAGTAGCCGCGTTCGCAAGTGCCTCAAAGTCGGCAAAGCCCTGTTCCTCCAAATACACAAGCGTTTTCGCCATCTGTTTAAGCTTTACCACCTTCATCGTCTGATCGTACCAATAACCCTTGCCGGAATTGAGCTTTGCTTCGATTTCGGAAATCAGCGTGGTACGCTCTTTGCGCTTCGGGTATTTCTTCTTTACAAATGGATTGTGCGTTTTACTGCCTGTAAGAACCGCGCGGAGCTCCAATTCGGAATATCCTTCCCCGAGGGAATCCAGGCGGATACTCTGTTTCTGATTTTCATGCCGGAGAGATAATCTGCCTTTTCGGGAAACGGTATATCCGGATGATTTCAAAAGTGCAAGGAGCGCATCGAAGTCCTGCGGCTTCTTTTCAAGTGCGGCATCTATCGCCATGCGAAGAAGATCACGGTTGGAAAGTTTACTATGACCGCCGAGCCACTTGTTATAGCTCAAACCGTGCTTCTGCGGATTCTCAATGACCGAGAGCCTGTGTTCGGCACAGATCAGATCGGAGAGCTTTCGGACAGCCCGGTAGCTTCCGATGAAGTTGCTGAACTTGTGGGTGCAGTCAAGTGTCGTGGAGTTCCAGTAGATATGATTATGAATGTGGGCTTTGTCGATATGGGTACAGACGATAAACGCATGATTTTCTTTTAAGAAGCGTTGGGCAAATTCATAGCCGATGCGGTTTGCCTCCTCCGGCGTAACCTCTCCCGGCTTGAAAGACTGCCGTATCTGATACGCTATAATGTCGCTTTCCTGCACACGTCCGGTCAGCTCCCGGTACTCACGCTTGGACAGCGCAAATTCTGAAACCACCGTTTCCGGCTCACAGGCAAACGTGGAAATCAGCTCACCGCCCTCCGTCTTATCTGGGTTCATACCGTATTCCGTCCGATCAGTCAGACATTGCGTCAGTGTCTTTCCTTTGTTCAGGTGCATTGGGATAATTCGTGTTGTTGCCATAGTCCCTCCAACAGAAAAGACGCAGGGATGTCCCTGCGCCAATTCATGAATTTATTGTTTAACTTATCCGTAGATTTTTTCCTTGAGCAGTATCCGCATAGCTATAAACCACGCCACAAGATGAATGGCCAGCTTCGGCAAACCGTAGGATGAGAACAGAAACGCAATCACCAGACCGATACATCCGTTCAGAATAGAACCATTTACAAAATGGTATATACTTGCCAAAATAAATATGAAGGAAATCAGCTTTGAGGCCAAAGAGGAAATTTTGAGCGACAAGGAAAGAATCCACTCAATGAACCATAGAACCAACATAATGGGTGCAAGCAGTATTCTTAGAATGAATTTCATACTTTAGTTCCCCCTTTTTTATATTTAGAATATCAAGTTTGTACTGACGCTTTACTGATGGACTGTGGACTTTTGTTCGTATTCTCTTAACCAAATCCATCTTGCATTATTTCTTTTCGCCTTTATCGTATTTAATAATGTGTACGATTGCAAGGATGTCGGAAAAGAGATTCTCCGGCATCCTTGAACCCTTGACGAACTTAATAATAAAGATGCAAAATCCATTAAGAACGAAACAGGCAGAAGCGCAGTATATGTTTTCTTCCGTCTGTGGTCTCAAAACGACCACCTATCGAATATCCGTTGAAACGGATATTCGGTATTCCTATAATGTAACCGTAACGACGAGGGAGGTGAACAGATGCAAATTGAAATTCAAATCGACGAAAACTGCAAAGAACCAAAGATCGTTGTTGTTACTGACAAGATGAGCGATGAGATCAATGAAATCGTCC
>R25__coassemble_415_pt1 | contig 25415 bp, 26 predicted proteins | sample R25__metabat2_low_PE_027 | metagenome-assembled genome bin R25 | reverse complement strand
TAAGCGTTTTAATGCCACCGGCATAGCCGGTGGTTGTTTGTCTCTTAAGAGCCAACGCGAAACAGGGAGGAAATCCGCGGATTTCCTCCCTGTATGTTTTCACTGAACTTCGACGCCGTCTTTTTTGATTTGCGTTATTTTGCTGCCTTTAACAAAAAACACATTCTTTGAAATATCCATAAGCGGTTTGTCATTAAATGAGTCGGTATAAAGGCTGTCTATTTCCTCATCGGGGTAACGCTCGCGGAACATTTTTACCTTGTTCTCCTTATAGCAGAAGCGTTTGAGCTTTTTGCTTTCATACTCAACCTCTGAGGCTATAAAGTTTTTGACCCCGAGCCTGCGGCAGATTTCCGCAAGCACAAAATCAAGGCAGGCGGAAATGATAATATCATCATCACTGCGCTGTTTTATATAAAATGATTTGATTTTGTAGGCGTGCGTGTTCCAGAAATCATCAACAACCGGGGCAAGGTCGGGTATTTTTGTTCTGCCGTATTCCTCAATTCTCGGCGAATACTTGTTGGCAATGTCATCCATAGAGAGCTTCGCTATTTTATAATCCTTAAGGATTTTGAGCCCCCAGGGGATTTTTGCCACAAGCGACGGGTCTTTTTCAAGAAAATAGAGAAACAGGTCAACGCCCGACTCTCCGTCATAAATCGTGTTGTCAAAATCATAAACCGTCATTTTTTTGTTCTCCACTCTGTAATTAAATAACTTTCGGTATTGTATCATTTTAATTGCTGAAAATCAATAAAGATTTTATTAATATGTCATTAAACAAATTATAATGAGCCGGCGGTATTATTCCGCGCCGCCCAGCACCCGCTCCAGCGTTTCGCCTAAAATGTTGCGCTTTGCCCGGTCGGAAATATTCATATTATTGATTCTTTCAATATCCGCCTTTATATAATCTTCACTGTTGTATGGGAAATCCAGCCCGAAAATGCTGCTGTTCTCATCCGTCTGGAAAATAACCGTTTCAAGCTGAGCATCGGTGAGTGCCCACTGTGACGGGCCTTCTCTGTCGCTTATTGAGGTCCAGCCCGCGAAAACTCTCGGCTGCACGCCGCCGCGCGAATTGTTGCACATCACGGCAAGAGCCTCATTGAAAAAATGAAAACCGCCTATATGTTCCAGACTGAATCGCAGCCCCGGAAAATTCCATGCAACCTCATCAAACAGAACCGGCAGGTTGTCGCGGAGCCTGTGCCAGTGCATACCGCAGTGAAAAGAGATAAAAAGCCCCTCCTCCTGCGCCTGTTCATAAACCTCAAACGCCTCCGGAGAATTTATGCGAAACTCCTGATAAGGCGGGTGCATTTTGATTCCTTTGAACCCGAGTTCTTTTATTCTTTCGACCTGTCCGCTTAAATCGGGCGCGTCAAAATCTATTGTGCCGAACCCGACGAGCTGAGGAATATTCTTTATCTCATTCGCGAGCCAGCCGTTGGGCTCACCGGCAAGCCCCGCCTCATTGAAACGGTCCGCAAACGGAGCAAAGCACACCGCCTTATCTATTTCGCACCGTTCCATAAGCGCGAGCAGGCGTTCAACCGTGCCCTCGGGTTTGATTGCCTCGGGAAAAACATGAGCGTGGTTTGCAAAAATCATCTTAACGCCGCCTTTCGGTTTTATTCATATTAATTATAACAGCCGCCGCGCAATATGCAACCTGTTTTTTGAATATTTGTATATTCCGTTTTAAACTTTTGTAACCTTTTCGCGTATTATATGCACCCGCCGTGAATGATTTTTCACAAACCACGGTGGCCTTTTTCCGCACCGCCGCCGCCCGCCGCAGCACGATCCGGAACCACATAATGAAGCCCTCTTTTATATTATACTATAGATATAGGTTTTTTGCCTGTGAAAACGCGAAAAAACGGGCAAAACGCACATTTTGTTACAATTTGTAACTTTTTATATTTTCCACAAAAACCTGTAACCTTTTGCTGTATAAATATTCATAATAGTGAATAATATTCATTTTTCATTCCATATCGGCACAAAATAAAAAACGGTTTTGTGCATTATGCACAGTTTTCACCTCTCAAAAAATTTGACAATTAACAAAAATGCAATTATAATGCCGTCTGCAAAAGGAAATAAGGGCAATTTGTATCCAAAAACAGGACTCAGCTTAAATGGACTGATGCAAAAATAAGGAGAATTTTTATGACAATTGATTTAAAGCCGGAACACCTTCACGGCGCAGCTTTCAGGCTGCTGACGGCTGTCGTTGCCGTAACATTTATATTCTCGGCTACGGTTACTTCTTTTGCTTATTCCAACGGTATTAAAACCGTTACCGTAACAGACGGCTTGCGCACAAGAAGTGTTTCGACAAAACTCGATGACCCCGAACAGATTGTCAAGGCGGCGGGCTTTGCTCTCTCCGCGAACGACGAGCTCTCAACAAAGGCATTCTCGCCCGAAAGCGGCGGAATTATCACCATCAACAGAGCAAAAACGGTCAGGGTTATTGACAACAACAAAATCGTTTACTGCATAGGCTACAACACGCTGGGCAACACCCTGCGTGACCGCGGCTTCGGCACAAGCGAAAACATTGACAGCGACATTCCTCTTGAAGAAGATGTTTTTGACGGAATGCAGGTTGTCATCAACAGAGCCTTCCCCGTTAAAGTTGTTGCGGACGGCGAAGAAACAACGCTTTACACCATGGGCTCAACAGTCAGCGACCTTCTTGATGAAGCGGGCGTTGAAGTCGGCGAGGAGGATGATGTAAACCGCACGCTCACCTCAGATGTTTCAGACGAGGCGACAATAACCGTTGACCGTGTGGAATACATTGAAAGAACCGCCAAAGAAGAAATCCCGTTTGAGACGCAGACCGAAACCTCAGCCGATATATTCGAGGGTGAAAAAGAGGTTGTTACCGCAGGCGTCAAGGGCGAAAAAGAGCTTGTTTACAAAGACAAGTTCGTAAACGGCGAGCTTGAGTCATCCGAACTTGTAAGCGAAACAACCGTTAAGGAACCCGTAAAAGAGGTTGTTAAAATCGGTGCGAAAAAGCGCCCCGCTCTCATAATTTTCAAAAACGGCGTTGAACCCATTTCTGACCTTGATGTTCCTTCCTATGTCAAACTCGACTCCAACGGCGTGCCCAAAAACTATGTTGATTACCTTGAAGGCGCGGCCACGGCTTACACCAACGACCCTCAGACCTCAACGGGCAGAAAGCCCCAGCAGGGCATTGTGGCGGTTGACCCGAAAGAAATCCCCTACGGAAGCGAGCTGTATATAGTTTCAAAAGACGGTCAGTATGTTTACGGCTACGCCATAGCCGGCGACACAGGCGGATTTATCTACTCAACAAACAATATCGCCGACCTTTATATGGACACATACGATATGTGCAGTGAATGGGGTCGCAGAGATATTGCCATATATGTTATCTCATACGGCAACGGCAAGTAATAAAAGAATTTAAATCCCTTTTTTCGGGACCACTCATTTTCCCGCTCGGATTTTCCGGGCGGGATCTTTTTTGCGGCGACCCACTCTTTCGCTTATATGCTTATATATAAAAATTTTTAAAAATACTATATGCAATATAAAAATAGTGTGTTATAATATATCTTGTATTTTTGTTTTCCGAAATATCTTCGGGCAGGAGGTGCCGTATGCAAAACGAGGAGGGGCTGATTATCGGCAGAAACGCCGTTGCCGAAGCTCTTAAAAGCGGGCGTGAGATTGACAGCCTTTTTGTCGCCAAAGGCGAAAGAAGCGGAAGCATCGGCAAAATAATCGGGCAGTGCCGCGAGCTCGGCGCTGTTGTAAAGGAAGTTGACCCGCGCAAGCTTGACAAAATCTGCTCGGGCGAAAACCATCAGGGCGTTGCCGCTTTCGCCGCCGTTCACGAATACGGCACGGTTGAGGATATGCTCAAAAAGGCGGAAGAAAAAGGCGAAAACCCGTTTATAATCGTCTGCGATGAAATTGAAGACCCTCACAATCTGGGCGCAATAATCCGCACCGCCGACGCCTGCGGAGCGCACGGCGTAATTATTCCCAAACGGCGGGGCGTGTCGCTGACATACGCAGTCGGCAAAGTCAGCGCCGGCGCGGTTGAATATGTTACCGTTGCCAGGGTGCCCAACATCGCGGCAGAACTCGAGACTTTAAAGAAAAAGGGCTTTTGGGTTTACGGCGCCGATATGGACGGCTCTCTGTGGAGCGAACAGGATTATTCCGGCAGCGTTGCCCTTGTTATCGGCTCGGAGGGCAGAGGCATAAGCCGCCTTGTAAAAGAAAAATGTGATTTTATTGTTTCTCTGCCGATGAAAGGGCATATAAACTCGCTCAACGCGTCGGTTGCGGCGGGAATTCTTATGTATAAAGTTACCGAAAACAGACAACGGGGTGATTGATTATGGAAAATGATAATTTCTCGGCAAATTTTGACCTCGACGCACTGCTGGATGAGGTCAGAAGCTATTCCTCCGATGAAAACCCTCCCTCAACAGCCGAAGAAAGCGGCAAAGCCGTATCGGACTGGTCTCTTGATGATATTGACGCCCTCATAGAAGGGCTTGAGAAACCCTCTCCCGAAAAGGACGAAACACCCGCGCAAGCTGAAAATGATGAGCCGGAAAACTATTCCGCAAGGCAGATAAAAGAATTCCCCGGTGAAGATGTTCCCGTTGAAGCCTATTTTCGTAAAGACGCAAAACCGGAACCCGTTGCCATAGAACCGGCGGCCCAGGATGAAGAAAAAGATGAAAGCCGCTCCGATGACGGCGAACCCTCTTTCAGTTTTGACAGCGAAATGTCGGAGGATGAAATCAACAGCCTTGTTTCATCCCTTTTCGGCGATTTCGCCATCCCGTCGGAAAAAGACGAAACATCGGCTGAAACACCCGACACGGGCAATATCGGCGGAAACACCGACGATGAACCGAAAACGGTAATATACGAAACCGCCGGCAATGAAATTGAATCTTCGAAAAAAGCCGCTCCGGCGCCGGTTTCTGACAGCGCTCCTTCCTCCGTTGAGGAGGAGTCATCACAAATCCCCGCGGCCCCGCTTTATGAGGATATTTATTCGGGCACCGTTCCCGGCTCTGTTGAAGCCGGCGAAGTTCAATCAAACGCGGAAGACGCCAATGAAGAAAAGCCGGAAAAGCAGATGGGTGAAATTCGCGAGTTTTCACGCTCAAAAGCCAACGCCAACAAGCTTGCCGGAATGGTTATAAATGATTTTGTTCCCGAAAAAAAGGAGGAGGAACAGCCCGACCCCGACAGGATTCCGGACTATGACCCCCTCGTCGATTACATCGCGGCTCAGAAAGAGAGCGAAGCGGCAGGTATGGAGACCGATGAAAACCGGGAAAGCTTCCTGAACCCGATGAAGCTTGAAAACACAGCGGAAATCGACAATGATTTTTTAGAACCCTTTGACAAGCCCGGCATTCTGTTCAGAAAAAACCAATATCAGATGACCTCAGACCTTGACCCGCTGCCGATTGTTATTTCGGCGGATAAGGCAAAAGCGGTTGACCGCACAAAGGTAGCCGGAGCGAAAAAACAGCCCGAAACCGTTGAAACAAAAGAGGAAGAGTTCCCCGGTCAGATAAAGCTTTACGGCTTTGAGCCTGTTCCCGAAGAATCAATGCCGGAAAACACAAGCGAGGCGGAACTTGAGGCAATGCTGAGCGAAAACCGGCGCCACAAGGCGAAGGATTTTATCGTCTCGGCGCAGGATATAGAAGGCGAGCCGGAAGAAATCGACGGCATTTCGTTTGAAAAATTATCGGATTACGAAGAACCCGCGCAAACCGACGGCAAAAAGGCCGCCCCGGGCAAAACAAAAACCCCGAAAAAGGCACCGGGCAAAAAAAGATTATATTCGATCAAAAAAAGCCTGCCCGAATATAACGAGCCCGCCGACCGCAGGCATGTTCACGCCTCACTCAACGCGGCGGCGATTATCTGCCTGAGACAGATTTTTGTTGACGCGGTTATTGAAATCGTTCTGTTCATTTTCAACATGGTTGCGGCATTTTCCGATTCAACTCTGTTCTGCCGCGGCGGCACCGGCTATTACACGGCAAACGCCGTTTTGCTTATTGCCGCCATTGTGTTCAACAGCAGAATTTTTGCCTCCGGCTTTAAGTCACTCCTTAACGGCAGCCCCGACGCTTCAAGCGTTGCGGCAATTGTCGGCACGGTTGTGTTCCTGCACAACACGGTTGCGGCGGCTGTTGAAATGAGACAGGGCGGCGACACTCCCGTTTTCGCAATGCTCGGCGTTCTTGCTTTTGCGGCGGTGAGCGCTGCCGATTATTTCAATGCGAAACGCATTATCAAAAATTTTGAGCTTTGCGCGTATAAATATGAGAAAAAGCTTTATACCGTACATAATTTTGAAGATGAAAACGAGATAAGAGAACTCAGCAGAGGTTTACTGCTTGACAGGGCGGATCTGCTTTACTCTTCAAAAACCGATTTTCCTTCGGACTTTATCAAAAACTCCGACAACACATCCGCCGAAATCAAAGCGGTTAAAAGAGTTCTGCCTGTTGCGGCGGCGGCGGCGATTATTACGGCGGCCATCAGCGCGTTTATTTCAAGAGATGTTCTCGGCGCCTTTACCGCGGCATGCTGCGCGTTCGGCCTGAGCGCGCCTCTGTTCTCGGCTCTTGTTCCCGCTGTTTCGGTTTATTCCGCCAATAAAGCGCTCAACGCCGACGGCGCCCTTGTTTCGGGCATAGACAGCGCGGCGGAATTCGCCAGCACAAACGGCGTTGTTCTTGACAGCGGAGACATTTTCAACCGCGAAAAATGCCGCATGCACGGAATGGTTGACTTCAAACAGATAAGAATGGATGACCTTCTTGTTTATGCGGCGGCTCTTGTAATAAAATCCAACGGTCCGCTCAGAGTTTGTTTTGAAAGCGTTATCAGCGAGGATCACAACCTTCTGCCCACGGTCAGGGACATTGCCTATGAAGACAAGCTCGGCATTTCTGCAAGAATTCATTCCCAGAAAGTGCTGCTCGGCAACCGTAACCTGCTTGAAAACCACGGCGTTACCGTTCCCGACAAATCACTTGAGGAAAAATACACAAGCACGGGCAAAAGGGTTATGTACCTTGCCGTTTGCGGCAAACTCGCGGCAATGTTTGTTGTAAGCTACGCGGTTGACCTCAACCTGCGCAACCTTTTTGAAAAGCTTGAGGATGCCGGCGTTACCGTAATTGTGCGCACAAACGATGTAAATGTTACGGAAGATTTGCTCTCACGGGGATTCGGCCTGCCCAAATCGGCTTTTTGCGTGCTCGGCAGTGTTGCCGGCAGACTTTTTGCCCGCAGAAAAGATGAGGTTTCCGACAGGGCTCCCGCGAAGCTTGCCCATAACGGCAACGCGTTTACAATGCTTCGCGCCGTAACAGCGGCGGCGGCTGTTCTGCGCAACGCCGATTTCGGCATAATGCTCCAGATTGCGTTGAGCGTTCTCGGTTTTGCCGTTTGCGCGATTCTCGCGGCAACATCCTCCGGCCTCGGAGCGATAACATCATGCCTTGTCGCGGCGGCAACAGCGGCGGCGGCATACTTTGTTTCGGATTTAATTAACAGAAAGGATTGATAATATGAGCATCAGAATCGGACTTTACGGCTACGGCAATCTCTCAAAGGGCGTTGAATACGCAATAATGCAAAACCCCGACACGGTTCTTGCCGCGGTTTTCACAAGACGCGACCCCTCAGCGGTAAAAACAATCACACCCGGCGTTCCTGTTTACAAATCGGATGAAGCTCCCGCTCACAAAGATGACATCGATGTTATGATTGTTTGCGGCGGAAGCGCTACAGACCTGCCCGTACAGACTCCCGCCCTCGCGAAATATTTCAATGTGGTGGATTCATTTGACACCCATGTTCGCATAGCGGAGCATTTCGCGAATGTTGATAAAATCGCGAAAGAAAACGGAACGGTAGGCGTTATCTCCGTAGGCTGGGATCCGGGCCTGTTTTCGGTCAATCATATTTACGGCGACGCTGTTCTGCCCGTGGGCAAAGATTACGCGTTCTGGGGCAAAGGCGTAAGCCAGGGGCATTCCGACGCAATCCGCCGGGTTGAAGGCGTAAAGGACGCGAAACAGTACACCGTTCCCGTTCCCGCCGCTCTTGATGCGGTAAGAAGCGGTTCAAACCCCGAACTTACCACCCGCCAGAAGCACACAAGAGAGTGCTATGTTGTTGCCGAAGAGGGTGCCGACAAAGCGAGAATAGAAAAAGAAATCAAAGAAATGCCAAACTATTTCGCGGATTATGACACAACTGTTACTTTCATTTCGCAGGAGGAGCTTGACCGCGACCACAGCGGCCTTCCTCATCAGGGCTTTGTTTTCCGCTGCGGCAGCATAGGCAAAGACGGCGGCGATAAAGCAATGATTGAATACCGCCTCACACTCGATTCCAACCCGGAATTCACGGCTTCCGTTCTGCTCGCCTATGCGAGAGCGGCTTACCGCCTGAGCGCGGAAGGCTTTAAAGGCTGCAGAACCGTGCTTGATATAGCACCCTCCTACCTTACCGCGAAAACCGGCGATGAGCTTTTCGCCTATCTTCAATAAATACGGCACAGATAAAAAGCTTGCGTTGGGCAGGCTTTTTCCGTTTTAAAGGGTAAAGGAATCCGCATTCAGTCAAGCGTTCGCTGTTTTGCTTCACAGTTTGTGCATAAAAGAGTTAAAAACATTTCACAAATTATATAAGATTTCTTAAAAGAAATGTATTAAGATACAGATAAACAAACAAGACGAATTCGGTGTTTGACATTCAACCCTTCCTTTTATACAGTTTATTTCTTTTCATTGGATTTCTCTTTTTGGTGAAAGCAGTCGCTTCGGCGGCTGCTTTTTCCGTTTCGCCCCGTATGCCGTCCGCCGGAATTTCGGCAAAAAAGGAAAAGCGGAGTCCGGTCAGGCGTTACACGCCTTTTAATCAACCGGTCTCCGCCGTATTTATTAATTATAACTGTCCGCGCGTCAGAAATAAAGTTTATCTGTTTTGGGCACAAGCTCACAAAGGGCGTTTTTGCAATACTCAATAAGCCTTGCTTTATATTCCTCGTCTTCTTTCGCCTTCCTTACCGTTCTGCGAAGAATGCGGGCGTAACAGATAATCGCGGACATATTTTCAATTTCCGCAAGCACGCTTTCATCATCTGTCTCAAAATACGCCTTGAGTGTTTCATTCCAGAAAAGAACGGCTGTGTCATGCGTAATGCCGAGGAACTTTTCAACATTGTTTTCATCAATGCAGCTGAAGCCTATATAAGCCGCGTAAATGGCGGAAAACTCAAAAACCGGATGCCCCATGGCAAGGGTATCCATATCAATAAGCAGGTTTTCGCCGTTTTGCCTCATTATATTTTTTATATGGTAATCGCCGTGAAGCATATTTAATGTTTCGGGCACTTCTTTTACAAGAGAAACCAGCTTTTCGCCCACATCGCCGGGCAGGTAGTTGCGGCAGAATTCCACCCACACAAGCGCCTCCGCCTTTTTATCGGGCAGCTCACCCGGTTTTAACTGTGTTGAATGTATTGTTTTGAGTATTTCAACACTCTGCCTCGCGAGTGCCCGCGTTTGAGACGGGTCGGCAATCAAAAGCTTTGCGAATGATTCGGCGTTAAGCAACTCAAACACCGAGCCGTAAAGGTCACCCACCTGAACAACATCATAGGGTATTGCCGTAGGCACACCCATAACAAAGGCTTTTCTCGCAAGCTCACGCTCGTTTTTGATTTCATCGAGAGCGTCGCTGTTTTTATAAACTTTGACAACAGTGTCTTCATCAATGCGGTAAACCTTTCCGTTCGCGCCCTCGCCGATAACCTCGCAGCCGTCTGTGCTCAGCTTTCTGTAGGCTTTTGAAATCTCCATCATTTCGGTAAAACCGGTCATATCGAAAATATCATAAACCTCGGATGTGCAGTTGATGATTTTTGTTGACGGATTGTCTTTTTTAAAGCGCAGCACAACGCGCAGACCCGCACTCGAAATGTATTCAAGCTCCGATGCGTCAAGGGTCAGCTCGCCCTTGAAGCTGCCGATTTCCTTTTTTATTTTTTCCTCAACCTCCGCGGCGTTTGAGGAGCTTATTCTGCCCGTGAGTTTAACTGTTAAACTGTTGCTCATTTTACATCCCCCGTTTTAATTGTTTCCGAAAACAAGACGGAAAAGTCTTTCATATTCCCTGTAAGCGGGGTATTCCTTTAATTCCGCCGTGTATTCAAGCACTGTCTGATGATACCACTTCTGTTCCGAAATGTCGGTAACATTGAATTTTTCAAATGCGGCGACGCCTCTTTTTTCAAAATCCGCCGCCAGCGCACGCATATTTGAGAGTTTGTCGGCAACCCAGAGTATTTTTGTTTTTGTTCCCGCCGTACGCAAAACCTCAAGGCTTTCAACCTTGCGGATTTTCCAACTTTCCGCCGGCGGCAGCTCCGGGCGCTTGTTTTCCGTTTCGTGTTCAACAAGAAGGGCTATATCGGGCCCGAAATTATCAATAATATCCTGAGCCGTAACCGGCGTGTCTTCAACCGTGTCGTGCAGCAGCGCCGCGCATATAACATCCTCATCCTGCGTCATTGAAGCGGCAATCGCGGCAACCTCAAACGGATGCAGTACATAGATTCCGCCGTCTTTTCTCTTTTGCCCGGAATGAGCCTTCACGGCAAAATCCACGGCTTTTTCAAATTTGCTCATTTCTGCCCCCCTCTTTAAGTTATTAAATCATATATATTTATTATATTTAATAACATTGAAAAGTCAACAAAAACCTCTTTGTTTGTGCTTGTAATCTCGCCCAAATTTAAAATTTATCGAAAAACAATAAAATATTTATTGACAAACGATAAATCCGGTGCTATATTGTTCTCGAACAAATCAAATATTCCGATAAAACGGAGGAGAAAAAATGATTAAACGAAATGTTTCCGCGGCGGTTTCTTTGGGGGTTTGTATTGTTTCATCACTCGCCCTTGCCGCTCTGATTTTTACAATGCCTTCTTTTTTCAGTTGGTTTTATTCCGCCTTCAACGGCGAAACGCAATCGGCAAAAGCGGTAATAAAAACCGTGGTTACCGCGTTTTATATCTGTGTGCCGTTTGCCGCCGCCGCTCTGTTTATGATGATAAAAATCCTCATAAACATACTCAATGACAGGGTTTTTGTATTTGCGAATGTTGTTCTGTTCCGTTTTCTCTCGTGGTGCTGTTACGCCGTGCTTATAATCACCTTCGTTTTCGGGCTCAGATACATTCCGCTTTTTGTAATCGCTTTCGCGATGGGGGTTGCAGGCACGCTTCTGCGGGTTATCAAAAACATTATGCAGGCGGCCGTAGAGTTGCGCGAAGAAAACGAGCTTACAATATGAGGTGCGGTTATGATTACGGTTAATCTTGATGTTGCTCTCGCGAAAAAGAAAATGACTTCCGGCGAGCTTGCCGAAAAAATCGGCATAACTCAGGCAAATCTGTCAATACTCAAAACCGGCAAAGCGAAAGCGGTACGCTTTTCCACCCTGAATGCAATCTGCCGCGAGCTTGACTGCCAGCCGGGTGACATACTTGAATATAAGGAGTAAATGATTATGGAACAAAACTTAAATGAAAACGCTTACACATATGCCGCTCCTCCTCCGGTAAAAAAAGGATTTATCCCGGACAAGGCAGACGGGGCTGTTGCCGCCGCCGCATTTGTGAGCGCACTCATCTGCGTATTTTCAGGCCTGTGGGGCGGCTTTAATCTCGGCTGGGCAATTACTTACGCGGTGTTTTTCATATCTCTCAGCGTATATCTCATAAAAACCGTTTATCTTAAAAATGAAACCCGTAAAATAAATATTTTCTCTGTTGCGTGCGGTGTTCTTTCACTTGCGTTAAGCGTCAATTTTGTGCTCAGCGCCGACAGTCTGATACACTTTTTAAGCTTTGTCGCCATGCTTGCTCAGGGTGTGGTTTATTTTGCGGGTCTGTCGGGCAGAAAAATCCCCGGCGGCGACCTCGGGCTTCTTAAATTCACCGTTATGCCCCCTTTTGATTCCGTTTCCTCTCTGCCTGAAAATATACGCTCACTTTTTTCTTCACAGGATGAAAAAAGAAAAAAAACTCAGAAAGCGCTTTTAGGAATAATCTGTGCCGTTCCCGTGCTCGGCGCGGTGATTCCCCTGCTTATCCGCTCCGACGCCGCTTTTGAAGGGCTTGTAGGCAGATTATTTGAAAACATAGGCGAAACAATCGGCAAAATCGTTCTTACTGTTATTATTGCCCCGTTTCTTATCTCTTTCTGCCTTTTTCTGCGCAGAGGCAAAAAACGGGAAGATGCCGCGAAGCCATCAAAAGGATTTGATACCGTTTTTATTTCGGCATTTATGTTCACGCTCAACACCTGTTATCTCGTTTATCTGCTTTCTCAGACAGCGTATTTTTTCAGCGCTTTTTCGGGTATTCTTCCCGAAGGTGCCGCGTCATATGCGAAATACGCGAGACGCGGCTTTTTTGAACTGTGCGCTGTGTGTGCGATAAACCTTTTTGTTTTCTTTTTTATGATAATTCTCTCACGGTCAAAAAACGGCGGAATGCCGTCTGTTTTGAAGGCTCACGGTGTTTTTCTGAGTGTGTTCACCCTTGTTATAACAGCCACCGCGATTTCAAAAATGGTTATGTACATCGGCAAATACGGTATGACGGTTGACCGTATTTTCTCAAGCGCGTTTATGGTTTTTTCCGCCGTTGTTTTTGTTTCAATGCTGCTTCGCTGCTTCAGCGAAAAGATTAAAATTCTGAACACCGCTTTTATTACGGCGGGAATAATTCTTCTTATTCTCGGCGCGGGCAACGCAAACGCACTTACCGCGAAATACAATGTTGCCGCTTACCGTGACGGCAGGCTTAAATCCATTGATTTTGAATACCTTGAATCCCTCGGAGAAGACGGAGTTCCGTTCCTTATTGAAATCGCGAACGGCGAAGATGAAAATCTGAGCAGACTTGCCCGTATATCACTCTCAAATGTGATTCCCTGTTACTACACGGGAGAATACAGCAATGTCTGTGACGAAAACGGCAACCCTGTTGTTGATTTAAACGAAATTTCATATTTTATTCCCGACGGCGGAAAAGCCTACAGCGAATTTTACAGTATGAACATTCCACGGTACAGATTGTATAAGCTTGCCGATTCTTTTATAAAAAGCAATCCCGGATTTTTTGAACAGGCTGAAAAAGAAAGAATTGCATCGGTAATAAACGGGAGTGAATCCTCTTTTCAAAGAGAAAATTCCGCCGAATAAATAAAAATCCGCGCACGGATGCCTTCATCTCGGGGCATCCGTTTTTGTGTAATAAACAATCTGCAACTCAAAACTTGACACGCCTTAAATTATCTGTTATTATTCCTTTACCGTTAATTATAAAATAAAAAATACTTGATATTGGTTTTGTTTTATATTATTATAATATGATGAACAAAACCTGTCGGGCTTTGTTTGGGTCATGCAGCGGTTGGTCCTGTGCGGCGGGGCACCGTGAACCATGTCAGGCGGGGAACCGAGCAGCATTAAGCGGCACGTCTTGCGCGCCACAGTCTGCCTGCCGCTGTATGACCGGAACAAAGCCCTTTTTATTTCATATAACAGCTATTGAAAATCCGTTATAATACGGCAGCGGAGAATTTTTATGTATCAGGCTCTTTACAGAAAATGGAGACCTTCGTCTTTCGGCGAGGTGTCGGGTCAGCCTCAGGTCACTCTTACTCTTCTCAATGAGTTAAAGAGCGGCAGGATTTCGCACGCCTATCTTTTCACGGGCAGCCGCGGAACGGGTAAAACCTCCTGCGCAAAAATTCTTGCCAAAGCCGTTAACTGTGAAAATCCCGTTGACGGCGAACCTTGTTGCGTATGTGAAATGTGCCGCAGCGCCGAAAACGGCGACGCGCCCGATATAATTGAAATAGACGCCGCCTCAAACAACGGTGTTGACAATATACGCGACATACGCGAGGAGGTAAATCTTTCACCTTTCCGCGGAAAATACCGCGTTTATATAATTGACGAGGTGCATATGCTCTCTCAGGGGGCGTTCAACGCTCTGCTTAAAACTCTTGAAGAACCCCCTGCCCATGTTATTTTTATTCTTGCCACAACAGAGGTTCACAAACTTCCCGCCACCGTGCTTTCAAGATGCCAGCGGTTTGATTTCAAACGCATCTCCCCCGAAAATATCTCAGACCGCCTGAAGGTTATCGCAAACGGTGAAGGCTTCGGTATTACCGACGACGCGGCGGCTCTTATTGCGAGGCTTGCCGACGGAGGTATGCGCGATGCGGTTTCACTGCTTGACCGCTGCTGCGCGAGAGGCTCTGATATTGACACGACAACGGTTGCTTCCGCCGCTGGGATAGCGGGCACGGCGCACCTTTTTGAAATGTCGGGATATATTGCTCAAAAAGACACGGCATCCTGCCTTACTCTTGTAAACAGACTGCACCGTGAAGCGTGTGATATTGAAAGCCTTTGCTCGGAGCTGACATATCATTTTCGCAATCTTATGATCGCGAAAACCGTTGAAAACTGCTCATCACTTATTACCGCCGCGCCCGATGAGATTAAAGAGCTTAAAGAAAGAGCGTCACTGTTTAAACTTTCAAAAATTCTCGCCTGCCTTGACATTCTTGAAGATACCCTTAAAAATATGAAAGGCGCGCAAAGCAAAAAAATTCTGCTTGAATCGGCCGTTATCCGTATGTGTTCGGGCATAAAATCAAATGATGCCGAAGATAATGATATTTCCGAATTACGGCAGAGAATAGCGGAGCTTGAGAAAAAAATCGGCTCCGACAGAGTCAATAAAACTTACATACAGGAGGATTTTTCCGAAAAACAGGTTAACAATTCACCTCAGGAACCGTATATTGAAAAAAAATTTGTGCAAAGCGACGCTGAAAACACTCCGGAACCGGAAGAAAAACTTAAATCCGATTATGTCAGAAAATCTCCGGTTTTCTCCGACACCGATGAAAAACCGGTTCAGCCCGGAAACACCGAGATGACACAGTGGGCCGAAGTGCTTGACGAGGTGAAAAAACACGACATTCCCCTTTACTATATGCTGCACACCACAACAGCTTATATTAATAACGGAATAAATCTTGTTATAAGAACCGATAATCCGCGGTTGTTCCCATTTATTATTGAAAAAGAAACATCCCACGCAAAAGAACTTTCCGCGGCTGTTTTTTCAGTAACGGGAAAAAGATATAAACTGCGCATTGACGATAAGAACAAAACTGTTCAGAATAATAAAAATCCGCTTGAAAATCTGAGAGAAAAAATAAACAATTTCAATAACTCACAGGAGGAAAATTTATGAAAGCAAGAATCCCCAACCAGCCCAATCGCGGCGATATGATGAAAATGGTGCAGGAAATGCAGGAAAATATGGCGCGTGTTACCGAAGAAGTTGAAAACAGCGAATTTGTTACTTCAACCGGCGGCGGCGCTGTTGAAGCAAAAGTAAACGGCAAACATGAAATTGTTTCGCTTACAATAAAGCCTGAGGTTGTTGACCCTGATGATGTTGAAATGCTTGAAGACCTTATTGTTTCGGCGGTAAATGAGAGTATCTGCAAAGCAAATGAAGCAATGGAAAAAGGTATGGAGTCCGCAAAAGGCGGTCTCGGCGGGCTTAACATTCCCGGTTTATTCTGATTATGGAAGGATTTGCCGCCCCTCTTGAGGAGCTTATAGACGCGTTCGCGTCGTTACCGTCAATAGGCAGAAAAAGCGCGCAAAGGCTTGCTTTTCACATTCTTTCACTCAGTGATGAAGACGCGTTAAAATTTACAGACAGCATTGTAAAGGCCCGCTCCTCAATTCACAGGTGCCCCGTATGCTGTAATCTTACAGACAAAGAAATATGTAATATCTGTTCTTCACCTTCAAGAGACAAAAGTACAGTCTGTGTGGTTGAAAACCCGAAAGATGTTAACGCGATAGAAAAAACCCATGAATACAACGGCTTATATCATGTGCTTCACGGCGCCATATCACCTATGAACGATATAGGCATTGAGGATATTTGCGCAAAAGAGCTTATATTACGCCTTCAGGACGACACTGTAAAAGAAATAATTATGGCAACAAACACTACTGTTGAAGGTGAGGCAACGGCTATGTATCTTTCACGCCTTATAAAACCTATCGGAGTAAAAGTCACAAGGCTCGCGTACGGTGTTCCGGTAGGGGCTGACCTTGAATTTGCCGATGAGGTTACTCTTGTAAGAGCCATAGAAGGAAGAAAAAATATATAATCTTTTAAAACTTTTCCACTTTTTATTAACAGTTGATTTGTTTAAGTTTTTTAACATTGCTTTCCACAATTAACAAAAAGATTTTCACATTGTCAACATTGTTAATATTTATGTTTAAACCTTTTAACCTGTTTTTAACTTTTTTTAAAGAAAAAATAAACTGAAAAAATTAAGCAATATCAAGGGCTTAACCCTGTTTTGCACAATTTTAACACCACCTACTGCTACTACTAATAAGTATATAAAACAATTACACATATCAGGAGGGCAAACAATGAAATTCATCTGCAACACAGCCGATTTGTCAAACGCGTGCCAGAATGTGTCAAGAGCGGCATCGGGCAAAACAGCTATTCCCGCAATAGAAGGTATCCTTATTACAAGCGGTCAGAACACTCTTACGCTTACGGGGTATGACCTTGAAATGGGAATAACCACGGTTATACCCTCAAATGTGGAAGAAAACGGCTCAATAGTGCTTAATGCCCATATGCTCAGCGATATTTTGAGAAGAATGCCGGGGGATACCGTTTCGCTTGAAAGCGATTCGCGTCAGATAGCGATTATAAAAAGTGGAGAGGTTAAATACCAGTTAATCGGCATAAACGCGGAGGATTACCCGGAACTGCCTTCTGTTTCAAACGGATACCCTGTTAAAATAGATCAGCTTTTACTCAGAGATATGATAAGAAAAACCATATTCGCTGTTGCGGTTAAAGACAGCAAAGCGGTTCATACGGGAATAAAATTTGAAATAGGCAATAATTCAATCCGCCTTGTCGCGGTTGACGGAGTTCGCCTTGCCATAAGAAACGAAACAATCAATTATTCCGATGAAGAACTGTCATTTGTTGTTCCGGCAAAAACCCTCTCCGAGGTTGTAAAGCTTATGAGTGAGGAAGGCGGAGAGCTGAATATAGGCGTAGGCAAACGCCACATCATTTTTGAGCTTGAGGGCTACAGCATTATTTCAAGACTTCTTGACGGTGAATTTTTAAAATATGAAGCTGCTATTCCTTCTGTTTCAAACACAGTGGTCAAAGTAAACACGCGCTCACTGCTTGACAGCATTGACAGAACTTCTCTTATTATTACAGACAGACTTAAAAGCCCTGTTAAATGTATATTTAAAGAAAATGTAATTGAAGTATCATCTGTGACATCAATAGGCAGTGCCAATGATAAAATAGCGGCCGATGTTCAGGGAGAAGAATGCACAATAGGATTTAACAACAGGCTTATGCTCGAAGCGCTCAGAGTCTGTGATACGGATGAAATCAAAATTCTTCTTGTAGGTTCAACAAAACCTATCCTTATCTGCCCTCCCGAAGGTGAATCTTTCATATTCCTTGTTCTTCCCGTGAGGCTGAAAAATGAAGATTAAAGTAAAAATCGCCGAAAAAAAACAGGTAACAAAACACATTTCAACGGAGTTTATAAAACTTGACTCATTTCTTAAATTATGTGACGCCGTTGAGAGCGGAGGCCACGCTAAAACCGTAATTCAGGACGGTAATGTAAGAGTAAACGGCGAGGTTTGCCTTCAAAGAGGAAAGAAGATAAGACCCGGCGACTGTGTTGAGTTTGAAAATATTATTTATAAAGCGGAATAATAAATTATGAATGTAATCAGCCATTCGGCAGACAGTTTTCGTAACCTGAAAAACACATATATTGAGGCTCACCCCTCAATGAACATAATTTTCGGTGAAAACGGTCAGGGAAAAACGAATATTCTTGAAAGTATATGGCTGTTTACGGGCTGTTACAGTTTTCGCACACATAAAAACATTCAGCTTGTTAATTACTCCTCAGGCGAAGCAAAGGCAAAACTCCGGTTTTTTGCCGCTGAACGCGAACAGGCAGCCGAGATGAAAATCGGCAAAACAAAAGATATTGTTTTAAACGGCTCCGCCTGTGAATCACCGAGACAGATGCTCGGTAAATTCAAGTGCGTTGTGTTCTCACCTTCCACGCTCGCGGTTGTGAAAGGTTCCCCGGGAGAGAGAAGAAAACTTGTTGACATAGCGCTCAGTCTTATTAAACCGAATTACGCCGTAATTATGTCGCGATATTTGCGCACGCTTGACCAAAGAAACGCTCTTATAAAAAAAATAAGTGAAAACAGGTATGATTTGAATATTCTTGATGACTGGGATGAGGTTATTTCATCACTTGGGGCATCAATAATAAAATATCGTCTTGAATATATTGAGAATTTAAAAAACAAAAGCAGAGAAATATATTCGGGCATAAGTTCCGCCAAAGAAGAATTTTCCGTCGGATATTCTTTAGGTAAAATCTCAGAAACGCAAGTGTCGGAAAATAAAGAGAGTATTAAAGAATATCTTTTAAATGAGCTGTTTCATTCGAGAGAATCGGATTTAAAAAAGCAATATACATCCGTTGGCCCGCACAGTGACGATCTGATTGTGACATTAAACGGAAAAGACGCCAGAATTTACGGTTCTCAGGGGCAGCAACGCTCCTGTGCGCTTGCCTTAAAACTCGGTGAAGCTTCTATTATGGGCGAAAAAACGGGTGAGGAACCGGTTGTTCTGCTTGATGATGTTATGAGTGAGCTTGATGAGGGCAGGCAGAAATTTATTTTGAATTATCTTAATAATTGGCAGGTTTTTATAACCTGCTGTGAACCGTCAACTCTTATGAGAAGTGAAAACGGTAAAGTGTTTGAAGTTGTTGACGGCACAGTAAATGAAAGGTAGATTATGTTTTTGCACATCGGTCTTGACAGAGTTATAAAAACACAGGATATTCTCGGCATTTTTGACCTTGACAACACAACGGTTTCAAAAGTTACGCGGGATTATCTTACAGACGCGCAAAAAAACGGTGAAATAATTGATGTGTGCACGGATCTTCCCAAATCATTTGTTGTTTGTTCAAAAAAAAATGAAAAAACGGTTTATATAACTCAGCTTAATACATCAACATTGCAAAAAAGGGCCGCTAAATTCGGAAATAAAAGTTTTTAAAAAATATTAAATTTATTTCCGGACTTGAAAAAAACATAAAAAGAGGTTAATATATCTTCATTCTTTTATACAACTGATTATTTTTGAAAAAAATTACCAAAATATAATAATATTTAAGAAAGAGGAAAAATATGATCAGTTATACAATAGTTCTCATCAACATCATTTATTCAATGCTTACCGGCAAAGAAACAAGCCTTCTTCAGTTTTTCGGTCAGGCAGGCAACTTTTTTCAGGAGAATTTTGCGGCGTTTATTAACTCCATCGCGGATTATTTCACCGGCTTTTAATAAGAAACCCCTGCTGCTGTTCTGTTAAGCGGCAAATATCAGAGTATAATTATATTTAATTATATATTTCTAAATAAGAAAGAAGAAATAAAAAAATGTCCGAAAAATATTTCACACCCGAAATTGAAACAATGCCCCGTGATGAAATCAAAAAAATTCAAAGCGAACGCCTTGTAAAGCAGATTAAAAATGTCTATGACAATGTTGAGCCCTACCGCAAAAAGATGGACGCGGCGGGTGTAAAGCCTGAAGATATTCACGGAATTGAAGATTTGCATCTTCTCCCGTTCACAACAAAGGATGACCTTCGTGATGAATATCCGTACGGAATGCTCGCGCGCCCTCTCTCCGAATGTGTACGCATTCAGTCAACATCGGGCACAACAGGCAAAAGAGTTGTAGCGTTTTATACACAAAATGACATTGATATGTGGGACGAGTGCTGCGCGCGTGCCATTACGGCAGCCGGCGGCACAAAAGATGATGTTGTTCAGGTCTGCTACGGTTACGGCCTTTTCACAGGCGGACCCGGTCTCAACGGCGGTTCTCACAAGGTCGGTTCGCTCACTCTGCCGATGTCATCGGGCAACACCGACAGACAGCTGCAGTTTATGCAGGATTTAAAAGCGACAATTCTTTGCTGCACGCCATCATACGCGGAATATCTTGCCGAAAGCGCGATAAACACGGGCGTTATGGACAATATCCACATCAAAGCGGGTATTTTCGGCGCAGAAGCCTGGACTGAGGAAATGCGCCGTGACATTGAGAGCAAATTCGGCAGAGGCATGAAAGCTTATGACATCTACGGTCTGACTGAGATAACGGGGCCGGGAGTCGCGTTTGAGTGCAGCGATCAGGGCGGAATGCATGTAAACGAGGACTATTTCATTGCCGAAATCATCGACCCCAAAACGGGAGAGGTGCTGCCTTACGGCTCAAAAGGCGAACTTGTTTTCACCACAATCGCAAAAGAAGCGTTCCCGATGATACGCTACCGCACGAGGGATATATGTGTGCTCTCCGATTCGCAGTGCCCGTGCGGCAGAACGCACATAAGAATGAGCAAGCCGATGGGGCGCACGGACGATATGCTTATTATCCGCGGCGTAAACGTGTTCCCGTCGCAGATAGAAACAGTTCTGCTTGAGCAGGGTTATGAGGCAAATTACCAGATAATTGTTGACCGTGTCAACAATTCCGACACAATAGATGTAAACGTGGAGATGACTCCCGAAAAGTTTACCGACAACCTCGGCAAGGTTGCGGATATGGAGAAACAGCTTGTATCGGCGTTGAAATCCATGCTCGGCATATTTGCAAAGGTTCACCTTGTCGCGCCCAAAACCATTGCGAGAAGCGAAGGCAAGGCGGTTCGCATAATAGATAACAGAAAGTTATGAGGTGGAAAAATGACAGTCAAACAGATTTCGGTATTTCTTGAAAACCGCAAGGGTCAGCTCAACGAGATAACAAAGATACTCGCGCAGGCGGGCATAAATCTGCTCGCGCTCAACATAGCGGAAACCACCGAATACGGCATTGTGCGCATAATCGTTGACGATGTCGCCGCCGCAACGGACGCGCTCATAGGCGCCGGTATGGTTGTCAAGGTCAGTGATGTTTCGCGCGTGACCATCTCAAACAGCGTGGGCGGGCTCAATTCCGCACTGCAGAAAATCGCCGACGCGGGCATTGACATAGAATATATGTATTCTATGGTGTCGGGCGACAGCGAAAACGCCGATATGGTTTTCAAAACGGCAGACAGCGCCGCGCTCGAAGCAGCGCTCGCAAATTGAAAAACAAAAACCAACGGCTCCCGCAAGGGAGTCGTTTTTTATAATCACTATTATATTATTATATTATACTGTTGTTTTTTTTTGCCCGTTAGAGTATAATAGCGGGGAACTTTATAATCCGGACGGTAATTATGGAATACGAAGCAAGCCAGTTTGATACAGTTGTTATAGGAGCCGGGCACGCCGGAATTGAGGCGGGTCTTGCCTCGGCTCGCCTCGGATGTAAAACCGCGGTTTTCACAATCAACCTTGATTGGGTGGGCAATATGCCCTGCAACCCTTCAATCGGCGGCACATCAAAGGGGCATCTTGTGCGTGAAATTGACGCTCTCGGCGGTGAAATGGGAATTGCGGCAGATAAAAACACTCTGCAAAACCGTATGCTCAACCTCGGCAAGGGTCCCGCTGTTCACTCTTTGCGAGCGCAGATTGACCGCAGAGAGTATTCTGCTTATATGAAGCATATTCTCGAACAGCAGGAAAATCTCTTTATAAAACAGGCGGAAATTGTTGATTTGTACCGTGATGGCGATATGTGGGCGGTTAAAACCCGCCTTGAGGCTGTTCACAAAGCAAAATGTGTTATTCTCGCAACGGGAACATTTCTTGCCGGTAAAGTTTATGTAGGCGATGTCTGTTACGAGAGCGGCCCTGACGGAATGTTCCCTGCAAATGAGCTTGCGTCGGCTTTAAAAAAACTCGGCGTTCCGACCCGCAGATTTAAAACAGGAACTCCCCCCAGAGTCAACCGCAGAAGCGCCGACCTTGAAGAAATGGAACTCCAGCCGGGCGATGAAGTCACAACTCCGTTTTCTTTTACCACAACCGATGAAATTGTCAACACCGAACCTTGTTATATCACCTACACAAACGATGAAACCAAGCGGATTATTCTTGAAAACCTTGACAAATCGCCGCTTTATTCGGGCAGAATTGACGGCGTAGGCCCACGGTACTGCCCCAGCATTGAAGATAAAATTGTGCGTTTTTCGGAGAAACCGCGGCATCAGCTTTTTGTTGAACCTTGCGGAGCAAATACCGATGAACTCTATATACAGGGTTTGTCATCATCTTTGCCCGAAGATGTTCAGCTTAAAATTCTGCATTCAATACCGGGTTTAAAACACGCCGAGGTTATGCGCACGGCTTACGCTATAGAATATGACTGCGTTGATCCTCTCGCTCTGAAGGCAAGCCTTGAGTTTCTTGATTATGACGGGCTTTTCGGCGCGGGGCAGTTCAACGGCTCCAGCGGTTATGAGGAGGCAGCGGCGCAAGGTCTTGTTGCCGGAATAAACGCCGCTATGAAAATAAAAGGCAAACCTCCGGTTATTCTTGACCGCGGAAGCTCATATATCGGCACACTTATAGACGATTTAGTTACAAAAGGGTGTTCCGACCCATACAGAATGATGACATCCCGCTCGGAGTACCGGCTTGTTCTCCGTCAGGATAACGCCGACAGACGGCTTACCGGGCTCGGATATGAAATCGGGCTTATCGGTGAGGAGCGTTACGCGGCTTTCAAAGAGAAGCTGCGTCTTATTGATGAAGAAAGGCAGAGGGTTGAGAGCATTACAATCGCCCCGTCGGAGGAGCTGAACAAGCTGCTTGTTTCACGTGAAACATCGCCGATGACAACGGGTATAAGGCTGGTTGAACTTTTGCGCAGACCGCAGCTCGATTACAAAGCGCTTGCCCCGTTTGATAAAACCCGACCCGATTTACCGGATTCGATTTTTGAGCAGGTCGGGCTGGATATAAAATATGAAGGCTACATAAAACACCAGCAACAGCAAATCAACGAGATGCGCAGGCTTGAGGCGCGCAGGCTGCCGGAAAATATTAATTACAGTCAGATTACCGGTTTACGCCTTGAAGCGGCGGAAAAGCTCGGCAAAATCAGGCCTGAGAACATAGGGCAGGCTTCAAGAATTTCCGGAGTAAGCCCGGCGGATGTAACGGTTTTGCTTATATGGCTGGAGCGGGAGGGCAAAAATGATTGACAGGGCTCAACTTAAATCCGAAACTCAAGCGCTCGGCCTTGCTCTCAGCGATTTACAGCTGGAAATGTTTGACGCCTACGCCGAAATGCTTGTTGAAACAAACAAAAAATTCAATCTGACGGCAATTAAAAACCCGGATGAAATTGTCACAAAGCATTTTGTTGACAGCCTTACCGTTTTTACCGCTGTTGATATTCCCGGTGGAACAAGCGTAATAGACATCGGCACCGGCGCGGGCTTTCCGGGCTTGCCTATGCTGATTTATGACAGCAGCTTGAATATCACTTTGCTTGACAGCACCGGCAAAAAGCTTGATTTTGTTCAGAATGTCGCGGATGAACTCGGCTTAAGAGCGCGGGTTGTTCACGGCAGAGCGGAGGAGTTCGGCAGAGGGGAGTGCCGCGAAAAATTTGATTTCACCGTTTCCCGCGCGGTTGCTTCGCTCAATGTGCTTTGTGAGTATTGCCTGCCGTTTGTCAGGCAGGGCGGCGCGTTTATTGCGTTAAAAGGCTCCAAAGCAGAGGATGAGCTTTCACATTCGCGCACGGCCGTTAAAACTCTCGGCGGAAAATTCATTTGCGCAAAAGAGCTTATGCTTGCCGATGAACAGACAAGGAACCTTGTTATTATTGAAAAAGCGGCGCCGACCCCTCCGAAATATCCGAGAGCGTCGGCACAGATTTCAAAAAAGCCGCTTTGATTATTAAATATTAATCGGTAAAGGAGATGGTTATATCCCGAACATCTGGTTTTTATATATCATTATATTTTTGCTGTTGATTTCAACAGCCGCGACTTCCGCGCAGAGGCGAAGAAGAATTGTAAAAAAGAAAAACAGAAAAAAAGGAGTTGAAAGAAAAATGCCGACAGAAATGCTTCAGGCGTTCATAGGTAAAAAGGTTACAATAGTTTCCGCAGGTTCGGCTATGGGTTTTGAGGGCACAATCGTCAAGATTGAAGATAACTGGATTATGCTCGAAGGCAAAAAATACACACAGATTATCAACGGCGACGCTGTGAACTACATCAACATAAAAAAGGAAGCATAATCCGCTTAATACAATAATATAATACGGGAAAAGCGTCTCACAGCAGGCGCTTTTCTTTTTTTGTTTCACGTGAAACATAAGCGCATATGAAAGCACCGAGTTGCCGATTTAAAGCGTGAAATGACAATAGCGGAGAGGGGTGAGAAAAAGGCGGCAGATGCCGGACGATAGATAACAGGTATTGGAAATTCAGAACGGCAGGGGCGACAACCAACCGGAGTTTTATAATCTCAAACTCATAAATTCTATCTCATAACCCCTGACCCCGTAAGGCGGGATTCCCAAATCCCGCCGAAACATTTCCATGCCGTCAAAAATCCCGCGAAAAAACCGCAATTTTTCAACACCCCTTCGTAAAAAACAAAAAATAACCGACAGTCAACGCAAACTCAAAAGACTGTCGGTTATTCCGTTTCCTGTTCCGGGTTTTCAAAAAGACCGCTGTTAAAAAACTCGTTCATTGTTATTCCTAAACCGTCACAGTGCATTTTGATTGTAACAACGCCCGGTTTCTGATGACGCCGTAAATGATGTTTTTAACAGTTGACGGCGAAACAGTGATGAAATGCTTTAATACCGATAAAAAGCTTATATAAAAAAACAACAGAACACATAAAACTGCTCTGTAGTTGGTCTATTTGATTTCATCGTTCTTATAAACAATAATGCCCTCAACCCCGCAATTGAGTATTTTGCAAAAGTCGTCTATCTTCTGGGTGGTAATGCCTCCGCCTTTTTTCATTCTGTCTATTGTTGCGCTGCTTATGCCGTGTTTGTTAATCAGAGTGTATGTGCTCTCACCTCTCGCTTTGAGCGTTTGCCAAAATGGCTCATAGCTTATCATTTCAATCACCAATTAAATGGTAGAATGCAATCATATTGTTGACAATAGTCATAATTATGACTATAATATATAG
>R25__coassemble_402_pt1 | contig 25874 bp, 21 predicted proteins | sample R25__metabat2_low_PE_027 | metagenome-assembled genome bin R25 | reverse complement strand
TTTAATAACAGCACCAAGCAGGTTGATATCAAAGAACTTGACGCTCCTGCAAAACGTTCGAGCTTGAAATCGCTCTCTCCGCCAAAGCGAAAATCCTGTCGACGACAGTCGGCGGGATTTTCGCTTTGTATTATTCATTCTTAAGTTTTCAGTCTTCATTCTTCAGTTTCCCCGACAGGATTTTCTAAATGAATACTGAAGACTTAAGACTGAAAAATGAATAATGGTTGCGAAATCGGACACTTTTCGATATAATATGGCTGGTGATAATGTGAAAGACAACATTTTAATCGATAAATCCATTGACTTCGGTGCAAGGATCGTAATACTCCACCGTTATCTCGTCAAAACGAAACATGAAACGGTTATATCAAAACAAATTTTACGCAGCGGAACATCCATCGGTGCAAACATCAACGAGGCCCAGTATGGCAACAGCAAAGCAGACTTTATCGCAAAGCTCCATATTGCTTTGAAAGAGACGGCTGAAACGGAGTATTGGCTGCATGTTTTGGAAAAATCCGATTACTTGGATACAAATATGGCAAGCTCCGTTTTGAACGATTGCCTGGAAATCAAACGGATTCTGATCGCTTCCATCAACACGGCAAAGCAAAAGGAGGGGCAAGGCAATGATTCCTGAGCAGTATCTAAGCAATCCTTGTAAGGCGTCATCGCTGCCGTTTTGGAAAACGAACCTTATCTCTTTGCCGCCGTCTATGTCGGTTGTGCGCGATGATTTATTTCCCGGCCTGCAAGAAGGAAGCATTGAAATCCTGTATTTTAAGCTGCTGCATCGGCTCAATGCTTTGTCGCCCTGTACGCTTCCGAACGGTTTTTCTTTCACATCAGTTGATGAATACAGCATGGCTGCCCATATTTCCTATTGCTATGAGGAAGAGCGCGTTTCCGTTGAGGAATTGAAACAGTATAAGAAACGAAACGTTTATTCACCCGATTTGTGGATCGGGCTCAAGGAAAACGATTCCGGGAAACTTGCCGCAACCGGGATCGCTGAGTTCGACCAAGAAATCAAAGAAGGCGTTCTTGAATGGATTCAGGTATCTCCAGAGTTCCGAAGACGGGGGCTGGGACGTTTTGTTGTAAATGAGCTGTTGACCCGTCTTGTAAAAATGGCAGATTTTGTCACAGTTTCCGGACGAATGAACAATCCGAATAATCCCTTTGCTCTGTATTTGAATTGCGGTTTTGAAGCCCCGGTAATCTGGCATGTGGTTCGGAGACAATAACCACAAAAGTTCGAATCCATCTGTCAAAAACGCAAATCCATCTTTTATGTACCCCATAGCCAGCAAAAAGAGCATCGCTTTTGCGGAACGTTATGTAAACTTCGTTTGTGATGTTTGCTTCGCAAGTGATGTGCGCTTCGCGCGTAAAAAGCGGAACGCACCACATCACTTTGCGCCAATGGCGCAAACATCTGCGAGGCATATCATGCGAAGAACAAACATCTATATATCTTAACATCTGCCGGAAGATTTGTTTGGTTGCTTCATTCAAGCGTTTCAAGATAAATGCCGAACAATAAAATTCCCGTCAAAAATCCCCCTTGACGCGTTTTCCGCGGCAAGGGGGATGAGTTTTTATGTTGCCTTTTCACCGGTTTATGTGTTAGGGCGTTTTTAAAAACCAGGTATGCCTGAAAAGAATCAGTCTTCTTCTTCAGCCGCTTTTTTCGCGTCTTCAATAACCTTCTGGGCTACATTCGCGGGAGCGTCTTCATAACGGGTGAACTCAAGTGAGTAGTGGCCTCTGCCCGCGGTAATCTGACGGAGAACCGTTGAGAAGTCGCTCATCTCGGCCATGGGAACTTCCGCCACAAGTTCCTGCATTTTGGGCTCGTCAGCCGCGCCCATACCGAGAACTCTGCCGCGGCGCTTTGTAACATCACTCATAACATCACCGAAGTTGTCGGCAGGCATATAAGCCTTGAGAGTGCCGATGGGTTCGAGAATTGTGGGCTGAGCTTCGGGGATAGCCGCCTTGAAAGCGAGCTGAGCGGCGGTTTTGAACGCCATTTCGGAGGAGTCAACAGGGTGGTAGGAGCCGAAATAAAGGGCTGCCTTAATGCCAACCATGGGATAGCCCGCGATAAGACCTTTCGCGATGCTCTCGCGAAGACCTTTTTCAACAGCGGGGAAGTAGTTTTTGGGAACGGCGCCGCCTACAACCTCATCTGAGGTGAAGACGAAATCTTCTTCGCCCGAATAGGGCTCGAAACGGATCCAGACATCGCCGAACTGGCCGTGACCGCCGGTCTGCTTCTTGTGGCGGCCCTGTTTTTCAACGGTTTTGCGGATGGTTTCTCTGTATGCTACGCGCGGGTCAAAAAGATCGACCTCAACGCCGAATTTGTTCTTGAGTTTGGTAACGACTGTGAGGATATGCTGTTCGCCGAGACCTTCGAGAATCTGCTCTTTGGTTTCCGCGTCGGTGTAGAACTTGATTGTGGAGTCTTCTTCCGAAAGACGGGTAAGGCCGGAAGCGACCTTGTCTTCTTCGCCCTTCTTGTGAGCCTTAACGCATTTTCTCAGGCAGGGGGCGGGGAAGTCAACGGGAGCGAGTTCAACAACATTCTTTTCATCGCAGAGTGTGTCGTTTGTTTTAAAGCCGTCAAGCTTTGTTACAACGCCGATGTCGCCCGCGGGGATTGCAGCCGCGTCTTCTGTTTTGCCGCCTTTGACGGTAACGATTTTGCCCATTTTCTGGGTTTCGCCCGTGCGTGCGTTATATGCGGGAGTCGCGGGCGTGATTTTGCCCGACACTACCTTGAAAAAGCTCATTTTGCCAACAAACGGGTCGGCAACTGTTTTGAAGCAGATTGCGGCGAGAGGACCGTTTTCGTCACACTTGATGTCGCCTTCGCCTGCCGCGGTTGCCGCGTCGGGAGCGTAGGAAACAATGCCGTCAAGAATGAGATCAACAGCGTCTGTGATAAGACCCGCGCAAGCGAATACGGGGTAAATGTCGCCGCTTGCTATGCCTGCTTTGAGGCCTTTTGCGATTTCATCGGGGGTGAGGGGCTCTTCCATAAAGAACTTCTCCATAAGCTCCTCATCGGCTGAAGCGACTGCCTCTGTGAACATCGCTTTCATTTCCTCAACCTGAGCGTCCGCGGGAACGGGAACTTCGGTTGCCTTGCCGTTTGTATATTTGAACGCTTTGCCGGTTGCGAAATCAACATAAGCCGAAACGGCGCCGCCTTCCATTACGGGAACAACAACGGGGCAAGCCTGTGTTTCATACTCCGCCTTGATTGCCTCAAAGGTTTTGTAGAAATCGGTATTTTCGGCGTCGCAGCGGGTAACCGCGAACATTTTCGCAATGCCTCTTTTATCTGCCGCTTTGCAGGCTTTTTCGGCGCCTACATCAAAGCCCGAACCTGCCGCGAGAACAACGAGAACGCTCTCCGCCGCGCGAATGGCTTCGCTGACGCCGCCTTCAAAGTCAAAAAGGCCGGGAGCGTCAATAATATTGATTTTTGTGTTTTTCCATTCAAGCGGAGCCACCGCGGACGCTATTGAGCACTTGCGGTTTTTCTCCTCCGCATCATAGTCGAGAACGGTGTTGCCGTCGGCAACTTTGCCGAGCCTTTCGGTTGCCTTTGCAATGTAAAGCATAGCCTCCGCAAGGGTTGTTTTGCCTCTGCCGCCGTGACCGGCTATCGCAATGTTTCTGATGTCTTTTGCATTGTAGGCTTTCAAGTGTTTTTCCTCCTTAGTTATACCGCCGTAATAAATCAAGCGGCGGCCGCGTTTTTAAAAAACGCAAAATTTCAAGTTATTATAACATAATGTTTTACTTAAATCAATTGATTAATTTGTGAAATTTAGGCTTTTTCAATTATGTATATTCAACATATACCCGCCTGTACCGTTAACGGTTTTTAAATGGGCAGTTTAACAGCGATGTCAGAAAAAGCGCCGATAATTCTTCTGAAAAAGATGATTATTCTCTCAAAAAAGCTCTGTGAAATTCCCTGCCCGGCGTTCTGCGACTGCGAAGGGATAAAAACATCTCTGTCGGGCAGATCTGAATCAACCGCGAACCTGTCAAGAAGCGGATACAGAATCTGCCCCGCGATTTTGTATGAATCCTCTTTTCCGGCGGATACCGCTTTGAACAGCGGGCTGAGTTCATCGGTCGGGATTTCCGTTCCGATTATGTTTAACAGGGCGTTCAGACCGACTCTGCCTGTTTTGGTCAGAACATATTGCAGGCCCGTGTTAAGCCCTTTTACAAGTATTTCGCATTCGGGGTTTTCAGCCGAGGCAAGATTTTCATTGCCGTAATAGTGAGCAGCCACAACAGCGCTTGCCAGTTCAATCAGCGAGCCGTAATCCGATGCCGGAATTTTTACGCCCTTTGATCCTGCGAGCTTTTCAATGCTTATTTCGTCCGTTTTATTATAGAGAGGCATTGTAAGGGCTTCGGTAACCGCGCCGAACAGGCTGTCAACCGCAAATCCGGAAACGCCCCCTTCGGCTTTCAGCTTGCCTTTTATAAATTCGGGTGAGACATATCGCAAAATCTTCTTTTCGACCGAGTAGCGGAAAAGTCCGTAAGCAAACTGCCCATAATCGCTTTCAAGCAGAGCCTTCTGCTCATCCGTATAGCCGTCAACAAGCTCCAGCGTGTTGCATTTTTCGATTTTTCTCATTTTTATATCCGCTCCGTCGCCCGAGAGCGTAACATATCTGTATTCAAGCGGGTATGAAGAAAGCGCGGTGGTGAGCACATCATAAACAACAGCGCCGTTTTTGCCTGTATAGCTTGCCGTATCGTTGCCATGCTCGTGCCCGGTGAAAACATACCGGATTCCCCATTGAGTGAATTTCTCCGCTGCAACTTTGCTGTCACGCAGCATAAAATCCTTCATCAAAACTCTGCCGAGATAAAGGTGTTCAAGCAGAGGGTGGTGCATCATATATATTATCTGCCTGCCGTCCGCTCCGGCTTTCGCTGCCTGCTCCTCAATCCACCCGAGCAGGGAATCCGTAAATCCGTCGCCGTCTTTACCGGGGTTGTTTGAGTCAACGGCAATCAGGCGGTATTCTCCTCCGACATCGGCGGTATAAGAAGCGGTTGCCCCGTCTGTTTCAAGAGCCTGATTGTAACCGAAGTCGGCATAATACTCCTTAAAATCGCGCGGCATCGAGTTGAAATAGTCGTGGTTTCCGGGAACAACATAAACCTGAACACCTGTCTCGTTTTCAAAATCCGACAAAAGAGAAGCGGTATATCGGTGCTGTTCCTCATTTCCGTTTCTGGTAAGGTCACCCGCGAGCAGAACAAAATCTGCTCCTTCTTCTGCGCTTTTTCGCAAAAAATCCCTTGTCAGCGAGGCTGCCTGGTCATAAATGTTGCCTGAGCCCGACGCCTGAAAATAAAGCTCGTTTTCGGGGTAATTCACCTCAAGCTCCGTTTTTGTGTTGTCAATATGTATATCGGTGCCCACGGTGAATTTCACACCGCCGTCAACCGCGAAACCGTTGAGCGGATAAATTGCACTCCCCGCCGCCGCAACCGCCGCGAGCGTAAAGGATAAAACCTTTTTGAACAGGCTGTTATTATTCATTCCCGTTTTCCTCCGCCGGTTCGTCCGCTGCCTTTTTTTCTTCTCCCGGCGCGGTTTCACTGAGATGTTTAAGCGCTGTCTGCAGCTTTTGCATAACGGGCTTTATAATCTCCTGGTCGGGCGGCAGGCTCTCCTGAGTGGCGAGCTTCTTTTTCTCGCCCCAGAGATGGATTACGCCGTCTTCATTGAGTTTGACTATAAGAACGGTTGTAATCGGCAGAGCGAACATACCTATAACGCCGATTGTCTGCAAGCCTATATACATACCCATAAGGGTAAGAATCGGGGGTATTCCGAGATTTGCGCCCACAAGCTTCGGCTCGATTATCTGGCGCAGCACCGTTATAAGCGCGTAAATCACGATAAGGCCGAGTGCCATACCGAACTGGTGCGAAATAAGCAGGCTGTAGAGCGCCCACGGAATCATCACGGCACCCGTGCCGAGAACGGGAAGAATATCCACAACAGCGGTAAAAATAGCTATTGTGAAAAGGTGGTTTCCGGTATAAACCCCGATAAGCTTGAGAATGCCGAGACCGATTGAAATCTCGCAAAAGGTTATTCCGATTATAATCGCGTAGGATTTCGCCATCTGGCCGAGAGAGTGAAGCGTTATGCGCTTTACTGTGGAAATTTTATCCGCCGTTCCTTTTTTAAGCGCCTTCTTGGCAGTCTCCGCAAGGCCGTCATACCCGAGGGTCAGGAAAAAGCTCGCTATAAAGAATATCAGCACGGCAACAAGTTTGGAGGGCACAGACATAGCCGTTGAAATTACGGGGTTCGCTATTCCTTTGATGTTGAATTTTGATGTTATGTCGGAGAGCGAAAACCCCATAAGGCTCATAATACCCGTCAGTTCCTCCCCGCTTTCGGCATAGGCAATCATTTTAGCGAAAGCGGCTTCCACAGCCTGAGTCGCCGTTTCTCCGGTGCGCCCGGGAACCACCGAAACAACGCGCAACGCAACTCCGTGCAGGCTTTCAAGCAGCGCGGGCAGATCGGCGAGCTTAGCCGCGATAAAGTTTTTGAACTCGATTATCTCACTGTAAAGGCTGTAGCCTATAAGGCCGACAACGCCGAGAACAATAACAAGAAAAAGGATAAGCAGCACGGTGGAGACAAGCCCTTTTTTTATTTTTGTTTTTCTTGAAATCGCGGAAATCGGCTTTTGCAGTATCACCGCTACGGCGAAAGCGAAAATAAAGGGTGAAAAAAGCCAGAACGCGAATTTCATAAACAGAAAAAACGCGGCTATAATCACCGCGAAATAAGCGATGTTGACAAGCGTCGCCTTTCTTTGTTCGGCTAAGGTTGTCATAAAAACCCGCCTCCTTTAAAGTTTTGAAAATAACGGAATATATTTTACACCATCGGAAGTGTAAAATCAACGAATACACATAATTTCACAAAAAATTTAAAAATAAGAAAAAATATTTTGCTTTTTTTATATTATTGTGTTAATATATTATATCTATGAATGGCAAAAGGAGAAATTGCAAATGAATATTGCTGTTATGGGTTACGGCGTAGTAGGTTCGGGCGTTGCCGAACTTCTCGAAAAAAACCACGATCAGATTGTCAAAAAAAGTCAGCAGGATGAAATGCGGCTCAAATATATTCTTGACAGACGCACCTTCCCGGGCGACAAAAACGAGAGCCTTGTTGTTGCCGATTTTGAAAAAATCATTTCGGATGACAGCGTAAAAATCGTTGTTGAAACAATGGGCGGCCTTCACCCCGCCTATGAATTTGTGCTTGACTGCCTTAACGCGGGCAAAAGCGTTGTAACCTCAAACAAAGAACTTGTCGCGGAGAAAGGCTGTGAGCTTCTCAAAGCCGCAAAAGAACACAACGCGAACTTTCTTTTTGAGGCAAGCGTAGGAGGTGGCATTCCGATTATCCGCCCCATTACTCAGTGCCTTGCCGCAAACGATATTGATGAAATAGCCGGCATACTCAACGGAACCACAAATTTCATCCTCACAATGATGATTAAACAGGGTATGACCTTTGAGGACGCATTAAGGCTTGCTCAGAAAAACGGCTATGCCGAACGCGATCCTTCCGCCGACATTCAGGGCCATGATGCGTGCCGCAAAATTGCCATTCTCGCCGCTTTGTGCTTCGGCAAACATGTTTACCCAGCTGATATTCACACAGAAGGCATTACCGAAATTACTCTTGCCGATGTGGATTACGCGGCGGCGTGGGGCGGAGTAATCAAGCTCATAGCAAGGTCAAAAAAACTTGAAAACGGCAAAATTTCCGCAATAGTCAGCCCCGCTTTTGTCGGATATGGCAGTCAGCTCGCGGGGGTTGATGATGTTTTTAACGCCATACTCGTTCGCGGCGACGCAATAGGCGATGTTGTTTTTTACGGCAGAGGCGCGGGCAAGCTGCCGACAGCGAGCGCCGTTGTGGCTGATATTATAGACTGCGCGCAGCATATGAAAGAACGCAAGGATTTCGGCTGGGGCGAAGGTGAGGAAGGCTATGTTTCAAGCTATCTTGACATTGAAACATCTCTCTATGTGCGCCTGACATCCGACAGCAAAGAAAAGGTTCTCGAACAGGCGAACTCCGTTTTCGGCGGTGTAAAAGCCCTTCTCCGGGATAACGCCCCCGAAAATGAGGCGGCGTTTGTCACTCCCGCAGCGGCGGAAAAAGAGCTTCGTGAAAAACTCGCGGCTCTCACCGGCGCGAAAATCGAAAGCGTTATCCGCATTACAGATTATTAATCGGAGGTTAATATAAATGGCACTTATAGTTCAGAAATTCGGCGGCAGCTCAGTTAAAGACGCCGAGCGCGTAATGAATGTTGCGCGCATAGTCACCGACACCTACAAGGCGGGCAATCAGGTTGTGGTTGTTGTTTCCGCTCAGGGCGACACGACGGATGACCTTATTGCGAAGGCAAAAGAGATAAACGACAAGGCTTCCAAGAGAGAAATGGATATGCTTATGAGCGCGGGCGAGCAGATTTCGATAGCCCTTCTCGCGATGGCGTGCGAAAAACTCGGATGCCCGGCGCGCTCCCTTCTCGGCTGGCAGGCGGGCTTCAACACGAGCTCCGTTTACGGCAGCGCGAGAATCAAAAAAATGCGCACCGAAAGAATCAAAGTCGAGCTTGAAAACAAAAACATCGTCATAGTCGCCGGTTTTCAGGGCATCTGCAAATATGATGACATTACCACTCTCGGCAGAGGCGGCTCCGACACAAGCGCGGTGGCCATAGCCGCGGCAATGCACGCGGACCGCTGCCAGATATTCACCGATGTTGAAGGCGTATATACAGCCGACCCGAGAAAAGTCCCCAACGCAAAAAAACTTAAAGAGATAACCTATGATGAAATGCTTGAGCTCGCGACGCTCGGCGCTCAGGTTCTCAACAACCGCTCGGTTGAAATGGCAAAAAAATACAATGTTCAGCTTGAGGTTCTTTCAAGCTACACAAATAAACCCGGCACATTGGTTAAGGAGGTTACCAAAATGGAAAAAATGCTTATCAGAGGCGTAACGAAAGACACGGATGTTGCGAGAATCTCAATTCTCGGCGTTCCCGATATTCCCGGCATCGCTTACAAAATCTTCGGCAAGCTCGCCGCGCAGAATATCAATGTTGATATAATTCTTCAATCCGTCGGCAGAGACGGCACAAAGGATATTGCCTTCACGGTCAGCAAGGCGAACGGCCCCGCCGCGATAGAAGCCCTCAAAAGCATTGACGCCATTGCGGATTTTGAAATGAAGTGCGACACAAATGTCGCGAAGGTCTCCGTTGTGGGCGCGGGAATGGAAACCCATCCCGGCACCGCTTCAACAATGTTTGAGGCTCTTTACTCCGCCGACATCAATATTCAGATGATTTCAACAAGTGAAATCAAAATCTCCGTTCTTATCAACGCCGATGACGCCGATCAGGCGGTTGCCGTTGTTCACAAGGCCTTTTTCCCCGAAGAAGACAATAACTGAACCCGCCGGTTCTTCGGCAGGCAAAAACAAAAAAGGAGCTCATACATAATGGAAACAAGAGTTGCCATAATGGCTGTTATAGTTGAAAATCCCGATTCGGTCGAGGCTCTCAACGCCCTGCTTCATGAGTACGGCGAGTTCATTATCGGCAGAATGGGAATCCCTTACAAGGCGAAGGATATAAACATTATCAGCATTGCCATTGACGCCCCGCAGGATATAATTTCCGCGCTTTCGGGCAAAATAGGCAAGCTCGACAATGTGAGTGTAAAAATCGTTTACTCAAACAAATAAATCACAATACTGCTGAAGGGGAAGTTTTATCTGACCCCGAAGAAAGGAAAAATCATGGCAATCTACAACCCTAAATCACTCAAAGCGGAGGAGTTCATCAACGATGAAGAAATCCGCGCAACGCTCGAATATGCCGAGCAAAACAAAAACAATTTTGAATTAATCGACTCTATTCTTGAAAAGGCGCGCCCCGTTAAAAATCCAGACGGCAACGGCTGCACCTGCAAAGGGCTCACGCACAGAGAGGCTTCAGTTCTTCTTGCCTGCGAAAACCCCGAAAAAATTAAAAAAATGTATGAGGTAGCCGAAGAAATCAAGCTTGCTTTCTACGGCAACAGAATTGTTCTGTTCGCCCCGCTTTACCTTTCCAACTACTGCGTAAACGGCTGCCTTTACTGCCCCTATCACCTTAAAAACAAACATATTCCGCGAAAAAAACTCACTCAGGAGGAAGTTCGCGATGAGGTTATTGCCCTTCAGGATTTAGGTCACAAGCGCCTTGCCATTGAGGCGGGTGAGGACCCGGTAAACAACCCCATCGAATACATCCTTGAATGCATCAACACTATTTACTCCGTTCACCACAAAAACGGAGATATACGCAGGGTGAATGTCAACATTGCCGCCACAACGGTTGAAAACTACCGCAAGCTCAAAGAAGCGGGTATCGGCACTTACATCCTGTTTCAGGAAACTTACAATAAAGAAAGCTACGAATATCTGCACCCGACAGGTCCCAAACACAATTACGCCTACCACACCGAGGCTATGGACAGAGCCATGGAAGGCGGGATTGACGATGTAGGTCTGGGTGTGCTTTTCGGGCTTGAAAGTTATAAATACGAGTTCGCCGGTCTTATTATGCACGCGGAGCACCTTGAAGCCGTTCACGGCGTAGGGCCGCACACCATAAGCGTGCCGAGGGTAAAGCCCGCCGATGACATTGACCCCGATGAGTTTGACAATTCCATTTCGGATGAAATGTTCACCAAAATCGCCGCCTGCATAAGAATTGCCGTTCCTTACACAGGCATGATAGTTTCCACCCGCGAAAACGAGCAAGTTCGTGCGAAAATGCTTAAAGTGGGCGTTTCTCAGGTAAGCGGCGGCTCACGCACATCGGTCGGCGGCTATGCCGGGTATTCTCCCGATGAGAGGCCGCACGACACAGAGCAGTTTGATGTCAGTGACCAGCGCTCTCTCGATGAAGTCATTCACTGGCTTATTGACAACGGTCAGGTTCCTTCTTTCTGCACCGCCTGCTACCGTGAAGGCAGAACGGGCGACAGGTTTATGAGCCTGTGCAAAAACGGGCAGATCCTTAACTGCTGCCACCCAAACGCTCTTATGACCCTGACCGAATATCTCGTTGACTATGCCTCGCCCGAAACAAAAGAGGCAGGCTTCAGGCTTATTGAGGAAGAACTCAAACGCATTCCCAAAGATAAAGTCCGTGAAATTACGGCACAGCATATAGAAGACATCAAAAACTCAAACAGCAGAGATTTCAGGTTCTGATAAACGGTAAAGGAGGAAGCATTATGGCAAAGCGAACCAATATTGCCGCAATACTGCTCGCGGTATTGCTTGCCTTTTCTTTGATTTTCTCCTGCCTTGTTATAGTCGGCGAGGCTGACCATGACTGCTCAGGCGCCGACTGCGAAATCTGCCTTATTGTTTCCGCGTGCGTAAACTTCCTGCGCGGAGCCTTGCCTTGCGCGCTCGTGCTCGCTCTCGGGCTTTTCTCCGCGTTAGGGAAGGCGGCTCCTTTGCTTCACCGCATGGTTTTACGCGCCGGAACAACACCCGTTATTCTCAGAGTTAAACTCTCAAATTAAACAATAAACCGAAAAACAAGGGGTAAGTCTGCTGTGAACGCGGACTTTGTCGCGTTATGCTCCCCTTGTTTTTTGTTGCGTTTTTATACAAATTTATTATTCACTGAAGGAGTTTAACTTTATGAAAAAAGCAATTTCTTTATTATTATCCTTATTTATTATATGCTCTCTGTTCGCGTCGTGCGGCATCGGCACACCGGCCGATGAAACCGGCAGGCTGAAAATCGTCGCGACCGTATTCCCCGAATATGACTGGATTAAAAACATTCTCGGCGAACAAAGCAACAATGTTGACCTTACTCTTCTTCTTGACAACGGGGTTGACCTTCACAGCTACCAGCCCACCGCCGACGATATGGTTAAAATATCAACCTGCGATATGTTTGTGTATGTGGGCGGCGAATCCGACAGCTGGGTTGCCGGCGCGCTTAAACAGGCGGTCAACAAGGATATGGTTGTTATCAACCTGCTTGAGGTCTTAGGCGATAAAGTAAAAGCCGAAGAAATCAAGGAAGGTATGGAAGCGGACCGCGACCATGATCACGGGCATGAGGAAACAGAAGAGGCTGACATCAAAGACCGCTCTCTCGCCGAGTTCAACGGTGAGTGGAAATCCATTCTGCCGTTTTTAAACAGCGGCGAGCTTGATGAATATGTTGAGCACGAGGCTGAGGAAGACGGAGAACCGGTTGATGAAATAAAAGCGGAGCTTGCCGGAAAATGGGCGTGTAAGGCAACCAAAGTCAGCGTTGACGGCTCATCAATATCCTTTACATTTGAAGACGGCTCGGTTGAAACGGCACAGTACACTTACGCCGGCTACTCAACCAAAACAGACGAAGACGGTGACATTACATCTGTTCGCTATCAGTTTGAAACCTCGTCCGAAACCGCGCCTAAATATGTTCAGTTCAATGACCACGCGCATGAGCCCTCGGATGATGTTGAGCATTTTCATATTTATTTCGGCAGCGAAAGTTTTGAATCTTTGAATAATTCCGAGGCAAATCCGTTCTTTGTTTCCGAAACCTCCGCGGCGCAAGATGTTCTTGACGAGCTTATGGAAGGCCATGAGGAAGAAAACGACGAGCATGTATGGCTGTCGCTCAAAAACGCCGCTCTGCTTTGCGAACACATCTGCGAAAAGCTCGGCGGGCTTGACCCGGCGAACAAAACTGTTTATGAGCAAAACACAGCATCGTATATTGAAAAACTCAACGCGCTTGATTCCCAATATAAATCGGCTGTTAAGGGCGCAACGGTAAAAACTCTTATTTTCTGCGACCGTTTCCCCTTCCGCTATCTTGTTGACGACTACGGGCTTGATTACTTTGCCGCCTTTGCCGGATGCTCGGCGGAAAGCGAGGCAAGTTTTGAAACAATCACCTTCCTTGCCGGCAAATTAAAATCGCTCGGGACCCGCAATGTTGTTGTTCTTGAGGGCGGCAACAAAAAAATAGCCGAAACGGTTATAAAAACTTCGGGGCTCGAAGGCGTAGGAATAATCACGCTCAATTCGCTGCAGTCCGTTACCTCGGCAGATGTTGAAAACGGTGCGGACTACCTTTCGATAATGACAGAAAACCTTGAAAATCTGAAAACACTTCTTAAATGATTTTTTACTTTGCGGAGGCGCAAAATGGCACTTATAAAATGCGAAAACCTGTCGCTCGGCTATGAGGGCAGGGCTATAATCGAAAACCTGAATTTTGAAGTAAACAGCGGCGATTACCTGTGTATTGTCGGAGAAAACGGCTCGGGCAAAAGCACGCTGATAAAAACACTGCTGGGTTTGCAAAGCCCGATTTCCGGCAAAATCACAAAAGGCGACGGGCTTCTTAAAAATGAGATAGGCTACCTGCCGCAGCAGACCGTTGTTCAAAGAGATTTCCCCGCGTCGGTAAAAGAGGTTGTTCTGTCCGGTTGTCAGGGTCATCTCGGTTTAAAGCCGTTTTATTCAAAAGAGGATAAAGCCCTTGCCGCCCGTAATATGGAGAAAATGGGCATAACTCAGCTTTCGGGCAGATGCTACCGCGAGCTGTCGGGAGGCCAGCAGCAGCGGGTTCTTCTTGCCCGTGCCCTTTGCGCCACACGCAAAGTCATTCTTCTTGATGAGCCTGTTTCGGGGCTTGACCCCAAAGTAACCGCGGAGATGTACAGCCTTATTGAAAACCTGAATAAAAATGAAGGCATCACCGTAATTACCGTTTCGCACGACATAGCCGCGGCGCTCAAATACGCCGATCATATTCTGCACATAGGCAAAGATGTTTTTTTCGGCACAAAAGACGAATATGTGTCGGGCGGTCACGCGGAATATTTCACAAAGGAAGGCGGTGACGGGGTATGAGCGCTGTGCTGACAAAGCTTGTTGAGTATTTTCAATTCCCCTTCGTAAGGTACGCTCTTATCGCGGGAACTCTCATCGCCTTCTGCTCCTCACTTCTCGGTGTAACCCTTGTTCTTCGCCGCTTCTCTTTTATAGGCGACGGTCTCTCTCATGTGGCATTCGGGGCGATGGCTGTTTCAGCCGTTGTCGGGCTTACAAACGATATGCCTTTAACCCTTGCCATAACGGTAATATGCGCAATCCTTCTGCTTCGCACGGGGCAGAACACAAAGATAAACGGCGATGCGGCTGTTGCGATGATTTCGGTAGGCGCCCTCGCGATAGGCTACCTGCTGATGAATCTTTTTTCAAAATCATCAAACCTCTCGGGCGATGTGTGCACAACACTTTTCGGCTCAACATCCATTCTCACACTTTCAAAGTTTGAGGTTGTTCTTTGCATTGTTCTCTCTGCTGTTGTGGCGGCGGCTTTCATCCTGTTCTATAACAGAGTTTTCGCCGTAACCTTTGATGAGAATTTCGCCGCGTCGGCGGGCACAAGAACAGGCGCCTCAAACACAGCAATTGCGATTATTGTCGCGGTTGTTATTGTGCTTGCAATGAACCTTGTGGGCTCCCTTTTGATTTCCGCCCTTATTATTTTCCCGGCGCTTTCGGCGATGAGGGTCTTCAAAAGCTTCCGCAGCGTTACGGTTTGCTCGGCAATCCTTTCCGTCAGCTGCTCGGTTTCGGGAATACTCATCTCAATACTCGGCGGCACTCCCGTCGGCTCGACAATAGTCGCGGTTGACATCGCTGTTTTCGCTGTGTTCCATATAATAAGTTTAATAAAAGGTGGCAAAAAATAATGAAAAAGGCATTTTGTGTTTTATTCGCGCTTGTTTTTGCTTTTTTGCTCTGCTCCTGCGGCGCGAAGCAAAGTCAGCCCACGCCCAACAGCGCCGGCGCGGAATTTCAGACGGTTACTCTGCCTTCCGGTTCCGAGGTGGATCTTGACCTGTCGGCAATGAGCGGAACCATGGTTTACTCCGAGGTTTACAACATTATGTCCTCGCCGGAAAATTATTTCGGAAAAACCATAAAAATGAGCGGCGCGTTCGCTACGGATGATAATGAAATCTACTATTTCTGCATAATCAAAGACGCTACCGCCTGCTGTCAGCAGGGCATAGAGTTTATTCTCAAAGACGGCAACTACCCGAACGATTACCCCGAACCAGGCACGGATATAACCGTAAAAGGTACATTTGAGAAATATATGGAAGGCGACCAGGCGTATTATCATCTTGTTGACGCCGTTTTGTGCTGATTAAGCTGTTTTTTGTACGGCGGCACCGAAACGCGCAAATAATAATTTCAAACAACTCAGAGCCACTCCCGTACCGTTCGGGAAAGGCTCTGTTTTCCATAATTTGCTCGCCTGCTTTAAAAGCTGAACAACAACGCCCGGTCAGCGCTGCCTAAATTAAATAAAGAATTAAAAAAGTGTTTTATTCTTGATTTTTTTATGCTATACTTATTTTACAAGCCGGAATCTGAGGTGCCCGTATTATGAAAAAAAGTGCGTTGTTCGTACTTGCCTTATAAATAATCGCTGTTCTTCTGTCCTCCTGCGCGGCGTCATTTCCGTCAAAAGAAAAGGTGGTGTCGCTGACCGGCGGGAACGCGGCGGAACTTCTGAAAGATAAAACAGAAAAAGAAATTCACGATAACCGGGGAGCGCCCGACGAGATGTTTTCCGGTTTTTACGGTGACATATATTTTTATAATAATAAATGTATAGGGATTTACTATGATAGCGACAGCAGGGTTACGGAAGTTGTCGTTTTTGATAGACAAAACTGATATTCATTTTTGAGAAAAGGAGACCTGTCTATGAAAAAATTTTTATGTGTAGTGCTCAGTGTTATTATGCTGGGCAGCGTATGCGGCGGATTTGCGACCTCGGCAGCGACCGATTATACCATAGTGTCGCCGTATGAGGATGTTGTATGGAGCGGAGATAACGCCTGGGGCGCGTACAGAGGCGTTCTTCATACACATACAACCTGGAGTGACGCCGACGAGGATCTTCCGACAATGGTAAAGGAATACTATTCTCTCGGCTATAATTTTGTTGCTTTCAGCGACCACGCCGTTACCGGTGTTGAGTGGAACAAAAAGCCCAAGCTCGTTACTCCTTACTGGTACCAGTATTTTTTGGGCAACAAGCTGAGTGTTCTCTCCGATGAAGAGTATGAGGCAATCACTTCCGGCACCTATGACAACAGGGGTTACGGTATGACCTGCGTAACCGGCGCGAATGAGCTTAATCATCTCACTCTCTCAAAAAACCATGTCAACGGATATTTCCTGCCGAGCGATGTAGGCAACGGAATGGCCGGGTATTACCCCGGGAACAATCTGCTGAATCCTTCCGGTTATGTGGGTGAAAACGAGGCCGGCATTGAAAACGCCTTGAGATTTGTTGAAGACAACGGTGCGCTTTCTCATATCAACCACCCCGGAGACGTGCTTGATTCCAACGAGCATCCCGAGGTTGTGACAGACCCCAAAACGGTCAGCTTTTTCGGCAACCTCTTGCTGAAATATAAAAGCTGTCTCGGCATAGAAGCCCTTAACGAGGTAAATTCCGTAACCCGCTATGACAGAGTGCTGTGGGATCAGCTTCTTATGTACTGTCTGCCCTACGGCAGAACGGTTATCGGCTTCAGCAACACAGACGCGCACTCCCTTTTAAACTGCGACAGCTCTTTCAGCGTGTTTATGATGAAAGAAAACACACAGGAAGAGGTCAAAAAGACCATGCAGTCCGGCGCGTTCTTCTGCGTGTCAAAGTGCCTCCCCGGCAATGATGTTTATGAGATAGGCCCCAAAGAGGATATTGATGTCAGAGGCAAGGGCCTTCCTTATCCGATGTTCAACAGCGTTGAGGTGGATGGGCACAAGGTTACTGTCACCGTTGAAAACGCCGATGAAATACAGTGGATCGCGAACGGAAAAGTTATTATGAAGAGCGAAGCCGGCGCCGATCCAATCGTTCTGGATCTTGACTCAATAGAGGGCAGTGAAGATTTCCGATATATCAGAGCCGAGATTTTAGGCGAAGGCGGAATTTGCCTTACACAGGCGCTTATTATTGACGATGGAACACAGCCGCTTACTTTCAATGCCGAAGAGCATACGCCGAGCCTTGCCGAAAGATTGGTTCTGTTCCTGCGCGGAACAAAAATTTACAACATCATAGTTGAGATTATCCGCGCTTTCAGATAATAAGAATATTTCCGGCTTAACACATATTAAAACAGAACACACAGGTGCTTTAAAAAGGCGGCGGTTCTCATCTGAGAGCCGCCGCCGGATTGTTATTCATTTTTGACCTTTCAAAAAGCAATCACTCGTTTTTCATAGCCTCAAGAGGCGAGATTTTAACCGCTTTCATCGCGGGATAAGCGCCCGACACAAGACCTATAAGCATTGAAAAGAGCATTCCGAGCAGAAAAAGCCACACGGGTATTACAGATATTCTTTCGGGTGATGATAAAACATATTTAAGCAGCGGCTCAGTCTGTTCCCCGCCGTTTTGCGAGAACATATAAACAATATTAATCAGCACCGAGACCGCCAGGCTGAAAACAGAACCCAATATACCGCCAATCATACCTATAGACGCGGCTTCAAGCAAAAACAGCTTTCTTATATCGGCAACATAGCAGCCGAGAGCCTTCATTATGCCTATCTCTTTTGTTCTTTCGGAAACAGACATTATCATAGTGTTCATAATGCCTATTGCCGCAACAATAAGGCTTACCGCTCCTATTCCGCCCAAAGCGAGCTGAATGGTGTTCATTTCTTCCTGCGTTGATTCGCGCATACTGTTCATGGAGTTTGTTTCATAGCCGAGGGTTTTGATTTCTTCTTCAACGCCGGAAACATTATCCAGGCCGTCGCAAAACACCTTCAATTCACTGTAAGAAGGCTTCGACCTTTTCAGGTTAAGCGCTTTTTCCGCCGCCGTTCTGAACGCGGCAAGGTCGGAAGACTGCATAATTACGCCCGAATCCGATTCATAGCAGATGTTATAATCCTGCTTGACCCTGCCTGTCACTCTGAATTCCTCCGAATAAGCCGTTTTACCGTATTCATCGAGAACGCCGATTTCTATTTTGTCACCTGTAAGCTTAACATACGGGTCCGGTCTCTCTTCTTCCGGATAAGGCTCATAGGTGCTCTCGTCATAGTAAGAAATCATATTCTTCCCTTCGGGGCGCCTGCTGTCTTTGAGCGAATATTCAAACATTTCGCCTATCGCAACCGAGCCTTTGGTTTCGGGAAGAGAGCCGTCTTTAAGCTGTAGGCCCAGATTTTGCAGTGTTTCGGAATCATAAGCGGCAACGCTCGCGTACTCACTTATATATCTGCCGCCGCTGCCCGCGCTGACTGTCGGAGAAAGCTGATCGCCGAGAGTTTGCTTTGCGGCAATAAACTTAACATGCGGAATTGATTTTATGCTGTCAATAAGATCATCATCAAGTTTTTGGCCGGTATTGTAATTCTCAAAAACATCAATGGAGGTAAGGTCGCCCATTTCATCAAGCCATGCCTGCTGTGAGTTGTTTATTCCCACGCCGATTGACATCATACACACAATGGAGGCGCAGCCGATTACAACGCCGAGAACAGAAAGAAAAGTTCTGCCCTTTCTGCGCATAAGATTGCCGAAACACATTGACAGTGTATCTCTTATACTCATTTTCAGTTCTCCCGGTTATCCCAGTCAAAGTCATCGGGAATGTCGTTGCTCTTTTTTTTGCTTTTCTTTTTTAACACAACCGCGGCAACAGCCCCGGAAATAATAAGGGCGGCAATTCCGGCGATTATCAGAATCTTCGCCCACAAAGGCAGCCCCGCCTCTTCCTCAAAATCCTCTTCGCCCATAAACCCGCCTTCGCCGAAATCCTCGGCGCTTTCGGCTATTTCCGTTTCAAAAGGCAGTTCAACGGTTTTTTCAAATGACATATCGTCTTCGTAGGTTACGATGACCTTGTAAGAGAGCGTGCCCGTGATGTTCGGAGTGAAGAAAAAGTCAATTGTTCCGCTTTTGCCCGGCTCAATATTTCCGAGATTTTGCGACGAATTCTCAATAAACACATCATCGGGGTTTTTAAAAACAAGTTCGGCGCTGACATTGCTTGCCGAGCCCTTGCCTTTGTTGATATAAGGAATTGACAGGTTTATCTCTTTGCCCTGCTCCGCCTCAATTTCTTCGGGCTTTAGTATTGAAAATCTGTCAGGCAGATATACGGGAATCGAAAGGCTCTCGCTTGCCTGGTATGACACGCGCTCCGAGCCTTTTACATATTCATAGGCAAAGGTTACCGTCGTTTTCGCGGAACCTGTTACGGCGTTGGCAAGAGCCTGCATTTCCATCGTCTGCCGCTGCGACGCCCCGGGCGCGATTTTTGCAATATAAAACGCGTTTGAGCCGGATGTGATGGAGATGTTTTCATCAGTCGCGACCGACATAACAATGTTTTCAACCGCCGTTTCGGAACTGGTGTTTTTGAATGTTATTGAAAGGTTGAATTTTTCACCCGCCGAAACGCTTTTGCCGCCGTAGCTGTAGCCGGAAACAATAATATTCGGCGTCGCAGGCGAATCGCTTTTCGCGCTGCCGCCGCTTTTTGAACAGGGAATAATCAGCTTCTCGCTCTCGGTCGCCTCCTGCTTTGCGCCGCCGTCATCATAGCTGTATTTAAACGACACGGAAAGTTCGAGATTTGCCGATGAAACAGACGAGGCGGCTTTAAGGTGAACGGTTACCGCCGTTGTCGCTCCCGGCTTTATTGTGCCGATTGTTTTTGAGGCTTTGTTCTCATTGAGCACAAGCCCCTCGCCCGGCTCAAGCACCGCAACGCCGTTGAACACCGTGTTTGCGGATTTATTTGTAAAGCTGATGTCAACCGAAAAATTTCCGCCTGCTTTTACGGGCTCTGTCGGCGAACGGTCAATAAGAATAAACGGGGTTTCTTTTGATGTCGCGGATTTGTCTGTGTTGTCTCGCTCGGTTTCCGGCTCGGAAACGGGGTTTTTTTCGGTTTCGGTTCCGGGTTCAGCGTCACTTACGGATGAGTCTTCGCGGCATTCATCAATAACTACGCTGAGAGCTTCGGGATCATTGCCCGCCTCGTTATAAAAAACAGCGAAATTCAGTTCATTCCCTTTGCCGGAGTAGATAATATTCTCAAACCTTACAGTGTATTTGAGAAGCTCATTTGAGGATGAAACAATTTTGTATGAAACATCCGAACCTCTGAAGGAATCTTTTGTTTTGGCAATGTCTATTTCCGAACACTGAGATGTCAGAAGCTTGTAATTTCGTACCGTAACGGAAATATTCACTCGGTCGCCTTTGATGATTTTGTTTTTCGACGCAACATATTCCAGCACTACACTCTGTGATAAAGCAGCCGCTTCGCCCTCCTGCCCGGAATCATCTGCGGCAAAACACGGCATTACACTGCCGATACATACCGCAAAAGAAAAGATTGCGCAGAATAATATATTTAAAAATTTCTTGTTTTTCATATCTTTTATCCTCATTTTTATCCTCAAAATCATATTATCGCTTCATTTTTCCGGTCGCTTATTATTTCACCGTCTTTCAGGGTGATTATTCTGTCGGCAAAAGCCGCCAGTTCCGGGTTGTGTGTTACTATCAGGATGGTTTCGTTGTATTTTCTGGCAAAGCCCACCATCATTCTCATTATCTCGTCAGTGGTTCTGGAGTCGAGGTTGCCGGTGGGTTCATCGGCAAAAATGAGCTTCGGCTTTGTAACAAACGCCCTTGCTATACCCGTTCTCTGCTGCTGACCGCCCGACATCTGCGTGGGGTAGTGGTTTATTCTGTCCGCAAGGCCTACGGCCTTCAGAACCGACCTTGCCGCAGCCTCTTTTTTCTTTTTCGAAACTCCCCGGAATGTGAGGGGCATTGCGACATTTTCAACCGCTGTAAGGGTGGGAAACAGATTATATGCCTGAAAAATAAAACCTACGTTTTTCTGCCTGAAAGACGCAAGCTCATCTTCGTTCATACCTGTTATTTCATTGCCGTCTATAATGACGGTGCCTTTGGTGGGCGGCTCCATACCCGCCATCATATTGAGCAGCGTGCTCTTGCCCGAACCGGACGCGCCGAAAATGCAGCAAATTTCACCGCGCTGAATATCAAGATCTATTTTGCGCAGGGCAACAACAATTTCGTCACCCATCCGGTACGCCTTTCTCAGCCCCCGTACGCTTATGAAGGGGGCTTTTTCATTGTTTTCCATATATACTGTAATCCTTTGGTATCTGTATAACTTTTATTACTTAATAAATGTTACCATTATATACCCTTTTTTTCAATATAACTAATAAATAAGAATTATTTGAAAAACAAGATTTTTTAAGTAAAATATACCAATCACACTCCAAGCCTTTGATAATAAAAGATAAAATAAAAGAAACCCTGATCTGCCAAAATCAGAGTTTTCTTTATGTTTTTATTGCTCTGAAGTGCAACTTTCAGCAAAGTCTTTCTCACTGCAAAGAATGAAATATCCGGCTTAAGCTCGATGTGATATGATTTGCCGTTCGTTATTTCAGATATTCATTCGCGTATTCCGCCAGAAGTCTGTAAAGCCGGTCGGACTGCTCGGGATCGCCCGAGAGGTCGTGACCCGAATTCGGGAAAACGATAAATTCGTGCTTTACGCCCTTTTGCGTGAGCAGCGCGTCAAGCTTTTCGGATTGGGAAAAGCTGACCGTGGTATCTCTTTTGCCGTGGCCCAAGACGGTCGGCACGCTTGCGGAATCCGCGAAGGTGAGCGGCGAAACCTTTGCAAGATAAGGCTTTGCCTCTTCATAATTCTCCTTAGTGAATCTGTAACCGCACGCCATGGAAAACAGATTATACGCCGTCTCCTCATCAAAATCGCCGTCGATATATGATTGGATATCCGTAAGGTCGGTGGGCGCGCTCAGGCCGAATACGGCAACGGGTTTTATCGGCGCTTCCGCTGCCCTTGAATAGGCGTAGAGAAGCGAAAGATTTCCGCCCGCGGAGTGGCCGTAAAGCATCACCTTATTGACGGAGATACCCAGCTCATTCCCCTTCTCTTTTATTGATTTCAGCGCCATGGTTATCTCGTCCAGAATGAGGTTTATATCCGTTTTGTCCGAAACGTATGTGTAATTCAGGGCGGCGGCGCAATACCCGTTTGCCGCCTGGCTCACAAGCGAATCCCTGGAGCTCTTTTTATCCCCGCTGACCCACGCTCCGCCGTGTATCAGAAGCAGCAGATTCGTTTCGCCCTTCGCGCCCTTCGGCACGACCAAATCGTAGATCTCGCGCTCTCCGCTGCCGTAATGAACGTCATAGTATGTTTTGACCTTGCCGTAGTTCCCGAGCCCGAAAAGAGACGAGAAAAAGGCAACGATCGCCATTATAAAAGCGTAGATTCTGTTAAGCATTGTTTTCCCCCTTTTTGCGCCGCCGGTTTTTGCCCGGAACACGCGTGCGTTTTCATAAACAGTATAACGCACCGTATATTCATCATTATTAAAATACGGAAATATGCCGTATTTTTTCTAAAGAGGTTAATGTCCTTTTACACAACTCTCAAATTGAACCGATTAAAACCGACCTTGATGCTCTGCGAAAAATCAAATGACGCGTTGGTGTCGCAACAGGTGCTGTCAATCCCGACGGATCAGAGAGGGAATCAATAACAGAAAAACTTAAGAGAAACAAAGTGAAAGCGGATATAATAAACGCTCAGCGGCCGAAAAAATCTCCAACCCGAAGCGAGTTGGAGAGGTAATTATAAAGAAGTTATACCTTTGAAGCTTTATGAACTAATGTAATGTTTCCTTTGTTTTCATTTACTATATACTTGTTTGCTTGACGAGTATAAATCCACCCACCTGCACCTACAAACAGAAGCGGCCATAAGAATAAACCTAAAGCAGTGGTCCATTTTGATACCTTGTTGCCGGTATTGAGGTTATGAAATTTGTTGAGTATTACATCTTTTGCTTCACCCTGAATGTTAATTACCCCATACTCTTCATGTAAAGCATTTTTAAACTGGTCCATAGTAGAAACAGTAATTGATTTAGACAAGAAATCTAAATTTGCCATTGCTTTTCACCTTCCATTAAAATATTGACACAACCATTATATATATATATATATATTGTCAAGGGTTTTCACTATACTTTACAACAAATTTTAGGAGGTTATATGTCATACACACAAAACCAAATAACCCAAGCAAGCGAAACCGACCTTGTTGCTTTTCTGTCGGCACAGGGCGAAGAACTAATCAAATCAGGCAGAGAATACAGATGAAAATTGCTTGTCAGAGTGAATTTTTATAAAAGCCTTATTTTTCAAGGGCTTTGAGGCATAAAAAGAAGAACGGCTATTCTGTCAGAATAACCGGCCTTATGTGTGATATTCGCACTAATTAACAACTTAATGTTGATTATTATATTAGATTATCTTTAATGAAATAATAGTCAACAAATAAATATGCATTGACAAAATGTGCCCGAAGTAAGATAATATATATATGAACTCTTTCCAAACAGCAGAGGAAAGGGGACTGCATTTATGAAGGCAGAAAGTATAATTACTTTAGTAATTATGTCAATTAACACAATTATTAATTTATTACTGTTAGTGGTAATGTGCCTAAAATAATGGCGGTGCCCATGATCGTTACACCTGATCATTAAAACTTGTTTGGAAGGAGTTCATATCTTTTTGAATACACCTGTTTAGAAATATCCATTAAGAAATCACCTTTATGTTTTACATTCTCAAACAAAGATTTAATGAAGAAAGTGATTTGAAAATCTGAAAATACTATTAATCAAAACAAATAAACAAGGAGACAAAGTATGGATTCAAACAATGTTCTTAGATTAGCGTTAATACTTAGTTCATCTCAAACACATACTTTTAGAAAGAATCTTAATAAGCTGGTTAAACTTGTTTTGTTTGATTCATATTCAAAGCCATTAAATATTATAACCATAGCAAACAGTATCAAAAATGAGTATTCTTTAGAATTTTCGGAGAGTGAAATTGTTTCTGCAATAAAAGATGATAGTGGAATAATTATTCGTACTGATAAAGATCACATTGATTATAGTTATGAGTTAACACCAGAAGAATACCAAAAAATATCTTTGCGTCAGCAGGTCAACATTGACCAGCATTTAGCCTCTTTTATTAACGCATTTCCAGATTATAGTTTATTCACTTTTGAGTCGGCTAAAGATATTATATATAGATTTATCTATATCACGTTGAACTCTGATACCCAAACATTACTTGAGTTAATGGATATCCAAATCAAGGAAAAGAAAGAATACTGTATTACTAAAGAATTTAATTCTGATGAAGCAATATTCATAAATGAATTCTTAAACTGGGATAATAAGCCTAAAAACGAGTTTATACTCAATCTCATTTCTTCTTGCTTTGATTATTGTATGCTTACAATAAAAAAAGATAATAATTCATATGCAAATGTTTTCAGCGGAAAAAATTTTTATTTAGATTCTAATATAATTTTTAGATTGGCAGGGTTTAATAAGGTTGAAAGACAAAGCGTGATGAATGCTTTTATAAGCAAGTGCAAAGATTCAAATATTAAAATCTGTTACACAAATCATACACTTGCAGAAATAAAAAACACTATTATATACCATGTTTCAAACATAAAAAGCATGTTAAATAAAAGTCGACCATTGTCTTTGAGAGCTGTTCAAGTGATGAGTTCAAAATACGCCAATCTTGATTTTTATGAGAAATATGTAGAGTGGTGTAAGGATAATCCAAGCTTGATTGGTGATTACGAGCAATTTAGAAGATACTTGGAAGAAAAAATACAAAAAGTTCTTTCATCATTTAAGCTAATGGTTTTTGATGATAAAAATACTTTTAAAAATCACACTGTTTTTTCTGAACTATATGATGATTTCAATCAATTCAAACTAGAAAGATATAAGAATACCTATGAAGGCGCAATAAAAACAGATATAAATAACTATCTTTATATTATGGAAATAAATGGTGATGCTCAAGCTACAAATTTTATGCAGTTGAAACACTATTTTATTACGGCAGACCATTGCCTCACGGAATGGGCTACATTAAAAAGGCCGGGAACAATTCCATCTTTTGTTTTACCTAGTGTATGGTATTCCATATTATTAAAGTATAAGGGACGTTCTGATGATGACTATAATGCATTTTGTCAATTTCTGAACATAAGAATAGTCCCTGACAAAGATATACACGTAGAAGAAAAGAGGAAAATGTTAGAATACATTTTGACTCTTAATGAAGAAAGTGAAATAAAAGAGCAAATTGTATTTGATATCGAAAACCGACTATTAAGTATTGAAACCGATATTGATGATCCAATAGCCTTTGCTGAAGAGTCACATCTAACAATACTTCAAGAGAATCTTTTAAAGCAAAAAGAGAGTCTCGAAAAAGAAGGTTCGCAAAACCTTGAAAACATCAAGGAACAAATGGCAAAAGAGAGTAAAACTAAAATTAATCAACTTGAAAAAGAAAAGGAAGAGATTGCGAAATCAAAGTTTTTAGAGGGGCAAAAAAATATAATTAATAATGAAATGTTAATTAATCATGAGAATAGAATTTTAAATTTAGAGAAAACATTTGATAAATTAAATGAAAAACAAAAATTAAATACATTATTTTATGAAGGACAAGTATATGATGCTTATTCATTATTAT
>R25__coassemble_366_pt1 | contig 27533 bp, 24 predicted proteins | sample R25__metabat2_low_PE_027 | metagenome-assembled genome bin R25 | reverse complement strand
AACAGGGCTTATAGCCCTTTTGCAAACCACCCGTTTTACGGGTGGTTATGATTTTGAAACAGCCGATATATTTTTATTTGTATATTTCCGTTATGCTCTCAATATGTTTTCTGTAATTGTCAACGACATTCTGCGGTGCCGTTATTTTTATTTTATTGCCGAAGTTTGTCACCCATCCGAAAAAAATATTGCTGACCTTTATTGAAACGCTCACATCAAAAAATCCTTCATCCGTCAGAGTTACCGCAACGCCTTTGCCGAACCTGTCATATATAACGCCGGCAAGGCTGTCGTCACAGCGCAAGGTAACATATTCCTCCTCACCGTGATACATTCCGAAAAACTTCCTCGAATAATCTTCCGATTTAAGGTTTTCTCTGAATACCTTGTAACCTTTTCTCTTTTTACCTGTGATACTCGCGTTCTGCATTTTGTCAACACGAAAATGCTTTATAAGTCCGCTCTTTTCTTCATAAGCGGCAAGGTAATAGTACTCATCATCCCATATCAGGGCCCAGGGGCTCGTGTAATAAAGCTCGCCGTTGTGTTTTGCGACCTTCTTTCCTCTCGGGGTCCATTCAAAATAATTGAAGGTTATCGCGCTGTCGGAGTTTATTGCGGCATGAATAGTATCTACCGTATAAAGAATCCGTTCGTTTTCACTTTTAATCTGATTGGCTACTTTTATGTTTCTTTGCAATTCCTTTGCCTGATAATCACTTGCCAGATGGCTTATTTTTTCTACCAGAAGTCTTGTCTTTTTCGGTGTAATGAATTTTGAGGACTGAACCGCATCTACAAGCATTTTCAATTCTGCAATGTCAAAATCCCTTGACTGAAGGTTATAGCGGTAACCGTTGCGGTGAAAATAGCCTATGTCAAACCCGTATGTCCGCAGCAAGTCAAAATCTTCATAAATGCTTTTTCTCTCCGCGGAAATTCCCCGTGCTTCAAGCTTTTCTAAAATTTCAGGCATAGTCAGGCCATGGTCCTCATCCGTATATTTTTTTAATATATCAACAAGGCACAGCGCTTTGAGCTTTTGATTATTCTTTTTAGCCATACTGTCATCTCCAAAGTGTTCAGATTAATTCCGGCTTGGTTTTCACAACATTATTTTTTCATTATCATTGAAAAAGAATGTTATCAGCACCATTCAGTATCACGGCGGTCTCCGGGCTTATATCAGCCGATTAAATGCTAAGCTGATTATTCGGCTGTGTGAACAACAAACTGCCCCGAAAATCCGTGCCAATGAACATTAACATAGGTTGAGCCGGCGCCAACGGCGTAGATGGTTGTGCCGACAATATTAATTACGGATTTATCATATCCGTCAAAACTCATTCCGTAAAGAAGCGGAAAATATATTCCGTCAGAGTCATAGGCAAGAATCCAGATGTGTTCTGAGTTTTTGATGTTGTAAACCTGTTTTTCCGCTTTGATTGTCAAAATATCGGGCAGAATATTGCTTTTCTGACGCTCAACAACAGAGTCGGAGTTTTTTTCAAGCGCGTCGTCAGTTTTCGGACTGTCGGAGAGCGACAGTGTTACTTTATGCATTCTCGTCGCCCAGTTGCCCCATTCGCCGTCACCGGCTCCGCCGTAGGCGTAAGATATATATACAGGGTCATTTATACTTATATGCCCGTCTGATCTGCTTGAAATACCGCAGTTGTGGAGCTTTTTGGCGGTGTTTGCCTTTATATAACCGCTTTCGCGAAAAGCAACTCCGTCAAATGATTCCCATACAGCAATATAGCTGTCGTCCGAAAATCGCTTTTCGGTAAAAACCGCAACAAAACGGCCGTATTCGTCAATATATTTAACATCGCTTGAATCGCCGGATTTTTTGGGAGGAATGCACTCGCCGCGGTATGTTAAATTCGCGGGCCAGTTTTCATCCGTTATGTCGGCGGTTGCGACACGGGTTGAGACGCCTTCATCATTTGCCCAGGAGTAATAAATATAAAGAGTTTTATCCATAAGAACAAATGAAGGTTCTCCGGCACCGAAACATTCCGGGTTATCTGTGTACTCAATAAGCGGTAACGGCTTGGCACCCCATCCGCTGCCCGTCCATTTTTCATTGAAAGGTCCGTCGGGCGATTTGCTTCTCGCAACGCAAACATCATTGTCAACACCTCTGCCGTCAAGGGTTGTGGTGTAACCGATATAATAATATCCTCCGAATTTGATAACACCCGGATCGCAAACCCATTTGCTGTCGTGGCTTTCGGGCGTCGGCATAAGGGCGACTTTCTCTTTTGTGCTTTTTGTGCCGCCGTTATATAAACGCCTGTAGTTTACAATATCAACAATGTCTCCGGAACCGTTTGACGCGCACCATATATCAAGGCTTCCGTCCGCGTTGAGAATTATTGAGGGTCCGTAACGGTAACCGCCGTTTCTTGAGTGGGGCTTCCATATGTCAAATCCGCGGTCATCGGCGTTTATCTGTATAAACTGTTCTGTGTTACCGGGCACATTTTTACCGGTTGAAATCAGATCTCCCGCGTCCGGGACGGGTGTGTAAAACTGGGTAAAACCGAAAAAGAAGACAAAAAGCAGTTTTACAATTTGATAAAATGTTTCCATATTAAACTCCGTAAATTATTTATTGTTTTTTACACATTATAATAAAATATACTGCGATTACCACTCATCATTTTCATCAATCATAACCGCGTGAGCGCAGCGTATTCCGTCAACAGCCGCCGAAACAATGCCTCCCGCGTATCCGGCGCCTTCTCCGCAAGGGTAAATGCCCCTTATATTGGCCTGATAAATATCATCCCGAAGTATTCTTACGGGAGATGAACTTCTTGTTTCCGGTGCGGTCAAGGTCGCGTCGGGCAAGGCAAAGCCGTTTAACATTTTATCCATTTTCACAATAGCGGCTGCCATTGTGTCAGTTACCTTTTGCGGCAGAATATCCCTGATGTCTCCGGGGGTTACTCCGGTAGGGCAGGTGGGATTTACACTGCCTAAAACCTTTGAAGGCCTGCCTTTAAGAAAATCACCGACTGTCTGGCAGGGGGCGGAATAATCGCCGCCTCCTTTAATAAAGGCGGTTCTTTCAATTCTTCGCTGAAGTTCAATTCCGGCAAGAGGATGAGAGTTGCCGAAGTTTTCAGGTTCAATTCCCACCAGCAGAGCGGAATTTGAGTTTTCACCGTCACGGGCGTATTCGCTCATTCCGTTTACAACAACGCTGTTTTCTTCCGATGCCGCGGCAACAACAATTCCGCCGGGGCACATACAGAAGGTGTATGCTCCTCTGCCGTGTTCCGGGTGACATGCCATTTTATAATTCGCGGCTCCGAGAGCCGGGTGACCTGCGAATTTTCCGTATTGAGCTTTGTCAATCAACTCTCTCGGGTGCTCAATTCTCACGCCTACGGAAAACGGCTTTTGAATAATATTTATCCCCTTGCCGTAAAGCATCTCAATTGTGTCTCTCGCGGAATGACCGATACACATTAACACGGTATCCGTCTCAAAATCGCTGCTTACGCCCTGAGCGTTGCGGCAGGTCAAGCCCTGAACAACGCCGTTCGCGATTATAATATCGGTAACCTGTGTGCCGAAATGTATTTCTCCGCCGAGTGAGATTATTTCTTCTCTGAATGCTTTTACAACGCTTCCGAGACGGTCGGTGCCTATGTGCGGATGTGATGAATATTTTATTTCTTCCGGCGCGCCGTGCATCGCGAGTTCATCAATAACTTTTCGGCAAAGCGGGTCTTTTATGCCGGTAGTCAGTTTCCCGTCGGAAAAAGTTCCCGCGCCGCCTTCACCAAACTGAACATTTGATGAAGTGTTAAGCCTTCTTGCAGACCAAAATGATTTTACATCACGGGTTCTTGTGTCAACATCATTTCCGCGTTCAAAAACAACCGGCTTGAGCCCCGCTCTCGCGAGAATAAGCGCGGCAAAAAAACCGGCGGGGCCGAATCCCACAATAACAGGGGGCAGTTTGCTGGTTCTTCGCAGGGCAGGGGCGGTGTAAACAATCTCTCTGCCTTTTTCAACCTTTGAATTGCGGCAGTTGCGAAGCAGTATTTCTTCATCACCGTCAACAAAAACATCTATGTTGTAAACAAAGTATATATCATCTTTTTTTCGGGAATCAACAGCTTTTTTCGCAATGTTTATTCCGGTTATTTTTCTTTTCGGGCAGCGCAGGGCTTTTGCCGCGAGAGTAAGAAGCTCACTCTCGTCACTGTCAAGAGGAAGTTTCAATTCGTTTATTCTCAACATTATGCTTTTCCTCCGAGTTCACCGGCGGTAAGTCCGGATGACCACGCCCATTGCAGATTGAAGCCGCCGCATTTGCCGTCAACATCAATTATTTCACCTGCAAAGAATAGATTTTTGCAAATAAGTGATTCCATGCTTTCACCGTTTATTTCGTTTGTGCTGATACCGCCGCTTGTTACCTGCGCGCAATCGAATCCTTTTGTTTTTATAACTTTTATTCTGAAATTATGAATGCTCTCGGCCGTAACGGAAATTTCTTTTTCTGTCAGTTTTTTAATTTCTCCCGTTAACAAAACTCCGCTTTTTTTCAACACGGCAATGCCTGCCGCTTTCGGAAGAATGCCTGTCAGCAAAGAATCGAAATTACGCTTGTTTTCGTTGCGCAGGGCACTGATATACTCAACGGTTTTATCAAAGCTCATATCCGGAACAAGGTCAATTACCGCCGTGATTTCACCTGTGCTTTCTTTGCTTTTTTCAAATGATGACGCAAGCTCCATGGCGGCTATACCTGAAATACCGTTATCCGTAAAAAGAATTTCGCCGTGTGATGACGCGATTTTTTTACCGTTTTGTTCAAGTGTAATTTCAGCTTTGTGTATCCTTACCCCTTTGAGAGGCTTCGTTATTGCCTGTTCCGCAACAAGAGGCACAAGAGCGGGGCGCAGAGGTGTAACCGTATGCCCGAGACTTTTTGCGAGTGAATATCCGCTGCCGTCTGAGCCCTGTGACGGCGACGCTTTTCCGCCCGCGGCTATAATAAGTTTATTACAGCGGTATTTATCATTTAAAATAAAAGTGTCATTTTTCTTTATTACAGAAGTTACGGCAACATCGGTAATAACTTCAATGCCGTCAAGATTAAAACGCAATGCGTCGGCAACACTTGCCGCCGTGTTGGAAACGGGGTATATTCTGCCTTCACTGTCTGTGTATGTTATAAGACCAAGTGACGAGAAAAACGCTTTGGTTTTTTCAACAGAGTAACGGTCAAGCGCGAACTTCGCGAAATCGCCGTTTGTGTAGCCGCCGCAATCGGTGTTTTCATTTGAAAGATTACATCTTCCGTTTCCGGTAGCGAGTATTTTTTTGCACACCCTCGGCAGTTTTTCAATAACTGCTATTTTCAGCTGCGGATAAAGACGGTGCGCGTTAATGGCGGCGGCAAGTCCGGAAGCGCAACCGCCTGTTATGATAACATCAAAGCTTTTCATTTATGCCTCCGTTGAAATTTTAATCATTTTAGCATTTTTTCAGGCATATTACAAGTGTGCTGTTTTTTGTTATTGAATTGATAAATCCGGTATGATAAAATTAAAATATATCAGTGAAAGGGTGATTATATGAAACTCGGCTTCGGATTAATGCGACTGCCGCACAAAGGCATAGGTATAGACATTGCTCAAACAAGCAAAATGGTAGATATGTTTATTGAAAGCGGCGGCACATATTTTGACACCGCCTATGTTTATCTCGGTTCTGAGGAGGCGGCGCGCAAAGCGCTTTGCACAAGGCACAGCCGCGACACATACACTCTTGCCACAAAGCTTAACGCGAGTGTAGCGCTTACGGAAAAAATTGCGAGAGGTCAACTTGAAACAAGCCTTAAAAGAACCGGCGCGGAGTATTTTGATTATTATCTTCTTCATTCTCTTATGGAAAAGAACTTTAAAAAATATGACAAATTTGACCTTTGGAATTTCGCGAAGGAGCAAAAGAAAGCGGGTTTAATCAGAAACTACGGGTTTTCGTTTCACGGCGGCCCTCAGCTTCTCGATGAACTTCTTACAGAGCATAATGATGTTGATTTTGTTCAGCTTCAGATTAACTACTGCGACTGGGAGAGTTCCAAAGTCAAGTCAAGAGAAAATTATGAAGTCGCGAGAAAACACAACAAGCAAATTGTTGTTATGGAGCCGGTAAAAGGCGGAAGCCTTGCCGACCCTCCCGCCAATGTCAAAGAGATTTTCAAAAAAGCCGATCCAAACGCGTCTTACGCTTCCTGGGCAATTCGCTATGCCGCTTCCCTTGACGGAATACTTTCGGTTCTTTCGGGAATGTCAAACATTGAGCAGATGAAAGACAATCTCTCGTTTATGAAAGATTTTAAGCCCCTTACTCCCGATGAGTACTCTGTCATCAAAGAAGCGCAAAGGGCATTTAATGAGGTTAAGCAAATACCTTGCACCGCGTGCGGCTACTGCAAAAAGGGCTGCCCGAAACAGATAAATATACCCGCCGTGTTCTCAGCGAGAAACGAACAGCTTGTTTTCGGGCTTATTGAAAAAGGCAGAAAACAGTATGAATCCGTTGTTTCAAATTCGGCAAAAGCTTCCGAATGCATCAGATGCGGCGCCTGCGAAAAAGTCTGCCCTCAAAAAATTCAGATTACAGAGGAACTCGCGTCCTGCGCGGAGGTTTTTGAAAAAAACAGTTAAATAATTGATAAATGCCCTTGAGTTCAGCTTTAAACTCAAGGGCTGTTTTTATTCATCAGCTAACATTTCTATCATTTCGTTGATTTCTTCATCCATACCTTCATTCTTTTTTGCCATAAGCGCGCGCCGCTCATTCAGCTCAACATACATTTTCTCGCGCTTTTCACCGATCAGGTCATAGAACAGGTACGGTATTACTTTGACTATTCTCGGCAGAATGTTTATTCCGTTAAACAGGAAGAAAACCTTTTGGTAAACTTTTTTGTTGCCCTGCGACCAGGGGAGCATTTCTATGGTTGTGTCATAACCCGACCATTTAAAAAGAACTATGGTCAGCATAGCGTTAAGAGGAGCAGTAATTTTTGTTATAAGGTTAGTCAGAATGTTTATTGTGCCGTCGGGGCGCTCGCCGGTTACATACTCGGTGTAGTCGCTGATTTCTCTGCCTATTTCGCCTTCAACAACATTTGCGGGACCGTTGTTTATGCCGTTCAAACCGTAGAAAAAGGCATAGATAATAACAACAAGCCATTTTTTGTCAACAAAAGGAATGCCGAGCCACATTCCGCATACGCATAAAATATCCCACATTCGCAGCGCTATAAGTTCATTCCTGTTATTGTTTTTAAACATTTTGGCGAATTTGGGAATAAATGTTACCGAAATCGGATCCATTACATTATAAGGCATATAGGCAAGGAATGACGGTATTGAGCCCCCGAAAATTTCCTGCTGTGTTACAACATCCCATGAGTATCCGCCGTCAGCCCACCACGAAGTTGCAAAACTTGCGATAAAGTTGCGAAGCATATACTTGTTTTTCAGAACATAAAAAATGGTTTTCTCAATCGGAGCGGGTTTTGACTGCAAAAGAACTCTCTCTTTGCAGGTTAACGCCATAGCCATATTGCCGGCGATTCCGATAAAAGCCGAAATCCAGCCGAGCAGTGAAAACAGCGACGCAACGGGCAGCTGAATATAGCCTTTGTTGTTGAGTTCCATAAGGGGCAGAAAAATCGCGTAAACAAGCTGAGACCCCCATTCGCCGATATAAGTCTGAAGCAGGTTTACCGAAATTCTGTCTTTCGGGTTCGGAGTCATCAGCACAAGCATATTATTGCGCGGAATGTTGTAAACGGTTGAAAAAGTCTCTTTCAAAAACAGCATTACAAAAACAAACATAATTTTTTTGGGATCGTTTCCGGAAGGACTTTTTAAAAACAGCGCGCCTGAGTACATAATCGCCGCGCTTACAAAGTATGGAATTGCGCCGAAAAGAATATACGGCCTTGATTTACCCCATCTTGTTCTTGTTCTGTCATAGGCTATACCCATGAGAGGGTCATTGAGAACATCGTAAATGCCTATCAGGGCTTTGATTGCGGTCACATAGACCATGTTGATTTTTAAAACATTTACAAAGAACAGTGTCTGATAAACTTCAACCGCGTTTAACACTTTTGTGGCAAACTGCGCTATTGCCGGCACAACAAGTTCTTTGCCGCCGAGAACCCTTGTGTGAAACATTCTTACCGCTATATCACTGTAACGGCTTAATTTTTCTTTATCGATAGCGGCGGCGGAATTATCTTCCGCTCCGAAGAAAGTGCGCGTTATCTTGCTTTCTTCAGCCATCATTTATTCACCTCAACTTTACAGGATGAGTAGTAGTTTCCGTCATCGGTAATTACATAAACGGTTGTTTTGCCTTTCCCTTTTGCGGTAATCTTTCCGCTTTGGTCAATTTCGGCGATTTTTTCGTTTTCGGTGAACCAGAAGCATTTTGTGTTTGTTGTGTCGGAAGGGTCAAACTCCGCTGTTAATGTGTAACTGTCACCGGTGTTAAGCTTTATTCTGCCTTTGTCAAGGTCAACCCCTTCGGCGGGAACGCCGACGTGAATAAGGCAGGTGTCGGAATACTCCTTGCCGTTAAAAACAAACTTGGCGGTAATTACTGAATCACCGAATACTTTGTGTGTTTTTAAGTATCCCTCTTCATCAACCGTTACCGTATTTTCATCAGATGAACTCCACACAACATCATATTTTACGGGGTCATCGCAGGTGAGGGTGGCTTTCAGAACCTCAGTTGAACCAAGCTCAATGGTTTTTTCATTACTGTTAAGTTTCAGCCCGGGCCAGGTAAATGTGTATTCAAGTTTATCTTTAGCAATGTATTTGACTGAAGCATCATTAAGTTCGCTGTATTCATTGTCAAAATAAAGATTTAATGTGTTTTGAGCAACCGTTTCAAAACGCAGCGTTTCAATTTTATCGGTCAGCCGGTTTACTTTAATATAAATATCGGCAGTTTTAATATCTTTTTCAAGATATTTGAAAGTGTAATAAGGGGTTGAAGAAGCGTTTTGAGCAAACACGCTTTCGAGTTTTTCGGTTTTGGGGAATGATGAGTTTTTAAATGAAGCCGAGTCGGGTTTAATATGCAGTGTTATTTCATAATTGTCGCTGTATCTGAGCTCAAGAGAATTAAGATTGCCGCATTTAGGGCATTTTTCATCGAAATCCTCATAATCAATCGAATCGGCGCACATTGAGCATTTATAATACATTCTTTTAAAATCTATGCTTTCAATGTCACCGGAACTGAGCATAAGACCGGCCGGTAAAAACGATGCTGAGCTTTCGCCGTAACCCGCCGTTTTTTCTTCGTAACCGGATTCTATTATGTTTTCAATTTCGTCAGCTGCCATAACAGCGGCGCAATTAAGGCGGTTGTTGTCAAGGCTGTTTTCTATGGAATCCGTGTCGATTGAATACTTTTCTTTTGATTGTGTAAGCGGCTTTTCATTAAGCGCTTTGGTGATTATCATATCGGCGTAAGAGGTTATCTCTTCATTTGTTTCAGGCAGTGGGGTCAACGGCTCATCGGGGGTGTAAAGCTCACGCACGCCCTCAATGGCAAGTATATTCGCGGCACCCATACCGACTCCGCCGATAAAAAAGATAATCAACACGGTAACAACGATTTTGTAAAGGTGTTTTTTAAAATCAAGCTTTTTCATCGCCGCCTCCTCCTCCCTGAACAAATGATTCGTTTTCTTTTTTACGGTAAAGCTCCTGCTGTGTTTTAATTTCTTCATCAATCAGCCGCGTTTCCTTTGTTTCAACAATCGGTTGAGGCAAATCGTCAATTCTGATTTCGCCTTTTTTGACTTTTGCGGCAATTTCTTTTCTTTCAAGGTCACCTTCTTTATAAACAATGTTCAAGCCTTTTTTACTCAATAATGCATTAATAATGAATGTTACGGTAAACGAAACGAATGTGAGGATATATCCGAATGAAATGCCGCCGGAAAGGATAACACCGTCAGCCTGCCTGGCAACGCGGGGAAATCTTAAGCACATAACAAGAGCGACCGCAGTCGCGATAATGCCGAAGATACTCAGAAAACACAAAACCTTCGGCATTTTTTTTATATTGATTATACTCAGTATTGTCAACAACAAAACAAGCGCCGCAAATAACGCAACAGCGGCAAAGCACGCAATAGCGAGAAGCAGCGCAAGAAAAGCGGTTCTGTCCGGCCCGCCGCTTGTCATTGTGAAAATGTAATTGAGGGTGCCGTCTGAAAAAGCATTAAAAACACCCAAAGCCGACAGATCAAGCTTATAATTGAAAAAAGGTTGAGAAATATTCGCGTAGGCAAACGGAACAAGCAGGCTCACAGCAGGCAGAATCATTGCGCAGAGTCTGATTATCGCAAGCTTGGAGCCTATATAATTCGCTTTAAGATGAGCAATAAATATATTGATTTTCGCCAAAGAAAGCTCCGCTTTTTTAGCGTCGTGATAAAAGTCTTTATCAAAACTGTAAAATCTGATATTCACCTTGCAATGCGGGCAAAGCTGACCGATATGGTAAAAAGGTATTTTTTTGTTGCATTTTGGGCAAACAGTCATTTAATCACTGCTTTCTCAGAAAAATTAAATATATACCCACTTTATCATATAAATAAAATGTTGTCAATTTATATAATATTTTTTTAAAGCTGAGAAATTTTATGTTGAATGTGACGGGCATTCCTCGTAAATGCCTATTAATCATATATTATAAGTTATAATAATCCGCAAGCTTTTTTACCTCATTTTCAGAAAGTGCTTTATTGAAGATTATTAAATCATCCGCGTTGAAAATGTAATTATTCTGTTTGTTACATTTGTTATTAACGCTGTCGCCTACGGTAAAAGGATGACCGTCAAACGGAATATCGCGGAAATTTAAAGACATTTCAGCGGTTTTTTTATGTTCAAAATTGTAATAAATATCAACAGTGTTTTTTACCCTGTCAAAGATATATATCGTGTGAAGCCAGCCGCTCGCGACATCATAATGGAAGGGCATGGCGATTGTTTCGGTTAATTCCGGCTCATCTCCGGTGATTTTTATTAAGGTGTCGCAACGGTTAAAATACAACGCGAACCCGGAGGGGCTGCCGCTGGCGTTGTTTCCGCAAACATAGCAGTCATTACCGAGTGATTTGTCAATTTTAAGCCATACGGCTATTGTAAAGCTGTCGGAGCCGAAATTCAAACTGTTACATTCTATACTGCCTATTGAACCCATTTCAGCGTACGAGCCCCGTATGCCGTTGCTGTAAAATTTAACCTGCCCATTTTGAATAAAACAGGTGTTTCCCGTCGCGTCATTGATATTATTATCAAAAAACAAAGCGGTTTTGACTGTGCTTCTCTCAAAAAATGAATAAAGTCCGTTTTCAGATTCAATATCCGGTGTGTCGAGGTAGGCAACGCAGTAGTTTTCCTTTTCGGCAGGTTTTATGTACGGTGCGCTGACATCCTCAAAAACATTAAGAGGTATTTGCGATGAATAAGCGGAAATATCATATTCGGGTACATCGAGACCGAAAGCATGCAGAACAACGGCGTTTATATCTTTTGTCTGCGCGTAAGGAATATCCGAGTTGATTACGGTTTTGCCCGCAAGAGCGAAAAATATGTATTTTTCACCGTCTGTGTAGCCGCCGTGCCCGTGGTCGTAACCTCCGTGGTCGGCTATAACAATAAATAGGGTTTCGTCAATTAAACCGGCTTTTTTGTACGCGTCATAAACTCTGCCTACATAGCCGTCAGCAACGGTGATTTGCTCAAGGTGCTCTTTTGTGCCGTAGCCGAAGGAATGACCGGCTCCGTCAACATCATCAAACTGAATAAAAAGCAGTTTCGGCTTTCTGCCGACGCATTCCTCTATTATCTCTGTTAATATTTCGTCGTTGTCGGCAGTGTGCATTTCAACGCCTGTATTGTGTTCGATTATACCGTGATTAATCGGATTCCAGTTGCAGCAGGAGCATAGAAAAGCGTCGGGGAAAGCTTTGCGCACACTTGCGAAAAACGAAGGCAGGCTGTCGTTGCCGTATTCATATTGACTTACAATTGAGTTTGTCAGCCCGTGAACCTCAGGCTGAGCGCCGAGAAGCATCGCACCCCAGTTCTGAGCGCTTATTGTGGGCGAAAGACTTATTCCGTACAATGTTTTGGCACCGTTTTCAAATATTCTGTCCATATTCGGAGTGGATGCTTCCTTGTTGAAATTACCCATTCCGTCAATTCCGACCACAACAACATTTTTATAAATATAACTCATTGTTTAACCTTCCTTGTATGTTTTATCTGTTTTATTGATAAAGCCGTTTGTCCGCAGGCAAACGGCTTTATATGTTATTGCATTTTTTCCTGTTTTACTTTATGGTCAACAATATGACGCTTCGCGAGTTCGGCGGTAACCTCGTCAATGGTAATGCCCTGCTCAATCATCATCACGGTTATGTGGTAGAGAAGATCGGCTATTTCAAAAACGGTTTCCTCTTTGTCTCCGCCTTTTGCCGCAATAATAACTTCCGTGCATTCCTCGCCGACCTTTTTGAGAATTTTATCAATTCCCTTTTCAAAAAGGTAAGTTGTGTATGAGCCTTCTTTCTTTTCAATCTTTCTGCCGACAAGCATTTTGTAAAGATTCTCATAGGAAAATTGCTCGTCATCGCTTTCAACTATATTGTTAAAAAAACAGCTTTCACTGCCTGTGTGGCAGGCAGGGCCGTTTTTTATTACATCAATGAGCAATGTATCTTTATCGCAGTCGGTGCGGATTGAAACGATTTTTTGCTTATTGCCGGAGGTTTCGCCTTTTCTCCATAATTCCTGCCTTGAACGGCTGTAAAAACAGGTGTAACCTTCTTTAATGCTGATTTCAAGACTTTCCGCGTTCATATACGCGAGCATAAGCACTTTTTTTGTGAAATGATCCTGCACTATCGCGGGAATCAATCCGTCTGAATTATATTTGAGTTCAATCATTGTTATATCCTCATTTCAATATTGTTTTCGCGCAGGTAGTGCTTTAAATCTTTTATATTGACCTGCTTAAAATGGAAGATTGAAGCCGCAAGCCCGGCGTCGGCGACATCCGCGTTGAACAAGTCAAGAAAATCCTCTTTTTTGCCGGCGCCTCCGCTGGCTATAACCGGTATGGTAACAAGTTGAGAAACGGCGCGAAGCATTTCAATGTCAAAACCGTTCTTTACCCCGTCGGTATCAATACTGTTTACAACAAGTTCACCGGCGCCGTTCTTTTGGCCGAAAACCGCCCATTCAAGCGCGTCAATTCCCGTGTTTATTCTTCCGCCGTTTTGAAATACCCTGAATTTACCGTCAACTCTTTTCACATCCATCGAGAGCACAACGCATTGATCTCCGTATTTTTTCGCGGCTTTTTTAATTAAATCCGGATTTTTGATTGCGCCTGAATTAACGCTGACTTTGTCCGCTCCGCATTTGAGAACTCTGTCAAAATCTTCAAGGGTATTAATTCCGCCGCCCACCGTAAGAGGTATGAAAACTTCGGAAGCGGCCTGTTCGAGAATATCCGTAAAAAGCGCCCTGCCTTCGTGCGAGGCGGTTATGTCATAAAAAACAAGCTCGTCCGCTCCGCTCTCGTTATAAAACTTTGCCAGCTCAACAGGGGAGGCGACATCTTTTATGCCTTCAAAATTTATCCCTTTGACAACTCTGCCGTCGCGAACATCCAGGCAGGGAATTATTCTTTTGGTAATCAATCAAATGTACCTCCGTCGGCAATTCTGACAGCCCGCGCAAGGTCAAGCTTATTTTCATAAACAGCCTTGCCTACTATTGCTGCGTAAATGTTCATATCGCGAAGCGTTTTGATTTCATCCTCAAAGGTTATTCCGCCCGAAGCGATAATATTCAAACCTTCTATCTCATTTAAACGCCCAAATATTTCGAGGTTGGTGCCCGAGAGCATACCGTCTTTGGATATATCCGTGTATATAACGGTATTAACGCCGGCGTCGCGCAGTTTAACGCAAAAATCAAATGAATCTATATCAGTGGTTTCAAGCCATCCGCTTACGGCAACTCTTCCGTTTTTCGCGTCAACACCGACAGCTATTGAACTGCCGTATTTTTTTACCGCTCTTTCAAGAAACGCAAAGTCTTTAACAGCGGCGGTGCCGAGAATAACCCTGTTGACACCGAGTGAAAGGTAATCTTCAATTTTTTCCTCGCTGCGTATTCCTCCGCCTACTTGCGTAAACAAGCCCTCAATCTGAGCCGCTTCTCTGATTTTCTCAAAGTTTTCGGGTGAACCGTTTTTAGCGCCGTCAAGGTCAACAATGTGAAGATTTCGCGCCCCGAGTTTTATGAATTCTTTCGCTTTTTCGGCGGGACTGTCGGCATAAACACTAATTTTGCCGTAGTCGCCTTTTTCAAGTCTGACAACCTTACCGTTTATAATATCAGTTGCGGGAAATATTTCCATATTATTTACTCCGTTACAGTGTTGCGAATGTTTTTAAAAGGGCAAGCCCTTTTTCACCGCTTTTTTCGGGGTGAAACTGCGTGCCGTAAATGTTGCCGCTGCCCACAACCGCAGGCACATCCACGCCGTATTTCGCGGTTGCGAGCAAACTGCTTTCACAGTTTTTTGCATAAAAAGAATGCACAAAATAAAAATAGTCGTTTTTGCCTGAGTTCGCAAACAGCGCGTCATCTTTGACAATGTCAAGTTTGTTCCAGCCCATGTGGGGAACTTTAAGATTGCGAACATCATTTTCAAGCGGATATATTTCGCCCTTTAACAAACCGAGACCGCTGTGCTCGCCGTATTCAAAGCTTTTCTCAAAAAGCAACTGCATTCCCAAACATATTCCGAGAATGTATCTGCCCTCGGCGGCAAGTTTTTTCAGAAGCTCGGCGTGACCGGTTGAACTCAGTTTTTCCGCCGCGTCACCGAATGCGCCTACACCCGGCAGTATTATTTTATCCGCTTCTGCAATCTCAGAGGCGTTGCCGGTAATCTTATTTTCAACACCGAGAAATTGAAGGGAGCGTGAAAGCGAAAAAAGATTTCCGCACCCGTAATCAACTATTGCAACCATTTATTACCTCACAGCAAGCCCTTTGTTGAGGGAATTTCTCCGCCTATTGACGCATCTTCCGAAACGGCTTTGCAAACCGCCCGCCCGAAGGATTTGAAAATGCACTCGATAATGTGATGCGTGTTTTTACCCGCGAATTTTTTTATGTGCAGTGTTACATCGGCGTTTCTTACAAAAGAAACAAAAAACTCTTCAATCAGCTCAGTGTCCATTCCGCCGACTGTCTGTGTGGGAATTTCAACATCAAAATTCAAATGAGAGCGGCCGCTTATGTCAAGGCTTGTAAGAATAAGTGTTTCATCCATCGGAATGACAATACTTCCGTATCGCGTTATTCCTCTTTTATCGCCGATTGCCTTTGCGAACGCCTGACCGAGACATATTCCTATATCCTCAATGGAATGGTGAAAATCAACATAGGTGTCGCCGTTGCATTTTACATTCAGGTCCAGTCTGCCGTGGCCCGCGAAAAGGGTCAGCATATGGTCAAAAAAACCGCAGCCGGTGTCAATTTCGCTTTTTCCGCTGCCGTCAAGGTTCAAAAAAAGCGTAATATCCGTTTCTTTTGTTGTTCTTTTTATTTCGGCTGTTCGCATTATGACAGCTCCTTTATGATTTCTTCAAGTGCCGAAACAAGCGCGTCCATATCGCTTTGCGAGCCGACGGTAATACGAAGGCGGTCGCTTATTCTCGGCTTGGAAAAATACCTGACAAGAATGCCTCTTTTCCGAAGTTCATTATACAAAGTTTCGGCAGGCACCGTTTTGTGTTTTTCAAATAAAAAATTGGATTTTGAATCTGTGCCATCAAATCCGATTTCAGAAAGCCTTTCCTTGGTCTTTTCCCGAATTTCAATAATTTTATCCGTGTTTCTGCCGTAATACTCATTATCGGCAATAGCCGCCGAGGCCGCGGCAATGGCAACAGAGTTCATATTGTAGGGGTTAAAAGAAAATTTCAGCCTGTTAAGGTCATCAATAAGTTCCTTGTTCGCAAGGCCGTAGCCGACTCTCATACCCGCGAGCGAATGGCTTTTTGAAAAAGTGCGGCACACAAGAAGATTTTTGTATTTTTTTACAAGAGCCACACAGCTTGTTTTGCAAAAATCCATATAAGCTTCGTCAATTATAACCACATTGTTTTGATTAGAAGCGATTATCATCTCGATTTCATCCGGGTCAAGCGCAAGTCCGGTTGGCGCGTTGGGGTTTGCGATAACAACCGTTTTGCCTTTATTGCAGTATTTTTTTGCGTCTATACTCAAATCGGATTCAAGCGGGATTTCCTCAAGATTAACGCCGAAAATATCAGCGTAAACAGGGTAAAACCCGTATGAAATATCGGGGCAGCACATTTCGCCGCCTCTGCCGCAAAAGCCCATTATTGAAAACGCAAGCACATCGTCACTGCCGTTGCCTACAAAAACATTTTCGGCTTCAAGCCCGAATTCATCGGCTATCGCTTTTCTCAAATGCTTTACCTCGGGGTCGGAATAAAGGCGAAGGCTGTCGATGAGTTCACCGCTTATTGCCTCTTTAACTTTCGGCGAAGGCGGAAAAGGGGACTCATTTGTGTTTAATTTGATTACTTTGTAATTTAATTGCTCGCCCGGAGTATAAGGCACAAGTGATTTATAATCCGGCGCTAAAAAGTTACTCATTGCCGTCTTCCTCGAAACGAATAGTTACGCTTTTTGCGTGGCCGTGCAGTCCTTCGGCCTCCGCAAATATCTCAATACTGTCCTTTACATATTCAAGGGCTTTTTCATCATAATAAATGTATTGAACTTTTTTTATGAAATCATCTACGGAAAGCGCGGAACTGAATCTTGCCGTACCGGATGTGGGCAGAGTGTGGTTGGGGCCGGCAAGATAATCTCCGAGAGCCTCCGGGCAGCTTCTGCCGAGGAATACCGAGCCCGCGTTTTCCACCCTGTCAAGCATACCGAACGGGTCGTCAACACAAAGCTCAAGGTGTTCCGGCGCGATTCTGTTAGCTATATCGACAGCTTCATACAAATCTTTAACAATTATTATTTTACCGTTTGCCTCAATTGATGCGCGTGCGATTTCCTCACGCGGCAGAACGCTCAGCTGATTCTCAATTTCAAGCGCGACTTTTTCGGCAATATCACGGCTGTTTGTTACAAGAACGGCTGAAGCAAGTTTGTCGTGCTCCGCCTGTGAAAGCATATCCGCCGCAACAAATTTCGGGTTGCTGTTTTCATCGGCAACAACAAGTATCTCACTCGGTCCGGCTATCATGTCAATATCCACAAGGCCGAAAAGCATTCTTTTTGCCGTTGCAACAAAAACATTGCCGGGGCCGACGATTTTATCAACCTTAGGCACGCTTTCGGTACCGAAGCAGAGAGCGGCAACGGCCTGAGCGCCGCCGGATTTGATTACTTTATCAACACCGGCGATTTTGGCTGCGGCGAGAATGGCAGGCGCGATTTTGCCGTCCTTACCGCAGGGTGTGGTCATAACAATTTCTTCAACTCCCGCTATTTTCGCGGGAACAACATCCATAAGAACGGTGGAAGGGTAGCTCGCGGTGCCGCCGGGAACATAAACGCCCACTCTTTTAAGCGGCGTGATTTTCTGGCCGAGAATCATTCCCACACCTTCACGGGTTCTGTAACCTTCGCGCACCTGTTTTTTGTGGTAATTTTCAATGTTGAGTTTTGCCGATGATATAACCTCAAGCAGGGCGGGGTTGACATTTCTGATTGCTTCGGTAATCTCATCTTCGCTTACAACAAGACTGTCGGGCCTTGCGCCGTCAAATTTTTCGCTGTAGTCAAGCAAGGCGCTGTCGCCGTTCGTTTTAACATTTTCTATTATTTCGGCAACAGTGTTTTCAACTCCGCTTTCAAGTTTAATATCACGCGTCAGAATATCACTTTCGGATGCGTTGTCAATATCAATTATCTTAATCATTTTTTGTTCAACTCCTTTTCAAGCCCGTTAACAAGGCTGAGTATTTCGGCGTTTTTGAATTTATAAGATGATTTGTTCGCGATAAGTCTTGCGCTTATCGGCATTATCGTTTCATATACTTTAAGATGATTTTCTCTGAGCGTTGTTCCCGTTTCGACAATATCCACAATAACATCCGAAAGGCCTAGAAGAGGGGCTATCTCGATTGAACCGTTAAGTTTTATTATTTCGATTTCACGGTTAAGCGAGAGATAATAGTTTTTTGCGATGTTTGTGAATTTTGTAGCGACTCTGAGAGGTCTGTCAAGGTCTTCAATGTAGTTTTCGGGAGCGGCTACGCACATATTGCATTTTCCGAGTTTTAAATCGAGAAGCTCATAAACATCCGGTCGGCTTTCATCAAGAATATCTTTACCGACTATTCCGATGTCCGCGGCTCCGTGCTCTATATAAATCGCAACATCGGACGGTTTTACAAGCAGGTAGCATACACCGCTTTTTTCATTTGTTACAATGAGTTTGCGGTTGTCGTCATATATCTCGCTGCAATCATAACCGATTGACGCGAGCAGGTTGTAAACTTTGTCGCCGAGCCTTCCCTTCGGCAAAGCGATATTCAGCATATTTCCTCCTTCGTGAGAACACCGTTTTCAAAAATATAAGTTTTGCGGCAACGGTATGTTTCCGGCTTTTCACGCTCAACACACACGCTTTGACCGTTTGCGCAAAAACCGTTCGCGGCGGCTGTGAGCTTATCGGTGTTGTTTTCATCACGGTTTATTATCAGAATATCAGTGTCATATTCGCGTTTTTTGCGGTAATAAAGATTAAGGTTGTCAAGGTAAACCGCGAAGCCGACAGCGCCGATGTTATCTCTTATTTTTTTCGCGAGCAAATCGTATCTGCCGCCCGAGAGCACGGCAGCGGGCGCTTTTTCAACATAACCCCTGAAAACTATTCCGTTATAATAATCAATGTGCTGAGTGACCGACAGATCTATATTGACTTTGTTTGAAATGCCGCAGGCGTCAAGCGTTTTGCAAAGAGTTTTGAGCTCGTTGAGAGCGTTTATGGTTTTTTCGGTATCTACCAAAGCTTCTATTTTGCCTACCGCTTCTTTTATCGGCAAATCTATTGTAAACAGTGAGATGATCTTTTCCGCTGTGTTATCACTGATGCCGCATTCACCGCAGATTTTTCTGAAATCGTGTGTGTTTTTCGCCCCGATGCAGCCGGCGAGCCTTTTTCTGTTCGCAAGAGAAATGTCGCAATCATCAATAAGCGAAAGAACAATATCGTTATGTGAAACAGATACGGAATAATTTGTGTCAATCATTTCAAGGCTTTTTGCCGCAAGCAGAATAACCTCGCCGGTGATATATGAGTCTATGTCGCCGAGCACTTCAATGCCGCACTGTTTGATTTCACGAAAATCCTTTGCGGAGTGCGAAATTCTGAAAACACTTTCATTGTAATAAAGCCTTGTGAGTTTTTCACTTAATTTCGCGTTTTTGACTATTGACAGGGTAATATCGGGCTTAAGCGCCATAAGGCGCCCGTCGGCGTTGTTGAAGGCGATAACACCCTCATCGGTAAGAAATTTTCTGTTATCTGAATAAAAGCTGTACTCCTCAAATTTTGACATTCGGTATTTTTTGTAGCCTCTGCTTTCAAAAAGCAAAGGCAGCCTTATGCCGAGTTCATCTTCTTTTGACAGGAAATCCGGAATATTTGCCATATTTTAATCTCCGTTCGGGTTTTGATAAAAAATCTGATGTTTATATTAACATAACAACGCAATTCAGTCAACTGCCGTGTTAGCACGCTAAAGCGATTTTATAGGAATGCACAAAAATACCGGCAAAAACAATTTGTTATATAATACCATTGACAATAAAAAAAATCAATGTAATATTAATAATATAAAAATATTAACTTGAAAGAGAGTATTTATATGAGCGAAAATATGTCTGTCAGAATAAACAGAATATTCGTTAATAAAGTGCTTAATAAAATCAGCCGCAACCCGCTCAGTCTTCCTGAGGGGTTTACGGTCACATGCCACGCCGGAGCGCTTAAAACCGAAAACAACACCGTTGCGTCAATAGAGAAACTGATTGAGTACGGCGCGCAGGTTGTTGAAATTGATGTTTCCTTCCGCCCTGACGGAACTGTTTGCGTTATTCATAAAGATGAGCCTTCACAGAATGAGGGTGCCGAATTTGACGCCGTTTTAAACGCGGTTGCCAAAAGCGACAAATGCAAAATAAATCTTGATTTAAAAAGCATAAAAAACCTGCCCGCTGTCGATAAATCAATTGAAAAATACAATCTTTCAGGCAGAGCATTTTTTACCGGAGTAGGCGAGAACTGGTGCAAAACCGTCAGTGAAAACTCGTCATTGCCGTATTATCTTAACGATTGCGCAAAACTTGATAACAGCAATCCCGAAAAAAGCGCGGAGATGTTATGCCGCAAAATTATCGACTGCGGCGCAATAGGTCTGAACTGCCATTATTCCGGTGTTTCGGAAACGCTTTGCAGAGCTTTGCACAAAAACGGCCTTTTGCTTTCCGTATGGACCGCTGACAAAAAAATCATTCAGTGCAAACTGCTCGCTGCGGGAGTTGACAATATTACAACCAAATGCCCGGATGTTCTTGAATACTGCATAAAACACTGGGGCGGATTTTAAATGAAAAAACCCCGTACTTTTTGCGGTACGGGGTTTTTGTTGCCTTTGTTATCTGTTCTCAATAGGAATATAATCGCGGTGCTCGCTTACGCTCTTGTAAGCGGGCCTTATTATTTTGCTGCCGCTCAGGATTTCCTCAAGCCTGTGCGCGCTCCAGCCGGATATTCTTGAAATAGCGAAAAGGGGAGTGAACAGCTCATCGGGTATGCCCAGCATTCTGTAGGCAAACCCCGAATAAAAATCGACATTTGCGCTTACGCCCTTGTATATTTTTCTTTTCTTGCAAATTTGCTGCGCGGCAAGACGCTCAACCGATTCATAAAGCCTGAACTCATCTTCAAGCCCTTTTTCGTTGCTCAAACGCTCTACAAAACCTTTGAGCACACGGGCTCTCGGGTCCGAAAGCGAGTAAACGGCGTGACCCATTCCGTAAATCAATCCTGTTTTGTCAAACGCTTCTTTTGAAAGAATTTTATCAAGATACGCCGAGACTTCCGCCTCGTCGTCCCAGTCATTTACATTTTCTTTAATGTTGTCAAACATATTTGCGACTTTTATGTTTGCGCCGCCGTGCTTGGGGCCTTTTAATGAACCGAGAGCCGCGGAAACAGCGGAATAAGTGTCGGTGCCGGATGAGGTGACAACGTGCATGGTGAATGTTGAGTTGTTGCCGCCGCCGTGCTCCGCGTGAAGCATAAGGCAGGCGTCAAGAACATTAGCCTCAAGCTGAGTGTAGCGGCTGTCGGGCCTGAGCATATGCAGAATATTTTCCGCGGTTGAAAGTCCGTATTCCGGAGCGTGGAAAAACAGTGACTGACCTTTTTTATAATAATTGTACGCGTGGTACCCATAAACGCACAGTGTGGGAAAAACAGAAATCAAGTGAAGGCATTGGCGAAGAACATTGTCAATGGATGTGTCATTCGCGTTTTCATCATAAGAATAAAGAGTAAGAACACTTTTTGAGACCGAGTTCATTATATCGGGATTGGCGGCTTTCATAACAACATCCCTGACAAAACTGCCGGGCAGCTTACGCATATCGGCAAGAAGCTTTATGAAGCCGGTTAATTCTTCCTTTGAAGGCAGCCTGCCGAAAAGAAGAAGGTATGTTATTTCTTCAAATCCGCAGTTTGCCGACATGGAGCCGTTTATTAAATCATTAATATTATAGCCGCGATAATACAGCGAGCCTTCGCAGGGAGTTTTTACTCCGTCAATAATTTTGAAACTGTTTATTTCCGAAATTTCGGTAAGTCCGGTAAGCACTCCGTTGCCGTTAATATCTCTGAGACCGCGTTTGACATCGTATTGTGAATACAGATCGGGGTTAATTGAAGTGCTTGCAACACAAAGCTGTGATAAATCGTGTATCTGATTTTGATATTTGTTAAAATCGAGCATTCGGTTCCTCCTTTTTGATAAAACTTTGCGGTTGGCAGTTACGAATTTAAATGATAATATGCCTCAATTTACAAACAATTTTAACATAAAAAAAGTTAAATATCAACCGAAATGGAAGCTGAATGGTTACAAAACAGCTCTTTTGAGTTACAGTTTAATTACAATTATGAATAAACAATTAATTAACAACTCGGTTGCCTGTCTTTTTAAAGCAGAATTTAAAATAAAGAAAAAAGCACCGCAAACGCAGTGCTTTTTGGAGCTGCTAGGCAGACTCGAACTGCCGACCTCATCCTTACCAAGGATGCGCTCTACCACCTGAGCCATAGCAGCGAATGGCGACCCGGATCGGGCTCGAACCGACGACCTCCAGCGTGACAGGCTGGCGTTCTAAACCGACTGAACTACCGGGCCATTTCGGAACGGGTACTATATTATCATAACATTTTCTGTTTTGCAAGTGTTTTTTTATTTTATTTTTAAAGTTATGAAAAAATGTACCCGTTCAATTTCAAAAATAATTCTCAAACGGTGTATTTAACCGCAAATCCGGAATTTTCATATTGGTTAACGGGATTTGTCGTCCAGAAAAATTCATCGGTTGATGATGTTGTTCCCGCGGCGATTATTTCGTTCGCGCTGCCGCAAACGGTATATATGCAATCCGCGTCGGTTCCGGCAACCGGATGAAAAGCCGTGGGCGAACCGGAAAAAGCGGAGGAGTCAACAACCGTTACGAACGAATCATAACCTCCGATGTTGCCGAGTGTCGCAAATGAATAGTCACGCGATTTTGAGTAACCGCTGAAAACATATTTATTGCCTGCTTTGAAAACTCCTGAAACAAAATCGCTCTCACTTCCGCCGAAAGACCTTCTCGCGGTAACTATGCCTGATGAATTGATTTTAACGGCGTAGCCGTCCTCTTTGCCGTACGCGGCGCAGTTCTCGAAAAATCCGTCGGTAACACCGGTGTTGTTTTTTGTCATATAATAACCCGCGGCAACGCATCCGCCGTCACCGTCTGAACAAAGCCGTTCAAACCTGTCATTGCCGGATGACGCTATTACGCAAGCCCATTTAAGAGAAGAGAGGTCGGATGAATACTTTAAAACAACCGAATCATTGCTTCCCGCCCCCATTCCGCTGAACTGTGCGAAATCACCGTCGGATGAAACAGAAACGCACGCGGCGAAAATATTTGAATTGGAATCGGCGCAAACATCAAAAACAGTGCCTCCGGATGTTCCGCAAAGATTGACTGATGATAAAATATTGTTATTACTGTCAAATTTTATTATAACCGCTCCGGCGGAGTTCATATTGAAAATACCGTCAGGTGAAGTGGAACTGCCTCCCACAACATAACCGCCGTCGGAAGTGGGCGATACGGAATAAAAATAGTCATAACCGCTGCCCTCGGCTATATATTTGTTTAAAACCTCACCGGTTGATGAATAACGGTAAATAAACGCGTCAATGCTGTTGTCTGAAACAGGGGCGTATTCAATAAGATTTGTTGCAAGCGTGTAGCCTACGCAAACAACGGAGCCGTCGGAAAGCTCCGCCGTGTCATAGGCAACTGTTATATTGTTGCCGCCTATGCTGTTTATCCAGCGCCTTGTGCCGTTTGATGAATACCGCGCAACAAAAGCGTATGTATCCGCCCAACCGTAACCGTAGCACCCGTTAAAAGCGTTATCTTTTGATGATGAATTGCCGCAAACAAGAAAATCGGCGTTGTCGCAGTAATATGACGAGCGCACAATGTCACTGCCGGTTCCTCCGAAAACCACAGACCATACATCTTCATCAGAGCCGGCGGGGATATAACCTTCTTCTGTCGGAGGCTCGGTGGTTGTGTTTACCGAAGTTGACGGTTTGGTGGTTAAATATCTGCCGTCAAATTTCGCCGTTGTTTCACTTGAAACCGTGGGGAAGGTTACATCGACTTTGTCGCGTTTGCCGGTAGCGACCTGAAAAGACTGCACAAAAAGCATAATGAAAAACAGGAAAATCGCTCCTATTCTTTTATTGAAATCCACGGTGTAACCTCCTTTCACAATAATAACGAAAGAAAAATAATATTATTTCATGATTTCCTCAAGCTTTAACTGCCATTTTACAATTTTCAGAGGATTGTATTCTTTGGGTATTGAAACGGCTGTTTTCATTGCGCCCAACCCTTTGAAAACGGATTTGAACAAACCGCCGAAAAGACCTTTGATTTTATGCGCCTTTCTTATTTTACCGATAAGCTCAGATAAGGAAACAAAGCTTATTTTGCCGTTGAGAATACCGCTTAATTCATCATTTGATATAATGTCGCTTTCAAATAGGTATTTGAGTTCATCGTTGTTCGCGTTCAAAAGAAAACGCTTTACGCAATCAATAAGGAAACAGGGCGCTCCGATTTTCTGATAATACTCAACCTGATAATGCCACAGCGTTTCAACAGAAACACTTTTTTCCTCAACTATTTTCTCGCCCAAAATCCGGCCTGCGCGAAGGGCGTTTGCCACGCCGCAGCCGATAAGCGGAATTGTCATAAAAGCGGAGTCTCCCACAGCGGCATATCCGTCGGCGACCATTCTTGTCAAAGGATATCTTATGGGAATGTTCTGAAACTTTCCGCCCCTCAGTATTTTATCGCCCATAAACGGATAATCTTTTTTCAGCTCCGCGAAGAGCCTGTCAAATTCTTCTTTGCTCATTCCGCCCGCTTTGCCGATAAAAGCGGCGCATTTGTCTTCAAATTCTTCAACGCACCAGGCAACGCATTTTTCGCCTTTATATTTAAGGTGCATAAGAAAACCGTAGTAATCGGGGTATTTAATATCCGGCTTGGAAGTCAAAAACGCGTCCCAGGTATAAAAAACATCTTCTTTGTCGGGCTGTTTTGTAACACGGAATCGCTCGGGCAGAGAAGCTCTGAAGGGGGAAAACACACCGCTCGCATCAATAACAAGATCGCATGGTATTTCTTTGCCGTCAACAACAACGCCTATGACGCCCGTATTGTCAAACACAAGCCTTTCAACCGTTTTTTCAAAAATGAATTCAGCCCCCGCGTTTATTGCCTTATCGGCAAGCTGAGCGGCAAGAACTCTTCTGTCAACGGTCCAGTCCCTTTTTTCTTCGGGAAGGTCAAGAACAAGCTGCTTGTCGGAAAAGGGAGCGGTAAAAGCGCAGCAACCGTCTTTGAAAGTGCCTTCCGGCACCGGAATATCAAGTTCTTCAAAAACAGCGGTTTCTATGGTATCCCATCTGTCTCTGCTTAAATGCTCAATGTCGTTTTTCTCATAAACGGTAACATCAAATCCGCCTTCCGCGAGAACTTCAGCCGCCTGCATTCCGCCGTGACCGGCGCCGATAACAATAATTTTTTTCATAATTCAACCCTCAAAATTTATTTCATTTATAAAATATCATATTTTATATAAATAATCAATAAACAATGTGTTAAATTTTGCGCGTCGGCAAACGAAAAGCGCACCGGGATTATGTTTCCGGCACGCTTATTGACCGCTGTTTTGTTTTCAGACAAGCTCAAATGTGTATTCCGCGTTTTTATACCAGTTGCCTGTCAGCATATTTCTCGGCCTGAAAACAACCTTTCCGTCATACACTTCAAGCTGGGCGCCTCTGCCGCCGAGGGGCAGGCCGAAGGAATTTACAAGGCCGAATGAAGGCAGAGTGATGTAAGTAACCCCGTTAATCTGTTCACAGCTTTTAATGCCGTAAAGTCTGTCTGCCGCTTCGGCTTTTGTTCCGGAGTGCATATGTCCGCTTATCCAGAACACATTTTTATATTTTTCAAGTATAGCGGCAATATCATATCTTTCTTTTTCAATTCCGCATTCGGGCCATACGATATTTTCACTGACTGTTCCCTCAAGCGGCCAGTGGCAGAACACAAAAACGGGTTTGCCGTCTTTTGTGCCTTCGGCAAGTTCGGTGTCAAGAAAGTCAAGCTGTTCCTGAGTCATTGTTATGCCGTCCCATTTTCCGCCGTCAAGAACCTCATCGCCTATGACTATAAATTTATAGCCGTTGAATTGCGTGCTGAAATAATTAGTCTCATCATTTCTTCCCATATACTCATTGCGATACCGCAGGTAATTGGCGTACGCTTCCTCGCGTGAAATGTCGGTAACTCCTCTGTCGCCCGCGTGGCCTATGTCATGGTTGCCGGCAACAGCTATTACGGGAATATCCGTTTCATCCTCAATTATGCCGAAAAATTTCGCGAGCGTAGGCTCATCGGCGTAGTTTGTCAAATCTCCGTTAATCACAACCGCGTCAATACTGACTTTTGAATTGTTGAAATTTTTCAGCGCGGTTTTTAAAAACAATGCGCGGAAAAATTCTTTTTCTTCAAGATGTGTGTCCGAAATAAGCTCGACATTAAGCCGACAATTCTCCTCCAGCGTATCGGTTACGGGAAGAACAATGCCTTTATAAGGAACAAGAGTGAGAAAAATGCACATCAGAAACGCGCCGAAATGTGAAAAAATCGATTGAGCAACAGCCATAAATATTAACCCCCAATATTTTTATTTTCGAGTTTCTCAGCTGAATTAACCGCGGATTCTTTATCTTTTGCTTTTTGAAGCCTTGATCGGTATCTCATAAAAAACCATAAAACAGTCATTACCTGAATTATAGCGGCAATAATTACGGTAAGATAGATTTTTTTTAAGGGAACGGATAAAATAACGCTTGTGAAAACTCCCCAGATAATTCCGCTCACGGCAATACACCTTGCCGCCATTCCGTGCCAGATACAGGCGAAAACGGTCAGAACAATAAATGAAATCGGAATTGCGTAAATAAAAGCAAGCCATTCGCGAATTTTCACATTGGTAAAAAATGAGTCGAAAACAATTTCAAGCACAACAAAAATCACAGAGGCGGCAAGCCATACTATTCCCGCCGAAAGCAAGGGAATAATCTTTTTCTTTACGCTGATTTTTTTAACGCTTTTGGCGGTGGATTCGGATTTTTCACAGCTTATCAGATCATTTACCGTTATTCCGAATATGTCAGCCATTTCACTTAAAACAAACACATCCGGCAAACCGTCGCCGCGCTCCCATTTTGAAACGGATTTGTCTGTGTAGTTGATTTTCGCGGCAAGCGCGCCCTGAGTCAACCCCGCCGCCTTGCGGTAATGAGCAATGTTTTCCGCAACCGTATTTTTGAATTTCTGTTCATCCACCGGCAAATCCTCCTTGTTTATTATATGCAATTATACAGGATTTTCGGATTTTTTCAATATCTCATTTTTAATCATAAATAAATTTCACAATAAATTTACAAATATAATGACAAGCGTAAAAATATGTTATAT
>R25__coassemble_364_pt1 | contig 27738 bp, 23 predicted proteins | sample R25__metabat2_low_PE_027 | metagenome-assembled genome bin R25 | reverse complement strand
GCGGCTTTTAGTTTGATGCGAAAACCAATACTGGTTTATGAGTTACTGCCCAAGCGGGGGATTTTAATTATATGCGCTTGACAGCGATTTGAAGAATTATATAATATATTATCGAAGGAGTGAGATATATGTACAATATAAAAAAGAGCGCGCTGGAACTTATCGGTGACACACCGCTTGTTGAAATATCCCGTTATTCACATTCCGCCGGAGTTAAAGATGTGCGCCTTTTCGCTAAACTGGAATATCTTAATCCCGCGGGCTCTGTTAAAGACAGAACGGCCCTTTCAATGATTGAAGACGCCGAACAAAAAGGTATATTGAAAAAAGGCGCTTCAATAATTGAGCCAACAAGCGGCAACACGGGCATAGGTCTTGCATGTGTAGCGGCGGTTAAGGGGTATAAAATCATACTGACAATGCCCGACACAATGAGTGTTGAAAGAATAAATCTGCTGAAAGCATACGGTGCCGAAATAGTTCTGACCGAGGGCGCAAAGGGTATGAAGGGCGCGATTGAAAAAGCACAGGAGCTCAAAGCCGAAACAGCAGGGGCGGTTATTCTCGGGCAGTTTGACAATCCCGCCAACCCGGATATTCATTTTAAAACAACCGGTCCCGAAATCCACCGCCAAACCGGTGGCAAGGTTGACATTTTCGTTGCCGGCGTAGGCACCGGAGGAACACTTACAGGTGTCGGCGAATACCTGAAATCACAAAACCCCGATATAAAGGTCATAGCGGTTGAACCGGCAAAAAGCCCGGTTTTGTCTCAGGGCAGGGCGGGCGCTCACGGTATACAGGGCATAGGAGGAGGCTTTGTGCCGCAGGTGCTCAACACAAGTATATATGATGAGGTAATTGCTATAGAGGATGAGGACGCTTTTGAGGAGGGTAAACGCTTTGCCGTTACCGAAGGTATGCTGGTAGGAATTTCATCGGGAGCGGCTTTAAAGGCGGGGGCAATTCTCGCCGGCAGAGATGAAAACAAGGGCAAAAATATTGTTGTTCTTCTTCCCGATTCGGGTGACAGGTATCTCTCAACGCCTATGTTTTCGCGGCAGTGAAATCATAGACAGGCGCAGCGCAGTTTTTTTAAGATAATATAGTTTAAAATTATATAAATAATTGACTAAACAACAAAATAATATTAAAATAATTACATATTTTAAACTGTAACCGGGAGAGGGGTTTTATGAAAAGGCTGTTTGCGTTAATCCTGTGCGCCGTTTTTCTTTTCGGCGTTTCGTCCTGCAAAGTTCAAAAGACAGACGGCTCATTTGATTTGTCTGTTCTTACGCAAAACAGTGAGCCTGAAATCACCGTTGCCTGTCACACGGATAATATGGGTTTGGCTTTTGCTTATTTTAATGAAAAACTCTCCGATGATTATGTTGTTAATTTCACCGGGGTTTCAACAGATACGGCGGCTCTTCTGAAAAACGGCAAAGCCGCGTTTGCCGTTTGCACACTTACGCAGGCGGCGGAGCTTTACAACTCTACAGGCGGAGGCGCGCAGATTCTTTGCGTAAATACGCTCGACGGGGTCTGTATTTTATCAAAAAACAAAATAAAATCCGCTAAGGATCTTATTAATGAAAACATATATATCGCAAACGAAGGCGGTCAGACTGATTATATGCTTGCCGCTGTGCTTGATGAGAACAATCTTGAAACAGGCAGTGATTTACAGATTACTTACCTTGCCGATGAGGTCAGTGTAATGTCAGCCGCCCTCAACGGCACCGCGCAGACAGTTGTTCTGACGGAACCTTACACCTCAAAAGTGCTCGCCGCGACGGATTTTAAAACCGTGCTCAATCTCAGCGAAGAGTGGTCGGCGCTCTCCGACGAGGAAATGCGGGCCGTGGGCAGTTGTGTTGTCGCAACAAGAGATTTCATCAACAACAACCCCGACGAGGTTGAAAAATTAATTGACAATGTCAGAACGGCAACGGCGTTTTTCAGTGAGGATAACGCAACACGCGCGGCGGAGATTCTTGTAAAAAACAATTTTTATAACGACGCCGCCTTGGCGGAAACATCAATATCCGATTGCGGAGCTGTCTGCATTACGGGCAAAGAGATGAGAACGCTTGTCAACCTTAACATTTCGGCGCTTTACAGCGCTGACCCCGAAAGCGCGGGCGGAAGCCTTCCGGATGACGGATTTTGTTATATTCAGTAAAACTTATGAGAAATTTGAGAATAAGAACAACAGCCTTTCTGTCGGCGCTTGCAGTTATATTGCTGGCTTTTTCGCCGGCATATGCGATAAAGCTTGACGGCACAAATGAAAACGGCGAATACAACACAAACGAATATCAGACCCTGTTCAAAACAAAAGCTGACAGCGGCAACAATATTACTTGGGCGCAGGCGTTTATCAAAACCGAAAAAACGCTTTGTTACATACTTTTCAGCGCACAATGTGATGATGTTGACGAAAACATAGAAGAACTTAAAAACAATAAAGACGCGGGTGTTCTTATAACCGTTGACGGCGAAACTCTCAAAGCCGATCTTACGGGAACGGATTACGGCGGTTATGACAAGAACAAGCTGGATTTCAATTATGTGCCGCTTGTCAGAACAGGGCAGTTTACAATAGAAGTCCGAATAAATTTCAAAGACGGCATCGGTGACGGGAAAAGCGTTGAGGTCAAAATGATTGACGGTCACGGCGAGCAGTCCGCTATGCGCGAGGTGGCAATCAGCCCTCCCGAGGAGCCGCCGACAGCGCAGGTTGTAACCGTAAGATCAACAACGGAAAAAACCGCAAAACCCACAACAGAGAAAACAACAAAAGTCACTACCGAAAAAACAACAAAGGCGACAACCGAGAAAACCACAAAAGAAAAAACAACCAAGCCATCAACGGTGAGAACCACCAAAGAAAAAGCAACAAGAACCACGGTTGCGAAAACAAAGCGTGAAACAACCGTGCCGGCAACCGAAAAAAGGCAGACCTCAACAAAGGCAAACACGCAAAAAACCGCAGACATCGCAAAGGTCACAACCGCAAAATTCAAAGCTCAGAAAAAGCAGACTGCCGAAACAGCCAAACAGCCCAATGTTACGCAAAGTATCTTTACGCAAAGCAACGCGGCACAAAGCGTTACGGTAACATATTCATATCTGACCGATGAATACACAACATACACATCGGATGAAAAAGACAGTTCAAAAACCAAAAAGACGGTTGCGTCCCTTGTAAGCGTTTTGCTTGTTATTGCCGCCTGCGTTATCGGAGGCGCGTCAAAAAAAGAAAAATCCGAAGAAGAATAACAATCCGGAAGGAGACTGAAAATGAAACACGGCATATTCTCTAAAATTACGGCAGTTGTAATTGCGGTTATGCTTATCTGCCTGCCGCTTTTCAACGCGTTCGGTGCAACCGGCGATGAAAGCGCGCAGGAGTGCCCGTATATCTTTATTCACGGTTTTATGGGAACAGATTTGTATGAAAACCCCGACGATCCCGATTCCGATGTTATCTGGCCTCCTTCAACGGATTCCATTCTCGAGGCTGTCAAGGTGGCTCTTCCGGCGCTCGGCAAACTCATTTTAGACAAGGATTGGGACGCTTTCTCAAAGAAGGTTATGCCTTACGCATACGCGATTTTTGAGCCGGTTATGCTTGCGCCTGACGGCACTGTCAAGGATAATTCAGGCGCACGGATGGTTTATCCGGAACCCGAAGATGTCAAAAGCGACTCGCACCTCAATTTTAAATACGATTGGCGTATCGACCCGATTGAGGTTGCCGCTCAGCTCAATGACTTTATTGATTTTGTTCTTGAAAACTCCGGCAGCGAACAGGTTATGATAGAGTGCCACTCCTTCGGCGGAATAGTTGCCAACACCTACGCGAAGCTTTACGGCAATTCAAAAATCAGAAGCATTGTTTATAATACCACCGCGATTTACGGTGAAGGCTACACGGGCGAAATGCTTTCCGGCCATATTGTTCTCAACGGCGAATCTCTTACCGAATATCTTAAAATGACTATGGATCGCAACGAATACCGCAACCTCATAAACGGTATTTTCAAGCTTCTTTATGACGCAGGCCTTACAGACGCGGTTTGCGCTCTCGGCAACAAAATAATTGACAACCTTGCCGCTGACGCCAGTACGCAGGTTCTTGCTCCGCTGTTCGGAGGCTGGCTGAGCATCTGGGCTATGGTGGAGGATGACACCGTTGATGAGGCTATGAGTTATGTTTTTGACACCCTGTATGCCGGCAGTGATGTTGACCGCAGCGGCCTTCTTGAAAAAATCAATGATTACAACACAAGAATAAGACCCTATAAAACAGAAACACTCAGGCAGATGAATGACAGCGCGAATGTGTATGTTATTTCACGCTACGGATACTCCGGACTTTTGCTTGTTGATTCTTGGAAAACGGTGACCGACGGCACTGTTGATTCAAAAAACTCCTCATTCGGCGCTACAATCGCCCCTTACGGCGAAACGCTTACGGAGGAGTATCTTGCGAAAGCGGACTCGAAATATATTTCACCTGACAAAACGCTTGACGCTTCAACCTGTTTGTTCCCGGAGCAGACCTGGCTTGTCAGACGCTTTGAGCATTCCGACGGTTGCCGCACCTGTGACGATTTTATTATGAAGCTCCTGTGTTATGACGGCCAGGCGGATATCGGAACATTTGAGCAATATCCGCAGTTTATGTATTATGACCTTGAAAGCGACAGCATTATGCCGGATGAACTTATTGATAAAGGCGACACCGGATTTTTCGCAAGGCTCAAACTGATATTCGGCGATATTCTCAAGCTTATAAAAAATCTTGTGCTCAAGGTGTTCGGAAGATAATGGGAATGAAAGAAAGAATGCACACGGGCGAAATTTACGACCCGAATGATGAAAATGTACTCAAAGAGCAGATTATATGCCTTGACAGGCTTTATGATTTTAACAATACCCGCCCGACTGAGCTTGAGAAACGCGGCGAAATGCTTAAAGAAATGTTTGCCGAAATAGGCGAAAACTGCTACATAGAGCCGCCGCTTCACTCCAACTGGGGCGGCAAACATGTGCATTTCGGCAACAATGTTTACTGCAATTTTAACCTTACTCTTGTGGATGACACCCACATTTATGTAGGCGACAATGTGCTTTTTGCGCCCAATGTGATTGTCGCGACGGCAGGGCATCCGCTTGACGCCGATCTGCGCAGAAAGGCTTACCAGTACAATATGCCCGTGCGCATAGGCAACAATTGCTGGATAGGAGCGGGCGCGAAGATAATGCCGGGCGTGACCATAGGCGACAATACGGTTATCGGCGCCGGCAGTGTTGTCACCAAAGATATTCCGTCCGGTGTGCTCGCCTACGGTGTGCCGTGCAGGGTGGCTCGTGAAATAGGCGAGCACGACAGGGAGTATTACTTTAAAGAGCTGAAAATAGATTACGGCAAACTGTAATTTATTGCGGGCGGCGTTATTTTGCGCCGCCCTGTTTTCTTGACACATTATTTAAAAAATGTTATCATTCATTATCATCCGACAAATCGGGAGGTAAATATTATGAATTCATATACAAAAGCAGACATCCTCAGAATTGCCGACGAACAGAATGTCAGCATAATCCGTCTGCAATTTACGGATATTCTGGGCGCGGTGAAGAATGTGGCCATAACAAGAAGCCAGCTTGAAAAGGCTCTTGACAACAAATGTATGTTTGACGGCTCTTCAATAGAGGGCTTCGTGCGCATTGAAGAATCCGATATGTACCTTTATCCCGATTACAACACATTTACCGTCATACCCTGGCACCTTGACAAGGGCGAGGGCAGAATAGCAAGACTTATCTGCGATGTTTACGGCTGTGACGGCAAGCCTTTTGAAGGTGACCCCAGATATGTGCTTAAAAGAGCGATAGCCGAGGCGGAAAAAATGGGCTATACCTTTAATGTCGGTTCCGAATGTGAATTTTTCCTTTTTGACCTTAACGAAGACGGATCCCCTACCACCGACACAAAAGACAGGGGCGGTTATTTTGATTTGGGCTATGCCGATTCGGGCGAAGCCTGCCGCAGAGACATCTGCCACAATCTTGAGGCAATGGGGTTTGAAATTGAGGCGTCTCACCACGAATGCGCCCCCGCTCAGCACGAAATAGACTTTAAATATTCGGAGGCTTTGCGCGCCGCGGATGATGTTGTGACCTTTAAATATGTTGTTAAAAGCATTTCGCGCCGCCACAAACTTCATGCGACATTTATGCCTAAACCCGTTTACGGTATTGCCGGCAGCGGGCAGCACTGCAATATGTCTTTGTTCAAAAACGGAGAAAATGCGTTTTACGACAGCGGCGATGCCAACAATTTAAGCAAAGAGGCATACAGCTTTATCGCCGGAATTATGAAATATATAAAGCCTATGACGGCCGTTCTCAACCCGCTTGTCAACTCATACAAGCGCCTTGTGCCCGATTATGAGGCGCCCGTTTATATCGCGTGGTCTGCCAAAAACCGCAGCCCCCTTATACGCGTTCCGTCGGCAAGGGGCAACAGCACAAGAATTGAGCTCCGCAGCGCCGATCCGGCCTGCAACCCCTACCTTGAAATGGCGGTCTGCCTTATGGCGGGGCTTGAGGGCATTAAAAACAATCTTGCCTGCCCGCCCTCAACAGACTACAATATTTTTGATATGAGTGAGGATGAAATCAAAAAAGCGGGCATTGAGCTTCTTCCGAATTCACTTGAGGAGGCAACCTCGGAGTTTGAAAACAACGAGTTTATAATGACTGTTCTCGGCAAACATGTTTATGAGAAATACCTTGAAGCGAAAAAAGAAGAATGGCTCGCTTACAGGCGCAGAATATCGCAGTGGGAGATCGACCGTTATCTTGCGGTTTATTGATTATTAATTTGTTTAATAAAATTTAAAAAAACACTTGATATTATAATAATATTGTGTTAAACTTTGAAAAGTAAGATATGTATTGACAAAAGAGTGGGTCTGACCCGCTCTTTTGTTTGTAAAAAGGAGGAATTGAATGGCAGGCAAAGGTAAGGGCGGCAACACCGTCGCTGCCGTGTGGCAGATAGCCGAGCCGATAGCAAAATCATTAGGGCTCGAGCTTTGGGATGTTCGTTTTGTCAAAGAGGGCGTTTCATGGTATCTGCGCATTTTTATTGACAAAGAGGGCGGCGTAGGCATTGAGGACTGTGAAAATATGAGCAGGGCAATAGACGCTCCGCTTGACGAGGCTGACCCGATTGAACAGAGCTACTGCCTTGAGGTTTCATCACCGGGCATTGAAAGGGAGCTTGTCAGAGACGAGCATTTTATAAGGTATAGGGGCGAAAAGGTTATTGTCAAGCTCATACGCCCTTACAACGGCAAACGCGAATTCAAAGGCGTTCTTGAGGAGTTTGACGGCAAAAACATAACAGTCCGCCTTGAAAACGGTGAAGGGCTCTGTTTTGAGAAAAAAGAGGCAAGTTACATAAAACTTGATGATTTTGATATTTGAGGAAAGGAACATAACGGAAAAATGGATAACAAAGAATTTTTTGAGGCTTTAAAAATGCTCGCAAAAGAAAAGAAGCTTTCACTTGAGCTTCTCTGTGAAGGAATTGAGCGCGCGATAGTAACGGCGGTTAAAAGGGATTATAACAATAAAGATATAGTTTTTTGCGATATAGACCCTGAAGCGGGCAAAATCCGCGTTTATGTGCGTATGAATGTTGTCAATGAGATTGACGACCCCGACACCGATCTTACGGTAGAACAGGCAAAACGCTACAAAAGCACGGCTCTCCCCGGCGATATTATTGAAATTGACCTTGACACAAGGGAGGTCAGCCGTATAGCCGCCGAAAAGGGCAAGCATGTTCTCCGCCAGGGCATACGCGAAGCGGAGCACGGTCAGATAAGAGAGGAATTCCAGTCACGCAACCAGGAGATTGTTACAGTAAAGGTTGTAAGAATTGACCCCGAAACGCTTGACGCTTACGTGGAATTCGGAAAAATAGAAGAAAGGCTCCCGAGAAGCGAACAGCTTCCCAACGACAATTTCAGAGAAGGCGATCTTATCAAGGTTTTTGTGGCGGATGTCAAGGATACATCAAGAAACATACCGAGAGCCACAATATCAAGAACTCACCCCGGCCTTGTCAGAAGGCTGCTTGAAAGCGAAGTGCCGGAAATATATGACGGTACGGTCGAAATCAAATCCGTTTCAAGAGAGGCGGGTTCAAGAAGCAAAATCGCGGTTTATTCCTCCGATGAGAATGTTGACCCTGTAGGCGCCTGCATAGGCCCCAGGGGCACAAGAGTCGGCAAAATCGTCGATTTGCTCGGCGGTGAAAAACTCGATATAGTCCGTTACAGCGACGATGTAGCCGAATATGTTGCCGCTTCACTCGCCCCCGCTGATGTTATTTCGGTCACTGTCGAGGAAGGCGAAGAGGAAACCGTATGCAGAGTTGTGGTGCCCAACAGCCAGCTTTCGCTTGCCATAGGCAACAAGGGCCAGAACGCCCGTCTTGCCGCAAAGCTTACCGGCTGTAAAATAGATATAAACCCCGAAACGGAAACAGACGAAGTTATTGATTACGGTATCTGATTAATTCCGCAATACCGATGAAAGGAGAGTACCTATGCCGGCAGTCAGAAAAATTCCGATGAGAAAATGCACAGGTTGCAACGAAATGAAGCCGAAAAAAGAGCTTGTAAGAGTTGTAAGAAGCCCGGAAGGCGAAATATCGCTCGATTTAACAGGCAAAAAGCCGGGCCGCGGCGCCTATGTTTGCAGAAGTGAGGATTGTCTTGCAAAGGCACGCAAGGCAAAACGATTTGAAAAGGCATTTTCCTGCGCTATACCGGATGATGTATTCGACCGTATGGAAGGGGAGATGAAAAATGGCGGATAATAACGCCGTGCTCTCTCTGCTGGGACTTTGCAAAAAAGCAAACAAGCTCAGTTGCGGCCACGACGCGGCAATAGGGGCGATACGCTCCGGGCAGGCAAAACTCTGCGTGCTCAGCGGTGATTCATCTAAGAGGCTCAGAGATGAAGCAAAAAGAGAAATCACAATGAGCAAATCACAGATTCCGGTTTTTGTAATGAACATTACTATGGATGAAATAGGCCGCTGCGTGTCGCTGCGTTCAGCGATACTTACAGTCAATGACTCCGGCTTTGCCCAATCAATCGGTAAGCAAGTTGATACAATAAGAAGACGGGAGGAAAACGAATGTTAAATAAATATAAAGTTTCCGAAGTCGCAAAAGATTTCGGGTTGAAAAGTAAGGATATAATAGACCTTCTTGCCAAGTATTTTGAAGGCGAGAAAAAGCATTCATCCGCTCTTGAGGAGGATGAACTCGACATTGTTTTTGAAACATTCACCCTTGCAAAACAGGTGGATGAAGAGGGGCTTAAGTCATATTTCGATATGGCTTCCGAGAAAAAGTCTGAAGAGAAAAAGCCTGAAAAAGCCGAAGAAAAGCAGGAAGCGCCTGCCGAGGAAAAACAGGAAAAGAAGCAGGAAGAAAGCAAAAAAGAACAGCCCGCAAAGCAGGAAAAGCCGGTTCAGACAAAAAAAGAAGAAAAGAAAGAGGACCCGAAAGCCTCCGCAAAGCCGCCTAAAAAGGATGAGGTCGGCAAATTCCGTATGCCCGAGAAAAAGGCTGAGACCGCTCCGGAAAAGAAAAAGGAGAATAAGCCCACTCAGGCAAGAACAAAGGGCGAAATGCGCACAATTGACACAAGAGCGAGCAATGTTGACCTTGAAAAATACAACGAAAAGTATGAAAATATTGCCCCCGGCACATCAATGCGCAGAAATGAGAATCAGACAAACAAGCAGAAAATCAAGCAGAAATCGCAGCAGTACCGCAAGCAGGGTACACGCACTCCCAAACATGAGACAGAGGCGGAAAGGCTTAAACGAATTGCGGCGGAGCGCGCAAAGAAACCACAGCTTCAGCTCAAACTTCCCGAGGAAATCAGCGTAGGCGACCTTGCCGCCATGATGAAAAGAACGGCAGCCGAGGTTATTAAAAAGCTGTTCTCGCTCGGCGTTATGGCAACCGTAAACGAAATGCTTGACTATGACACTGCCGCGATAGTTGCTGAAGAACTCGGCGCGAAGGTTGAAAAAGAGGTCGTAGTTACTATTGAAGACAGAATAATTGATGACAGTGAAGACGCGGAAGAGGATCTTGTTCCCAGAGATCCGGTAGTTGTTGTAATGGGCCATGTTGACCACGGCAAAACATCCATACTTGACGCGGTGCGCAACACCGCCGTTACGGCAACCGAGGCGGGCGGCATCACCCAGCACATAGGCGCTTACAGGGTTGACCTCAATGGCAGCAAGATAACCTTCCTTGACACTCCCGGCCACGCCGCGTTTACATCAATGCGCGCGAGGGGCGCAATGGCGACGGATATAGCAATCCTTGTTGTCGCGGCTGATGACGGAATTATGCCGCAAACAATAGAAGCCATCAACCACGCGAAGGCGGCGAATTGCCCGATAGTTGTCGCAATCAACAAAATGGATAAACCCTCCGCGCAGCCTGACAGAATTCTTCAGCAGCTTACGGAATATGAGCTTGTTCCCGAAGAATGGGGCGGTGATACAATCTGTGTTCCCGTTTCCGCTCTTACCCATCAGGGCATTGACAAGTTGCTTGAATCTGTTTTGCTTGTTGCGGAAATGAAGGAACTTAAAGCCAACCCGAACCGCGCCGCCAAGGGCGTCGTTATAGAGGCAAGGCTTGATAAGGGCAGGGGCGCGGTTGCCACTCTTCTTGTTCAGAACGGCACATTAAAACCCGGCGACATTGTGGTTGCGGGCACTGCGGTGGGCAGAGTGCGTGTTATGCTTGATGATAAGGGCCGCAAGGTAAAAGCGGCAGGGCCTTCCGTTCCCGTTGAGATTACCGGCCTTGCGGAGGTTCCTCAGGCGGGCGATATATTTAACGCCGTAAACGATGAGCGCCTTGCGAGAGAGCTTGTTGAGCAGAGAAAAACAAAAGAAAAAGAAGAGCAGTTCAAGCAGTATGAAAAAGTTACACTTGACAATCTGTTTGATTCGCTTAAATCCGGCGAGCTCAAAGAGTTGAACATTGTTCTCAAAGCCGATGTTCAGGGCTCGGTTGAGGCTGTCAAGCAAAGCCTTGTCAAGCTTTCAAACGATGAGGTTGTTGTTAAGGTTATTCACTCGGGCGTCGGCGCGATAAACGAGAGCGACATTATGCTCGCAAACGCTTCAAACGCCATTGTCGTCGGCTTCAATGTCCGCCCGAATCCCGTTGCCTCCGAGAACGCGGAGCGTGACGGCGTCGAAATACGCACCTACAGAATTATTTATGACGCTATTGAGGAGATTCAATCCGCAATCAAAGGTATGCTTGCGCCTAAATTCAGAGATGTGGATATTGCGAGAATTGAAGTGCGCCAGGTTGTTAAAATTTCATCTGTCGGCAACATAGCGGGCTGTTATGTGCTTTCGGGCAAGGTCAACAGGAACGCGAAAATCCGCGTTGTGCGCGACGGCATTGTTGTTACGGAAGACGCCATAGCGTCACTCAGAAGGTTTAAGGATGATGTCAAAGAAGTTGCCTCCGGTTTTGAATGCGGTATCGCGCTTGAAAAATACAACGATATCAAGGAAGGCGACATTTTCGAGGCATTTGTTACCGAAGAATACAGGGATTAATTATGGCAAGTTATAAAACAGACAGAGTATCAGAAGATATAAAGCGTGAAATAGTCGCTGTTATACGCGAGCTTAAAGATCCGCGTGTGGCTGAGAAAATGCTCACCGTAGTCAGAGTGGACGTTTCAAGTGACGCTTCTTTTGCCAAAGTTTATGTCAGCGCGCTTGAAGGCATTGAAACGGCGAAAACCGCGGTAAAGGGTCTTGTCAGCGCAACGGGATATATCCGCAGAGAAGTCGGGCAGAGGCTTCATTTGAGAAAAACTCCGGAACTGCGCTTTATTGCGGATGATTCTATTGAAAAGGGTATGGAAATTCTCAAAAAACTTGATAATTTCACTGCCGAAAAAAACGGAGAAAACATTAATGATAATTGAAATTGAAAACTGTGCGGATTCTTTAAGGGAAGCGCAAAGTGTTCTTTTGCTGTGCCACACCCACCCTGACGGAGACACTCTCGGCTCAGCCTGCGCTCTGGCACACGCTCTCAAAGGCATGGGCAAAACCGCGGCCGTGCTTTGCGAAGACGCGATACCGAAAAGGTATGATTTTATGTTTACCGGAATAAAGCAGATTGTTGATTTTGAACCGGGGTTGATTGTTGCAGTGGATGTTGCGGACACAGCCCTTCTCGGCAAAAATACCGAGCTTAAATATTCCGAAAAAATCGACCTGTGCATTGATCATCACACATCAAACAAGCTTTATGCAAGCGCCGTTTGGCTTGAAGCGGATTCAGCGTCCGCGGCTGAAATGATATATAATCTGATAAAGCTTATGGAACTGCCCATTACAAAACAGATGGCTTCATGCTTGTTTACGGGCGTTTCAACAGACACAGGCTGCTTCCGCTTTTCAAACACAACACCGCGCACACACCGTATTGCGGCTGATTTGATTGAACTCGGTGCCGATTCCGCTTCGCTTATTCAAACATTTTTTGAAACAAAAAGCAGGGCTTACGCCTCCCTTGAGAGAATGGCTCTTGATGAAATGCAGTTTTATCTCGGCGGCAGATGCGCCATTATGCCCGTTACAAGGGCGATGTTCGGCAAAAGCGGAGCGGATGACAGCGACACCGACAGGCTCGCCAACTTGCCCAGACAGGTTGAAGGGGTGCTGGTCGGAGTTACCCTTAAAGAGCAGAAAGACGGTTCGTTTAAAGCGTCTTTGCGCACCCACGGCGATGTTGACGCCTCAGCTATATGCGGCAGGCTCGGCGGAGGCGGCCATAAGGGCGCGGCGGGAGTAACGCTGACGCTGCCGCTTGCGCAGTGCGTTTCGCGCCTTGTTGAAGAAATCGAAAAAGAGATAGGAGATTAAATGATGAACAGAACAGTTAAAGCGTTTACATTTGTTCTCGCCCTGTTAATGATGCTCACGGCTGCCGTAATGCCTTTCGGCGCGGCGCAGGCGTCATTTTCACCGGATGCTTATTCCACAATCGTCACCGCGTCTGATTTTCAGACTGATGACGCAGCGGCGTACAACAGATTCGCAACCGTACTCGGCAATATGAAAAAAGACGGTATGCCTACGCCGCACTCCGTTCTGGTCGGCGGTGATTATACAAAAATACTGTTTGATATTGCGGCTCCGGGCGTTGTGTTAATAAAAAACCGTTATTTAAGCGTTTATCCCGATGCAAATCCGAACAGCGTAGTTTGTATTCAGGGCAACCACGACAACCCTTCGCCCGCTTTCGCAAAAACCGGGCTTTATGATATGGGCACATACTCGCTTTACTGCATAAACGAGGATTCCTTCCCGTGGCTCCAGTATTTAAGAAATGAAAGCACGGTCAAAAAGACAGCGTCCGATCTTGAAGCAACACTTAAAACCCTGAAAGATAAGGGCGACACAAGGCCTGTTATTGTTCTTACCCATGTTCCGCTTCATCACACAACAAGAGCGGGCGGCGGCGACAATCTTTACGCGTCATACATTTTCAATGTGCTCAACAACGCGGCAAAAGAGATGGATATAATCTTCCTTTTCGGCCACAACCACTCATCAGCTTATGATGATTATATAGGCGGAGCGGTCAATTTCCTTAAAGCGGGTGACACAATCCGCATACCGGACCCCGCGAAAAGAAGTGAAGACACCTACAAAGAAGAAACTCTCAATTTCACTTACACAAACTGCGGCTACATCGGTTATTCGGGCAACACGGATTCCTCCACATCAACAAGCAAATTGACCGCCACGGCAATAGAACTTTGCGCAGACAGAATTAATTTTGTGCGCTACGGCGAAGACGGACTGTTTTCAACCGAAAGCGTTAAAAGGCTGAACGAAGCGGGTGGCAGTGCCGACACCGGTGCTTCATTTGAAAGCCCCGTTGTTGAAAACGAGAGCAGATGGAAAACAAGCGAGCGCTTCTGGTCATTTGTTCTGAAAATTCTCTCAATGCTGGGCTTTATAGAGTTTTAAAAAATATGAACGGGATTGCAAAAAGCCGCAATCCCGTTCTTTTAATGTGCAGATTATATTAAAGATTGTTGTTATTGAAAAAATCAAGGTCATTCATATAGGCTCCGGAAACCGTTTTCAGATAGTCAACATAGGTGAGATAAGCGTAGTAGGTTTTGCCTCCGCTTACCTTTTTTGCCTCAATAGTGCAAAAACCGCCATGCTCGTTGGAGCCTTCTTTTTCACTCAGAATAAATCCGGCGTCGGCAAGCTCAGTCACATATTCATCAAACATATTAAAATCAACGCCCACAAAAAATGCGTTTTCGTTGCAGTTGCAAATCCATTTATAAGAGTCGATATTGCCGTAATCCGTAACTTCCGTGCCGTTGTTTTTATAAACCGATATTTTGCATTGACCTAGGCTCGGAGCGTTAAATGCGGGGAAGTATTTCGCGACCTCCGGCGGAAATTCAAATATGTTTTCATAAACATCCAGCGACACGGTGTAGATCAGTTTCTCGCTGTCGTAATCGCATTCGGAAAAAGCACATATATATTCGCGGTTGCTCCAATAGCCCTGAATCCACCTGTTCTGCCCGTCGTTTTCTTCTCCGGTTTGTTCTTCCTCACTGTATTCTTCGCATCCTCCCGTCCATCCTTTGCCGCGCAGCAGAATGTTCAGCTCATTAAACGCGGAAAAATCGCCTGCGAGGCGCAGACGGATAAAATCGGTTTTGTAGCCGTAGGTTTCTTCATCCGCGAAAAACCTTGACTGGGTTTTGCAGGTGATTGCCGCCGGCAGCTTGTCGGGAAAACCGGCAGGCATCATTTCGGGCATAAAACCGTTTGCTTTGACTTTATCGCTCAGTTGTACGGTTGTAATCTCCTGAACGGTTGTGCCCTGCGTTTCAGTTTCGGAACTCCCTTTTTTTGAACAGGATGCCGCGAAAAACGCAATCAGAACACAAAGAATAAAAGAAAATACCCTCTTGAAATAATCGCAGCGCTTCATAAGAACTCCCCTGAATTTGTGTTGATTACATTTTAACTTTAAGAGGCTTAATTGTCAAATGCCTTGCTTTATTGACAAAAATATATATAAAAGGTAAAATATCAGTATTATATTTAAAGAATTGAGAGATGATTACTATTTTTAAATCGGCGTATTTTCCTATAGGTGTAGGCACCTATCACCTTGAAACAGCTCAGGCTGAATTTGAAAAATCGGTAAAAATGCTTAAAAGCATTGATGAAAACATCACCGTTCCCGATGAAATGCTCCTGAGCGTTGACAGGCTTATTGAATACATAAACGGCGTTGAAGCCGATCTGGCAATCATTCAGAACATAACATTCGCCAACGCCGCCTATGTCAGCGAAATTCTGCGCAGACTAAGCTGCCCGGTTGTTCTGTGGACTTTGCGCGAGCCGAAGGCAGACGGCACAAGGTTGCGCCTTAATTCGCTCACCGGCGCGTTCTCCGCGGCGAATACTCTCAAAGCGTTTCAAAGGCCTTTTGAGTATGTTTTGGGAGCGCCCAAAGAGGAAAAAACAAAAAATCTTATATCGGCGGCAGTTTCGGCCGCAAAGGTCAAAAAGGCTATGCGCTCACTTAATTTGCTTCAGGTCGGGCATACTCCGCAGGGCTTCGGCTTCGGCAGGGCGCTGGATTCCGAAATGCTGAGAATTTTCGGAGTAAACACCGTTTCGATAGAAGCAAGAGAACTTATTGAACAAGCAAAAGCCTTTACGGATGACGACATTGCGCCCTATCTTGCCGACGCAAAAAAGAGGATATGCGGGCTTGACGGCATTAACGGTAAAAATGTTTCGGATTTCGCGAGGCTCTATAAGGCTTATGACGAATATGTCAAGGCTAACAACATAGGTGCGCTCGCGTCAAGGTGCTGGCCGGATTTCTTCACATCCTTCGGTACTCCGGTGTGCTCCGTGCTCGGCATTCTCAATGATCTCGGCGTGGCAAGCGCCTGCGAGGCGGATTCTTACGGTGCGCTTTCAATGTATATATGCTCATATCTTACGGGCAAAAGCGCGTTTTTCGGCGACCCCGTAGCTGTTGATGAGGATGAAAACACCGTTACATTCTGGCACTGCGGAATGGCTCCCTGCTCACTCGCAAGAGAAGACACCGGTGCCTGCGCGGGAGTTCATTGCAACCGTAAAATAGGCCCTACTCTTGAATTCGGGTGCAAAGAGCAGGATGAAGTCACAGTTTTTCGCATCGGCAGAAAGCCCGACGGAACATTCCGCTTCTTTATTGCCGGCGGCAGCGCCCCGGACAAGGGCAAACAGTATTACGGCACATCCCTGGTTGTCAAAACCGCGAACAGCGCTCCCGAAATAATAAACTCCGCAGTTAAAAACGGCTGGGAGCCGCATTTTGCCGTGGCGATGGGCAACATTTCAAAAACGCTTGAAATTCTGGCGGAAATGCTTGGCATTGAGGTGTGCAAATTCTGATGCTTCGACATATTGTTTTTGAAGTTGTTGTTCTGATTACCAACATAATGCAGTGCATAACTGGTTTTGCAGGCACGGTTCTCGCAATGCCGTTTTCCGTTATGCTTGAGGGCTATGATGTGGCAAGGCCGGTGCTGAATGTTCTCGGTGTCGCCGCTTCACTGTTTATTGTTATCAAAGAATATAAGCACATAAATGTGAAAGAGTTCCGCAAAATGGCGGGCGTAATGCTGCTCGGAATAATCGGCGGGCTCTATCTCAAAGAGCTCGTTTCCGGCAACCCGGCGGTTATTTACAAAGTGCTCGGCACAATAGTTGTTGCTTTTTCAATAATCAGCGCCGTACGCTTTTTCAGAAAAAAAGAGGGCTCCGCGTTTCCCGGCTGGCTCGCCTTCATTTTGCTGATTGTTTCGGGCATTGTTCACGGCCTGTTTGTGTGCGGGGGGCCCGTTCTTGTAACCTACGCCTCAACAAAGCTTAAAGACAATTCCGAGTTCCGTTCAACCGTTTCCGCCGTCTGGCTGGTGCTCAATTCCGTTATCTTTGTTCAGGATATATGGAGCGGAACATTTGTGAAATCAACCGTTTATTTAACCCTTGTAAGCCTCGCCGTACTGGTGCTGTCGCTTGCTATCGGCAACCTTATATTCAAAAAAATGAGCAGGAATGTTTTTCTTGTGCTCACCTATGTTTTAATGTTCATCAGCGGAATATCTCTGCTTGTAAAATAAAAACCGGAGGCCTTTATGGAAGAAAAAACACTCACACACGGCATAAAATTCAAAGATAAAGTGGGCTATGCCCTCGGCGACGCCGCAGGTCTGCTCACTTTCTCGCTCATCGGCGCTTTTCAAAACAAGTTCTACACCGACGCGCTCGGAATAAGCCCGGCAAAAATAGTTGTTCTTATTCTTATAGCAAGAATATGGGATGCGATTAATGACCCGCTCTGGGGCGCGTTTATCCGCAGCCGCAAGCCAAGCCCCAAGGGCCAGTTCAGGCCGTGGATTTTGGGCTTTTCAGTTCCGCTCGCTGTTTCCGCGGCGCTTATGTTCCTCAAAATACCGGGCCTCAGTGAGGCAAAATACCTTGTTTACGCTTATGTTACATACATTATGTACGGTATGATGTACACCGCCGTAAATATCCCTTACGGCTCGCTTGCCTCCGTTGTTACCGATGATGAGCTTGAGCGCTCCTCGCTGTCAATGTGGCGCTCAATAGGCGCGGGCGTCGGCGGACTGCCGGGCACTATTATTCTGCCTATGATTGTATATACCGTAACCGGCAAATACGCTAACGGAACGGATATTAAAGCGCTTGATGAAACGAAGCTTTTCTGGTGCGTTCTTATTCTTTCGGTAATCTCGGTTTTTGTTTATTTTCTTCACTACAAGCTCACAAAAGAGCGCATCGCCCCTCAAAAGCACGAAAAGGGCGCGAACAGCGGCGCGATTGTAACAATCAAAGAGCTGCTCAAAAACAGATCATTCGTAACACTCTCGCTTGCTTCAATGCTGCTTATTGCTTTCCAGTTCTATTATCAGTCAACCTACACCTATCTTTTCACCGATTACTACGGCAAACCCGGGCTTTACGCGTTTGTTACCATCTGCACCTACGGCCCTATGGCGATTTTCATTCCGCTTATGAACAAACTCATAAAGAAGTTCGGCAAAAAAGAGCTGTGCGCTGCCGGTATGCTTTTTGCCGCCGCGGTCAATGTCGGGCTCTTTCTTCTGCGCGGCACGGCTCTCGCGCTTAATCCGATGGTTTTTCTCGGATTCACATTCTTCTCCGGTCTCGGTCAGACCTTCCTTGTGCTTGAAGTGTGGGCACTTGTTATGGATACAATAGATTATTATGAGGTGCGCACCGGCAAACGCGAAGAGGGTATGATTTACGCCGTGTTCTCATTCACCAGAAAATTAGGCCAGACTCTTGCGGGCGTAGGTCTTAACGCCTTGCTTGCCTATATCGGCTATGACGGAGAGCTTTCAAAACAGGGCATAGGTTTAAGTGACGCCGTGCTGGCAAAGCTTTATGATATTTCCACCTTTGTTCCGGCTGTTATGCTCGCGCTTATGGGCGTTATTCTGCTTGTCGGTTACGACCTGTCAAAGAAGAAGCTCCGGACTGTTCACGCCGATCTCGCGGCGATAAGAGAAGCCGAATAAACTCAGCAATCCGTAATCAGCCCCTGTCGGTCAGGCATTATTGCTTTTTGAAAGCCTGCCGTTCCGGGGCTGATTTTTCAAAAAAATTATTATTCGCGCTTACACAATGCACATCCTGTTTTGCCTTGACATTCAGCATACGATATGATAATATCAATGGCGGTGAATAGTGCGTTTGCTTACAGTCATACAGTTTGCAGAGTTAGTATATCGGTAATACGGACGCTTCCCAAGCGCGTGAATGTCACATTAATAAACGCAGTAATATCAAGGGTTGCAGCCCTTGATTTTTTTATTTTATGATTTTCTGTCCAATGTTTGTCCAACGTTTTTTAAAAAATGTTTTTTTATCCGCTTTTCCGGGCTGAGTATTTATTCACAATTATTTATATTATGCATGTCTTACCGTTAGATATATTTCAACATATTCCGGTTTGCCGGCCAAAATACTTTGCATTTTAAAAATATTAAAACCCATCTTGATTAACCGAAACCGGCGACAATCTGAGATGGGTTTTGAAAATTATTTATTGTTTAATGGCTATGTTAATTATTCGCTCCAATTCATCAGCGAGATACAGAGGAACATTAAGAATATTACAAGCATCTCAGTCAAGGCAAAATCACATAATTTTAAGGTATTTGGTGAAAATAATCACATAATTTGTATTTTTTTATGATAAAGCACACTTCCGGCCGACGCATTAATTTTGTGCGTTGTGAAATTAATGCATCACAAATCCCGTTATTTGTGCAATTAATTGTCGTTACAACTTGACAATTTCAGGCATAATACAAAGGCTGAAACAAGTTACCCTATCCTTGCGCTTGTTGGTATTCGTGGTTGAGTCAAGGTAATCAATTCTCTTCTCATATCTTTTCAATGTTTGACTGTAATCAAGGTTCAGCCATTGGGTGTTCAGATTTGAACGGGTGATGTCAATATCCTTATTTGCGTGTTTATGTTTTGTTCTTTCGACAGCATCGTTATGGCGCATCATAGCCGCAACATCGGACGCATTTTTACATTTATGGAAGTCAACACTTGCCATATTATCACCTCACTTTCAAAATATTTTAAAAATCTCAAAAAATTTCTGTTCGGGGTGGGAATTTTCGGTTTTTTATGTATCTTAATATAGTGAAGGGGTTTTTACTCTTGATGTTTAACAATAATAATGTTAAAATTATAATGTTATGTTCCTTACTACTCTTAAGGAGGAGAATTTATGAAAACAGGCAAGAGAATTTTATCAATTCTGCTCTCGCTTATGCTCGCGCTCGGCGTGTGCGCGGTCGGAGGAATAAGCGCGTCGGCGGAGCTGTCGGATGAAGCTTATCTCCATATAGGCGATATTACAGTAAAAGAAAATGGTGAAATTAAAGTCGCAAGAGGAGACGGCTGGAGTTTTGAAGAAAACGAAACCGGCGGGATACTCAGCCTTGACGGCTTTGAGATGGTATATGACGGCGTATGTATTAAATCCGGACACCTTGACCTCACAATTACAGGCAGCGGGGATCTTACCTCAACAAGCACTGTGCTTCCGGCGGTCTCTGTTGCTCAGGGTAATCTGATATATGACGGAGAGCTTAAAATCCGTGCGAACTGCCAACCAAGCACCGCGCTGCAGGTTTTCGGCAATCTGACGGTTGAGGGCGGTTATCTGAATGCTGAAAATACCGCTGACGCCGCTGTCTCTGTCGGCGGCACAATGACTGTAAACGGCGGCTCGGTAAATGCAGAATGCCGTTCAGGTTGCGCTGTCAGTGTCAACAGAATGACAGTCAACGGCGGTTCGGTTTACGCTAAGACCGAAAGCGATTCAGTCAGAGCAATCTTCGCCGCCGGAATCACTCTTAACAACGGCGAGGAGTTCATGGTCGGCGACGAGAACTCGAGCGAGGTCAGGATAGAACAGGTTGTTGAAATCAGCAATTATACCGAATTAAAGGCTTTTGCCTCCCGCGTAAACGGCGGCGAGCCATACCTTCGCGCCAAACTGGTAAATGACATTGACGCGTCTGCGAGCGACCCCTCAAGCCCGGATTACACTGCCGAAAACGCTTGGACTCCGATCGGCATTTCCTACGAAAGCCACTACAACGCCATATTTGACGGCTGCGGTTATGTCATAACCGGACTATGTTTCGATAATTCCTCAAAAAAAGATGCGGGACTTTTCGAGACGGTTTATGAGAACGGCATTGTTAAGAACGTCTTTCTCAAGGGGGGAAACAAAAACGTTCCGAACGGCGGTGCTGTCGGCGGCGTAGTCGGAAACAATTACGGCACAATCATAAACTGCGGCAACGAAGGTCCTGTTTCCGGACGTGTTTATGTCGGCGGCGTGGTTGGAATTAACAGGGGCGGCACAGTTACGAACTGTTATAACACGGGCAGTGTTTCGAGCAAAAGTTATATCGGCGGCGTGGTTGGTTTTAATCTCAGCGGCGGCGAAATAACAAACTGCTACAATACAGGCAGTCTTTGGTCGAAAAATGAAAAAGCCATAGGCGGCGGGATATTAGGATATAATCTCAACGGTGAAGTTAATCTTTGTTATAACACAGGTAATATAGAATTTGAATATTGCTCCAATTATGAATCGTGTGCCGGCGGTGTGGTCGGATATAATGATGATAGCGGGTCAGTCAAAAACTGTTATAACACAGGTTGTATAGAATTGCGAAGCCAAAATTATATTGGCGGCGTGGCCGGGTATGCTAAAAATGACAGATTTAAAGGATGCTATTATGACTCTGACAGAGTCTCCCGCCATTATGCAGACAGAATAGCCGCAATAGGAAACCGTGCCGATTCTATATCCACTGTGGCCGGCCTCACCACCTCACAGATGACAGGCACCGGCGCGCTTGAAAAAATGATATTTGATGAAATCATCGAATGGGAAAACCCGTGGCTTCTGAAAGAGAACGACGATTCTTATTCATACTATCCGCATCTGATGGGCTTCAACAAAGATTCACAGGGCAATCAGCTTGCCGCAGAGAATATTGACACAGAGAGCTGGCCTGCCCGCGTGCTCAATGACGGCGCGGATGATGTCTATGAAACCACCGTAAAGGCGGTTGACTGCGAGAGCGAAATCACAACCGGTTACAAGGAATCAAAGTGCTTTGCTTTCGAAATTGAAAACATGCCCGAAGGCGCGGCGGCTCACATATATTATAACGGTGATGACAAAGGCGAAGGCACATCATTTGAAGTAAAAGAGCCGACGGAAGATTATACAGTCGAATGCAAAGTTCTCGACGCCGACGGCTATGAAATTGCCGCAAGCGGCGAAATCAAAGTTAAGGTTAAAAACGGTTTCTTTGACAGATTAAAGGCGTTCTTTGCAGAACTCATCGAAAAAATCCTCGGCAAAGCAATAATCGACTTCCTCAGCAGCGTCTGCTGAAAATATATAAACTGTTATAAGGAGTAATGATTATGAGTAAATTCAGAAAAATTATTGTGATTATTTCTGCTTGCACAATAGCTTTATGCAGCGTATTGGCGCCTATAGCGGCCAGAGCCGAAAGCAGATTCGGTGATTGGGAATATTTTTATTCATTCAACAAATCGATTTTACAGCGCCACGCACATTCAAGGGTGTTGTTAAGGGTTCCGAATTTCAGACAGGCACAAACTTACACAAGCGGAGTTGCCTGCGTGCAGTCTTTGCTGCGTTACGCAAAATATGAATTTGATATCCGTGAAGATAACCTGGCAAATGCTCTTGATGCGGACGAAGAATACGGAGTCAGAGCCGAAGCAATGACAGAATATCTTAACTCAGTACGGTTTAATGATGAAGATACACAGTATTTCAACGCGGAATTCAGGCAGGGAATGACCCTGGAGGATTTAAGGGAAGAACTTGACAAAGGCAATCCCGTAATGTGCGACATACAGGCGTGGAACTGGGATGAAAACGAAGAATATTCAATGGACCTCGATTACAGCAATGAATGGGAGTGCGGACACTGGGTTGTCGCTGTCGGTTACAACAGAGACAATATCTTCTTTATGGACCCGTCAACCTCCGCAAACTATACATATATTCCCAACGACAAGCTGGAATCAAGATGGCATGATTATGAAATAGATGAAGGCGGCAACCGTTCAAATAATGTGCAGGCGGGAATAGTTGTTGAACTTTGCTCAGGTCAGCAGCCTGACGGTGAAAGGTATTATGACGCTTTTTACGGACTTATGTAATTGCCGCAAACGCATGTTTGCAGGTAATAACCTTATTTTATAAAACAGGAGACACAGTCCATATGAAATATATTAAAAGAATAATATCCTTGACAGCCGTTCTCACGCTGCTGACATCCGCAATACCTTTCCGGATTCACGCTGATGATTCCGTTACATTTGATGTTGTCGGCTGGTGCGAAGAAAACTGTCTGGACGCCGTGAAAAACGTCAAGATCAACGGCGTTGAGCTTTACGAATACAATCCTTATATGTATAATTCCGTTCCCGAATTGAATGTGGTTACAGCTCCGGCATCAAGCGCTCTGAGCGTTGAAATCACTCTGCAGGACGGATATGTTCTGAGTGAAATCGGAGACGGAGTCATGCTCCTTCTGGGCGGGGTTCAATCCGGAAGTAATAATGTAGCAAACAGCAGGAACAGCACTTACATCACGCTTCCTTCTGACTCCTGGCACGAAACAGACCGGGAATTGTTCCTGGCATTCAGGGCAAAGCGGCAGCCGCAGCCTGACGGCTTTATAACAGTTGACAATATTGTTTTGAACGCTCAGAGAACATTCAGCGGAACAACAATCAGCGACACCGATAATCCCGTTGAAGTCATATCCGTTCCGGACGGGTGCGGTTACGCGATTGACCCCGGTTCCGTTTGCTGGGTAAAACAGGAAGGAATCAATTACATTGAAAACTTTGAACCGTTTGTCGCTACGGATGCGGATTGCCCGATAATCAGACTGGATATTACAGACAGAGGTTCATATATTTTCAGCGAAAACCTGAATGAAGAGAACATAACCGTAAACAACGGTGAACTGCTTGATTTTGAAATGGAGACAAACGGCGCCCCGCTGCCCGAGTCAACCGTTCACGAGCTTTGCCTTACAATCAGAATCCACAAGGCGGGAGATGAATGGAGTTTTAACGAATCCGAACACTGGCATAATTGCGAAAATTGCAACAGTGTGCTTGATAAGGATTCTCATATCTGGAACGAACCCGTCTGGAACTGGGATGATGTCGAACACCCGACATACACCGCAACCTGCTCCGTCTGCGAAGCGGAAAAATCCGTCGAAGCTGACTTCGTAACATCCGTTGACACTCCCGCCACCACCGAAGCGGACGGTTACACAACCTACACCGCCTCCGTTGACCTGAACGGTCAGACCGTAACGGATGAATATATCGTCACCGACGAGGGCTCAATGCTCGAGGCACGCAAAAACGCCTTTGACGAATACAAAGACAACGCAAAAGAAGACGCCGACGCCCTCGCTCAGGACGGCGACAGCGATGCGGTCAAGGCAATCATAGCCGACGTGAAAGACGAAATCGACGCCCTCGCTTATGATGAAGAAAAATCTCTCGAAGAAAACGAAGCGGCGGTTGACGCAATCCTCTCAAGGCTTGAAGATGATCTTACCGTTTTGCGTAATATTCACACTGCAACCTGGATTGTTGACGGCAAAGAGTTTGCAAAGACTCAGTCATCATTCGGTCAGCCTGTCACTCAGCCGAGAACCCCGCAAAAAGACGGCTATACATTCGGGTGGGTTGACGAAATTCCCGCGACAATGCCCGCAGAGGACATCATAATCAACGGTAAATTCACGGCAATCGAATATACAGCCACATTCGTTGCCGAAAGCGGTGAAACGGTAGAGGAAGTACCATACACCGTTGAAACCGAGAGTATAACCGAACCCGCCGTCCCCGAGAAACAGGGCTATACAGGCGAGTGGGAGGATTACACCCTCGCAATCGGCGGCGTAACAATCAAGCCCGTTTACACAATCAACAATGTTGATGTAACCGTCGAAAGCGACGGCAAAGATGACGGTCCAATCGGCTACAAAGAAGAAAAAACCTTCACCGCAAGCGCCGATAATCTCCCCGAGGGAGCCGAAATTCACTGGTTCATAAACGGCGAGGATGCCGGCACGGGCGAGAGTTATACCGTCGAAGACCCGACCGAAGACTACACCGTTCAGGCAAAAGTCATCGACAAAGACGGCAACGTCATCGGCGAGAGTGAAGAACAGACCGTCAAAGTCAGGAACGGCTTCTTCGACAGATTGATAGCCTTCTTCGCCGAACTCATTGAAAAAATCCTCGGCAAAGCAATAATCGACTTCCTCAGCAGTGTCTGCTGACAAAACAATTCACACAACCGTCCGAAGCAAAGCGTTTCAGGCGGTTTTTTATGTTCCGCGTCTGCCGCAGTACAGCCCGCTTTCAAAAAAAATATAAAAAAACTCAAAAATTTTTCATTTCGGGGTGGGAATTTTCGTTTTTTATGTATCTTATATAGTGAGGGGTTTATTTAACTCTTGATATTTAACATATATAATGTTAAAATTATAATGTTATATTTCGTATTTCTCATTAAGGAGGATAATTCAATGAAAACAGGTAAGAGGATTTTATCAATTCTGCTCTCTCTTATGCTCGCGCTCGGCACTGTGGCGGCGGGCAGCACCTGCGCCTTTGCCGAAACTTACGGCGATTTTGAGTTTAGTGGTGGACGTATCACCGGTTATAACGGTCCCGGAGGAAATGTGGAAATTCCCTCTTTTATTGACAGTGTACCAATAACAGAGATAGGCAGCTACGCATTCTCCGAAAACACATCCATAACAAGCATTGTAATACCCGACACCGTCTCTATGATATGGGGGGATGCCTTTAGTTCCTGCAGTAATCTTGAAACCGTAACTATCGGCACCGTTGATGATGAAGAGGACAATCCCGGCCTTGAAGTGGTACAAAGGTGTGCTTTTAATGGCTGTGACAGTCTTACCGCCGTTTACTATACCGGTTCCCTTGCTCAGTGGGCGAGAATAGAGTTTAGTGGTTCCACTGACGGAACAAATCCCGTTGAAATGTCGCATAAGCTTTTTATCCGCAGTGAGGAGCCTGTGCATATCACCGCCGAAGACCTGGCCGGTGTTGAAAAAATCGGCGAGGCGGCGTTCAGAAGTATTGATTCCCTTGAAAGCGCAGAGATTCCCGAGGGGGTTGAAACAATAAGATTATATGCGTTTAACGACTGCAAAAATCTTAAAACCGTTTCAATTCCCCTGTCGGTATCATTAATAGAAAACAACGCCTTTGCCGGTTGCACAAGCCTCACAGATGTGTATTACGCCGGCTCTGCGGAAGACTGGAGCAAAATTGAAATAGACTACGAAAACGAATGCCTTACCGATGCAAATATTCACTATGCCGTATCCTTTGATGAAACCGAGGTTTCCGTTGAAAAGGACGGCACCCTTCAGCTTACCGCAACACTTAACCCCGGTTATTCAGCCGATGACATAATCTGGACCTCAAGCGACCCGGAAATTGCATCCGTCAGCAGCGGCGGTCTTGTTACGGGCAAAGGCCTCGGCACGGTTACTGTTACCGCAAAGCTGGGCGAGAGCGGTCCCTCCGCGACCTGCACCGTCACCGTTGTCAACTGCCTGCACAGTAATACAACGCAAGTCCCCGCGAAGGCCGCCACCTGCACAGAGCCCGGCAACAACGAATATACCCACTGCAACGATTGCGGTGAGGATATAGGCAGAACAGACACTCCCGCTCTCGGTCACAACTACGAAAATGTGGAATACTCAAGCGATGACACTCAGCATTGGCAGGTCTGCTCCCGCTGCAATGAATACTCCACCAAAGATAACCACACCTTCGGCGCGGCGACCTACACCTGGTCTGCCGACAATTCAATCTGCACCGCGAAGCATGCCTGCTCCGTCTGCGGCAAAGAAGTCAGCGAAACCGTCAACTCAACTTCGCAGGTCACAGCGGCTACCTGCACAGAAAGTGAAACAACAAACTACACCGCAAACTTCACAAAACCCGGCTTTACGGCAACATACAAATACGCTGAAACAGGTCCCGCTCTCGGTCACGACTGGGGCGCCCCGACATGCACCTGGTCAGCCGACAATTCAACCTGCACCGCAACCCGCGTCTGCTCAAGAGACAGCAGCCATAAAGAAGAAGAAACCGTTAATGCCGCAGTTACAACAACGGCAACCTGCACCGAAGCGGGCGTGACGACCTACACAGCGCGGTTTGACAACCCCGCTTTTGAAGCTCAGGAGAAAACCGTGGCAGTCGACGCTCTCGGTCACAAGGACACCGACAACGACGGAGTCTGCAACACCTGCAAAAAGGTTGTTGATGAAGCAAAGCACAACGCGTATCTTATGGGCAAAGTCAAATTCAGCGTAAAATCGGGCGAGGTTTACAAAAACTCCAAGGTTACCGTAATTGCCAAGGCGAGCAACGTTCCCGACGGATATATCCTTGCGGTATTTGACGGCGGCAAAGAGGTCAAGCGCGGCGACAGAACCTCGGTAACTTATGAAATCACCGACCCCGTCGCTCAGGACAAAACCCTTATGGTTAAAATAATCGACGCGGCAGGCGATGTTCAGAAAGACGGCAGCGGAAAAGAACCGACGGCAAAAATAGAAATCAAGGTCAAGACAGGTTTCTTTGATATTATCATCGCCTTCTTCAGGAAACTCTTCGGCTTAAATAAGGTTACAATCGAACCGTAACATAAAAACAACAGAAAGCACAAAAGCCCGCCGTCCCCGAAAATGAGGGCTGCAACGGCAAACAATCCACACGGCCGCCCGGTCACCCGGGCGGTTTTTGTTAATGGCTTTAGCCAGTTGAGTGCGGGACGCACGAAACAGACAACCACCCGC
>R25__coassemble_347_pt1 | contig 28411 bp, 29 predicted proteins | sample R25__metabat2_low_PE_027 | metagenome-assembled genome bin R25 | reverse complement strand
GCAGCTTCTGCTTTTTTGTATCAGTGTCCTCTGTGTCTTTTAGTAAAAATATTGTTAATTTTCAACATAAATGCAAAAACGGCGGAATGTTCCGAACAATCCGCCGTGAAAATGTTCTTTTTCGGTGTTATCTCATTGACGCTATTGCCACCGTAACCACGCTGAGAACGAGCAGGGCTACAAGAACTATTGCGATAATTCTGACTGCCAAAGAGCGTTTTTTGTTCAAAATATTCCCCTCCGTTTTTTCTTCTGCTCTATTTTACGCCGTTTCGCGCTTTATGTCAATAAACATATTTAATTTATTGTAATAATAAAATTTTTATGGTAGAATAAGTTACATTATATATTGGAGGAGACTGTTATGCAAAACATAAATCTGCCGCCCGTGATTAATGACGGAAAATTTGACCGTGAAAAAACGGCGGAAATGCTGTGGAAATATGAATACGGAGAGCCGCTGCCCATGCCCGAAAAAACGGAGTTTGAACAGATTGACCGCGTTGACAGGTTCTGCGCGGGCAAAGCGGAATTCACGACGGTCAAGGCAACTGTAACGGTAAACGGCAAACAGGCGTCATTCCCCATGCGCGTGTGCAGGCCCTCCGCACCCGGAAAATACCCGACGGCGGTGTTTCTCAATTTCCGCCCGGATGTGCCCGACAAATACCTGCCCGCGGAGGAAATTATTGACAGAGGCATTGCCTTCATTTCAATTTACTACCGTGATGTTGCGGGCGACGACGACGATTTTGAGAGCGGAATCGCTTGGCTTTTCAACATTGACAGAAGCTCTCCAACGGCTCCGGGCAAAATCATGCTGTGGGCTCTTGCCGCGAGATGCGCCGCGAATTACGCCGAAACCTGCGGCTTTGCGGATATGAACAATCTTGCCGTGGCAGGCCATTCAAGGCTGGGCAAAACCGCCCTTGTAACGGGAGCGCTTGACAGCAGGTTCAAATTCATCTATTCAAACAACGCCGGCTGCTCCGGCGACGCGCTCTTCAGGGGCAAAGAGAGCAGAAGCGAACACATAGCGGATATTACAAAGAACTTCCCCTTCTGGTTCTGCCCCGCTTTCAAAGAATTTGCCGGCAGAGACGACGAAATTCCGTTTGACCAGCATTTTCTTCTTGCCCTCAGCGCCGACAGAAACATCTACATAACCTCCTCCATGCAGGATATTTGGGCCAACCCTCAGGCTCAGCTCGCCTGCTGCGTTGCCGCCTCGCCGGTGTGCGGGATTTACGGCAGAACGGGGCTTGATGAGAGCGAAATAAAAGAGATGCCGTTTTTCACTCATTCGGGCAGTATAGGCTACCACGCCAGGCCGGGAACTCACTATATGAGCAGGTATGACTGGAACCTGTTTATCGACTACCTTTTAAAACACAAAAATGCTTAAAAAGAACGATATTGTAAAGCTGAACATTGAAAACTGCACCCTTCAGGGCAGCGGTGTGGGCAGGTATGACGGCCTTGCCGTTTTTGTGCCGATGACGGCCCGGGGCGATGAGATTGAGGCGCACATTTTAAAAGTCAAGTCCAACTGCGCATTCGCCAAGGTTCATTCGGTCATAAAGCCCTCCCCCGACAGAACGGAGCCGGACTGCCCCGCCTACGCAAAATGCGGCGGATGCGCGTTTCGCCACATTGATTATGAAGCGGAGCTGAAAATCAAGCAGCGGTTTGTTGTTGATTGTTTTAAAAGGATAGGCGGCATTGACATTGAGCCCGAGCCGATAATCGCCGCGGCCGGCAGATCCGGTTACCGCAACAAGGCTCAGTTCCCCGTTGAGAAATCGGAAAACGGGCTTAAAATCGGTTTTTTCTCGCCGCACAGTCACAGGGTTGTTGAGTGCAGAAACTGCCCGCTTCAGCCCGCGGAGTTTGAAAACATACTCAACGCGTTTGAGCAATACGCCGTTAAAAACAATATAACCGTTTATGATGAAACGGCTCACAGCGGTCTGCTCAGGCATATCTGCGTGCGCAAAGCCGCCGCCACGGGCGAAACAATGGTATGCGCCGTAATAAACGGCGGCGCCCTGCCCCGTGAGGATGAGCTTGTTGAGGCTCTGACCCGGTGCGACAGTTCAATAAAAAGTATTGTAATTAATATCAATAAAGAAAAAACAAATGTCATTTTCGGCAAAACCTGCCGCAATCTTTACGGCGGCGGATATATTGAGGATGTTCTGTGCGGCTGCAGGTTCAGAATATCCATGCTCTCATTTTATCAGGTAAACCCCGCCCAGGCGGAAAAGCTTTATGACAAAGCCGCTCAATACGCGGGCTTAAGCGGAAAAGAAACCGTGCTCGACCTTTATTGCGGAACAGGCACAATAGGGCTTACAATGGCAAAAAAGGCAAAAGAGACAATCGGCGTTGAGATAGTTCCGCAAGCCGTTGAAGACGCGAAGGTCAACGCCCTGCTCAACAGCGCCGTAAACGCCCGGTTTATCTGCGCGGACGCCTCGGAGGCTGCGGAAAAGCTTGAAAAAGACGGTGTTAAACCCGATGTTGTTATTCTTGACCCGCCGAGAAAGGGCTGCAGCGCCGATGTTCTTGATACCGCGGCGAAAATGAGCCCGGGAAAAATTGTCTATATCTCCTGCGACCCGGCAACGCTCGCGAGGGATTGCGCCGTTCTCGAAAAGCTCGGTTACAAAGTCGGCGCCGTCTGCCCCGTGGATATGTTCCCTGCCTGCGGGCATGTGGAGACAGTATGTTTACTGTATCGATAAAGGCAGCACAGAGATTGTTGCAGAATATGTGCGTCAGTCGGTAAATGGCTCCGGCAGACAGACGAGGAGAATAATTATGTCATTCATTACAAAAATATTTTCATTTTTTATGTCGCTGCTGCTCTCGCTTTTGGACACTACCGGTCTGACCGTTCATCAAAAGGCAAAGGCGCTGCGCGTAACGGCCTATATCATCGCTGATAACGCCGCTATGATGGAGAAAATTGACGAATCGCATCTGGATGTTCTTACAGATATTATTCTGATAGGCTCTCTCGCCGGCTTTGACACTGCCGGCAATGTGAATCTCAGCGGCGATTTCGGAGACATTATCGCCGCCGCGAGGGCAAAAATCGGTGACCGGCCTGTTCGGCTTCATTTGAACCTGCTCGGTCCGTGGGCAACGGCAAACGGCACATTTGAAGAAAATATGTTTGCGCTCGGTGAGGTTCACCGCGAGGCCTTCGGCAGCGGGGTTCTGGAAGAGAACATCAGAAATGTGCTTGATAAATACAAACTGGACGGCGTGTTCTTTGACTATGAGTTCCCCGTGGCGCAAACCCACAAAGACGCGTTTTCCGCGTTTCTGGTTTCGCTGGATGAGGTGCTGGGCGATGAATATATCCTCGGCGCGGCACAATCCTCCTGGTGCGCAGGGCTGTCACGAAAAGCTATACGCGCCCTTGATATGGTGGAGGTTATGTGCTATGACATCTGGGATGAATATCATGTTCATTCATCTTTTGAAATGACGCGCGCCGTCATAAAAGGGATGCTGAAGCTCGGCTATAAACGCTCTCAGCTTGACATGGGCATCCCGTTCTACGCCCGCCCCACCACAGAGGAGGCGTATTGGTACGATTATAAGGAATATTACGATAAAATGGATGAAAACGGCTACGCAACAGATCCCGCCACGGGGCTGACAGCCTCCTTCAATACGCCTCAGGTTGTGTATGATAAAACGGATTGGGCAATCAAAACAGGATTCGGCGGCGTGATGATATGGCATTATGCCTGTGATCTGCCCGCCGATAACAACGCCTCGCTGTTCAATGCCGCGGCGAAGGCAAAAGCAGATCTGTCCGGAAGGAGCTTTTAATCTATGTATATTGCCAAACCGACAAAGCAGCAGCTTGCGTGGCACGATTGGGAGCTTGGCGTGCTGATCCATTACTGTATGGAGATCTACCGCCCGGAGTTGAAGGGCAACTGGTTTAAGACCGCCCGGGTGAGAGAGGCGCTTGACCCCAAAACCATACATCCGAAAAATCTGGAGCCGGAGCAATGGGTCAGAAGCGCGGCCGCCCTCGGTGCGAAATACGCCGTTCTTGTGGCAAACCACGGCACGGGCTTTTCACTCTGGAACACAAAGGTCAACGATTTTTCCATTGCCCACACAGACTGGCGCTCAGGGGGCGGAGACATCTGCCGCGAGTTTGTTGACGCCTGCCGTAAATACGGCCTGAAGCCCGGTTTTTATTACAGCATTGTATGCAACGGCTATTATGATATAAACAACGACGAGCCGCAGGATTACCGCGGCAGCAAATATCAGCATTACCTCGAATGCGTCGAAGCACAGCTCAAGGAGCTGTGGAGCCAATACGGAGAGCTTGCGGAAATCTGGTTTGACGGCGGAGTAATACCGCCGGAGCAGGGCGGCTTGGATTTGACGCCGCTGCTGTTGAAATATCAGCCAAACGCCATCTGCTTTCAGGGGCCGGGAGATTATCCGCACAATGTTCGCTGGGTGGGCAATGAAGACGGGCTCGCCCCGGAAAACTGCTGGGCGACAACCAACGCCGGGGAGGCGCGTTATGACGGCACCGTAAATGACGAACAGTCCGGCACAGGCGACCCCGACGGCAAATATTACCGCCCTGCGGAAACAGATATGCCCAACCGCACTCATGAGGCATTCGGCGGCGGCTGGGCTTGGCAGCCGAACGAAGAACATCTGCGTTTTTCACCGGAACAGCTGCTGGATTGCTATATCCGTTCCGTCGGGCGCAATTCCAATTTGCTGTTAGGTATGGCCATCGGCACGAACGGCAATTTTCAGGATGAGGAGCAGTTTGCCCGGTTCGGCGCATTGATACGCGAAACATTCGGGAACCCGGCCGCGCTGGTTGAAAACCCGGTGCCGAAGGCAGGCAAAGTTACCGTATCGCTTCGCGAAAACCAACCGGTAAAGTTCGTTGTTATAAGGGAAGAAATCTCTGAAGGGCAGCACATCAGAGGTTTTCGCGTCTGCGCTGACGGGCAGTGCGTTTATGAAAGCGAATGTGTCGGGCATAAAAGAATAATTCCGCTCAATAACATCTGCGCAGATTTGATTACGGTTGAAATAACGAAATCGGCCGGGAATGTGAGCATAAGAGATATTGCGGTTTACGCCTGATTGATATACTTTAAAACGGTCTGAGATAAATCAGATCTGTCTGCCGACTTTTCTCAGCGGGTTTCACTTCGGTGTTGCCGAAAATCTGGAAAATCAAGGCGCTCGGAACAGTTCGGGCGTCTTTTTCTATTGTTCCGTTGATGCGCGTTTCGTTATTCCGAAGCGTTTGACATTGTTCCGATATTATAATATAATAAAACATCAGATTGGAGATGAGGGCTTATGTATATGACAGTAAAAGAAGCCGCCGCGAAATGGGGCATTTCCGACAGAAGAATAAGAGTATTATGCTCCGGGGGCAAGATTCCCGGTGCATATCAGGAAGGGCGCGGCTGGAAAATTCCGGCAGGCGCGGAAAAGCCCGCCGACGGAAGGTTTAAATCAAAGGAAAATATCCTCTCTCAAATCGACCGCAAGAAAGCGGAGCTTGACGGCAGAAGACCTCTGACCGAGGGCGAACTGGAGCGGCTAAATGAAGAGTTCACGGTTGAATACACCTATAACTCCAACGCGATAGAGGGCAATACACTGACGCTCCGGGAAACCGATCTTGTTCTGCGCGGACTGACAATCGACCGAAAGCCTCTGAAAGACCACATGGAAGCTGTCGGTCACAAGGAAGCGTTCGATTATGTCAGAGAGCTTGTAAAGGAAAACGCTCCGTTGACAGAAAGAATTATAAAGCAGATACATTATCTCGTGCTTGCCGATAAAAAGGATGACCGCGGTGTTTACAGAAGAGTTCCCGTACGCATTATGGGGGCGCATCATGAACCTGTGCAGCCGTATCTTATTGAGCCGAAAATGGAACAGCTCCTGCTCGACTGCGCCGCGAGCGAGGAACATATTGTAACAAAACTCGCCCGGTTTCATATTGAGTTTGAGGGAATTCATCCCTTTATTGACGGCAACGGCAGAACAGGAAGGCTGCTTGTCAACCTTGAGTTGATGAAAGCGGGTTATCCGCCCATTGACATCAAGTTTACAGACAGGGTCGCTTACTACAATGCCTTTGACGCATACCATGTCAGGCATGACATTTCCGCTATGGAGAGCCTGTTCGCGGGGTACATCAACACAAGGCTTAATATGTATCTGAAAATATTGAAGGAGATGCCGGATTGACCGAATCGGAACTTTATAAAGAACTTGGCGCTTTGACAAAAGACAAGGATAAATGGGAAGAAGGCATTGCGTATGTTTCATCTCTTCTTACCCATGAATCTGTAAAGATAAAGGCAAAGGCGCTGTGGCTGCTCGGCGAGATGGGGCTTGCTTATCCGCTGTCAGTCCGGGATGCTGTTGCGGCAATCGCCTCATTTCTTGACAGCCCGGAGCCGCTTTTGCGTGAGAGAGCGGTGAACGCTCTCGGCAGAATCGGGCGGGGCGATTATTCTTTGATTGAACCGTATTGGACCGGACTGTTCCGATTTGCTTCCGACGAGAATGCGAAAGTCCGTCTGGCGTTTATCTGGGCTTCTGAAAATACAGCGACAAACACACCCGATATTTATAAGGATTATATGCCTTTTTATGCAGAGCTTCTGCGTGACGAGGATGAAAAGGTAAGAATGGAAGCGCCGGAAATTTTTCGGGTTATCGGAAAGCGTAGGCCGGAGTTTGTCAGACCCTACGCGGAGCAGCTCAGGCAAATATCGGAAACAGACGAAAACCGTGTGGTAAGGATACACTGTTCAGGCGCTGTCAGGGCGATCGGAAAATAAACAACAGGTCAAACAACCCGGATTTCAGGGAGGAAAACAATGAAAAAGTTTCGAACATCGGTTTCTGTTGTAATTATGATACTTGCCGCAATCGTCGGCTTCTTTGCAGGCTCCGCCCTTGATAACGGTTTCGGCGGGGCAATCCTGCTTTCAATGATTGCCGGATTTGCGTGTGTTGTCTATACATCGGACAACACAAATAAGTAAAGAAAAGGAAATTTTTAAAATGCGGCGTTTCTCAAAAAAAGAAAAGCCCGTCGCGGCGAAAAACTCACATCTGCAAACCTCCGAAAGCTTTTTATTAAGCGCGATACTTTCTTTTTCGGGCGGTTTGCAGGACGCTTACACATACAATGTAAGGGGCGGCGTTTTCGCCAACGCACAGACCGGCAATGTGGTTTTGATGAGCCAGAACCTTATGCAGGGCAACCGCGCCGAGGCAATACGCTATTTGATTCCTCTTCTCGCGTTCGCCGCCGGCATTTTCACTGCGGAGCGGATAGAAACGGGATTTAAAAGCGGCAAAAAACCGCATTGGAGGCAGATTGTTCTTTTTGTTGAGATAATAATTCTCAGTATTGTGGGCTTTTTGCCGGGCGGATTGAATACGGCGGCGAATGTTACGGTATCTTTTTCATGCGCTATGCAGGTGCAGTCGTTCAGAAAGGTTCACGGTTACGGTTACGCCAGCACCATGTGCATAGGCAATTTAAGAAGCGGCACGGAGAGCCTTTCGCACTACCTGCGAAACAAAGACAGGCAGTCTTTGAATAAGGCGCTGCATTTTTTCGGAATTATTCTGTTTTTCGCCGCGGGAGCGGGAACGGGCGGCATTCTTTCCGGTATGCTGGGCATTAAAACCATACTGCTGTCTCCGGTTCTTCTCGCCCTGGTTGCCGCGCTGATGATAAAAGAAAACAGGTGATGAGGTGATGTTAACGCCTGACGGAACACACTTCCCGCTTATTCCGGCAATACACCTCATTCGGTTTAGCTGCGCTCAACCGCCTTTTTCTCAATGGGAAGGCATACAAATTGCAAGAAACAACAAAAACGGGCTTATCTGACAAACCTGATGTTACGGTTCTTAAAGAAACAATCGGCGCTTTTTTCAAAGCTTTGACGCATTAATGTGAAAGGCGGTGTTCAAATGGCATTTAACAATCTGATAACCCGGATTATCTCATTTTTTCAGGCGATATGGCTTTTTCTGCTCAGTCTGTTCAGCCCCGCTCCGCTTTACAAGCCGGTTATTATTTCGCCGCCCGAAAACCCCGCCGTGCTTAATCTTGAAGATTACAGGCTTGTGTGGTCGGATGAATTTGACGGCACCGCTCTGAATGCTTCAAAGTGGAAAGGCTTTCGCTGTTCGGGTGAAAAGGCGGCTGTTCGTCAGGGCGGATACTGGCACACCGATTTTGCTTCGGTAGGCGGCGGCACGCTCAACATCTCAACAGAATATTATGCCCGCGGTTACAAGGGCGGCAAACCCGGCTGGTACAGTTGCGGCATTTGCACCGACGGCCTTTTTGAGCAGACTTACGGCTATTTTGAGGTTCGCTGCATTTTGCCCAAGGGCTCCGGCCTGTGGGCGGCGTTCTGGCTTATGCCGCACAATATGAGCGGCTCCGTCGGCAACGGCGGAACAGACGGTGCGGAGCTTGATGTTGTTGAATCGCCGAATTACCATTACAAGCTGAGCGATAATGTGAATGTTGTAACCTCCAACATCCACTATGACGGTTACGGCGCGGAAGAACAGTCGGAATGCGTCGCTACGCCTTTTATCAATGACAATGACCCTTATGAGGAGTTTAACACCTACGGGGTGGAATGGAACGAAAACGAATATATCTTTTATATAAACGGAATTGAAACGGGGCGTTCCTCCTTCGGCGGAATTTCACGGGTGCCCGAATACCTGCTGCTGACTGTTGAAGTGGGCGGTTCAAACGGAAGGGCGGGCGCGAGCTGGGCAGGCAAAGCTCTGCCCAAAGATGCCGAAACCACCGATTTTGTTGTGGATTATGTAAGGGCATACAGCCGCAATTCAGCGTAAAATCAATAAGAACCGATAAAAGGAATTAGCAATGAACAAAACAAACAACCCGAGGTTGAAGCCGTATGCACAAAAACTGCGCAGAGAAATGACAAAAGAAGAAAGACATTTGTGGTATGACTTTCTCAAAACACTGCCGATAAATGTGAACCGCCAGAAGGTAATCGGAAAATACATTGTTGATTTCTATATTGCGTCTGTCAAAACCGTAATTGAACTTGACGGTTCTCAACATTATGAAGCGGAAGGAATTAACTCCGATAAAAAGCGTGACGCTCTTTTTAATGGTTTGGGAATATCCGTTCTGAGATATTCAAATGATGATGTCAATAACAATTTTGACGGAGTTTGTGAAGATATATTAAACAGGCTTCCCCTTGAGGGGAAGCTGTCACGCAGTGACTGATGAGGTGATGTTAAAGCCGAACGAAGCACACTTTCCGCTTATTCCGGCAATACACCTCATCCGGTTTCGCTGCGCTCAACCACCTTCCCCTCAAGGGGAAGGCATAAAGCGCTGTTGCGTAAAAAAATAAAAAAGGCGTCAATTCCGGAAAACATTTCAACGGCTGTTCCGGTTACCCAAAATGCAAATATATTAAAAATATCTGATGGAGAAATTTTATGTCAACCGATTTTGAAAAACAGGTTATTTCAAACCCTTCGGGGTTTGTTGTTCTGGCGGATTTTGTGCCGGGCATTGTTCAGGAGATAAGGTACCACTCAACTTACAATTTCACGGGCGAGAGAGTGAACGGCTATGAGGAGCCGTGCGCCCTGCTGACGGTTGAAGCCGCGCGCGCTCTCAGATCCGCCGCGAATGAATTCAATGTTCAGGGCTATCGCCTTAAGGTTTTTGACGCCTACCGCCCCGCGACGGCCGTAAAGCATTTTATTCTGTGGGGGATTGAGGACACCGATATTCGCATGAAGCCTTATTTTTACCCCGACCTTGAAAAGCAGGAGCTTTTCAGCAAGGGCTATATCGCCAAACGCTCAAGCCACAGCAGGGGCAGCGCCGTTGACCTCACACTGCTTGATATGGCAACGGGCAAAGAGGTTGATATGGGCTCGCCGTTTGACTTTTTCGGCCCCGTGTCGCACCCCGATTGCAAAGAAATCACCGAAGAGCAGTATGACAACCGTATGCGCCTGCAAAAGGTAATGCTTCACAACGGTTTCGCCCCGCTTGACTGCGAATGGTGGCATTTTATGCTTGAAAACGAGCCCTACCCCGACACATATTTCGACTTCCCCGTTTCGGCGCAGTATCTTAAAAAATAAAATTATTCATTTGGTTTAAACGGAGTTTACCATGGCAAAAGCAATTAACATAAAAACAAAAATAATATCACTGACCCTTTGCGTTATTATTCTTTGCGGCGTTTTTTCATCCGCTGCCTTCGCGCTTAGCATAAACAGCGGGCTTAACGCCCTGCGCGGTCAGTGGTCGCGCTCTGAAGGCCCCAAGGCGGGCGGAATGAGCCTTGAGTACAGTTATTATGAACCCGCCTCCGACGCCCCCTGCCCCCTTGTTGTTCTGCTGGGCGGAGCCGGTGAGGGCACACCGTCGGGCAACGAGCTTAAAGCCAACAAATTCGCCAACTGGTCAAGCAGTGAATATCAATCAAGAGTTCCGGGCGGCGGTATGTACATTCTTATTCTCAAAGCGCCCGAGCCCGTTTATTTTGACACCTGCCCTCTCGCCCCGATGTTCGCGGCGATAAAGGATTTTGCCGAAAAACACAATGTTGACAAAAGGCGTATTGCCGTGGGCGGCTGGTGCATAGGCGCGAGCGGAGCGGCAAGGCTGGCGACAAACCATCCCTCCTTCTTTTCGGGGCTCATCCTTTTTTCGCCGAGAACAATAATTACCGAAAGCGAAGCGAAAACCATAAAAAATATGAAGGTGTGGATTTTAGCGTGCAACGGCGACACTTATTCACCCTACCTCACCTACGGCTACCCGTCGTGGCAAAACATAAAGGAAAACACGGCGAACAAAAGCGAGGTGCGCTGCACAACCTGTTCCACCGCCCCGAGAGCGGCGCTTCTGCTCAACCACGAAACCTGGAGGCTTGCCGAATTTGACTTTTCGCCTGCCGTTCTGGGCGATTTCACAAACCTCAAAACCGTTGACGGCAGCGAGAATAACATAAGCATGCCCTCAATGATAAGTTTTATAACCGCTTACAAAACGGGCGAGGCTCCGCCCGAAACAGAAACGGAAACTCAAACAGAGACGGAAAGCGAAACGCAATCCGCAACCGAAACAACCGCCGAAAAGCCTGCTTCCCAGGCACAGTCCGCCGTCTCAGCCGCGCAAACTCCGGCTGACAAACCCGAAAAAACGGCACAGGAGAGCGGCTCCCGTGTTCAGAAGCCGCTTATGCTGATTATCGCCGCCGGCGTGACCGCTCTTATTGCGGCGACGGTTGTGGTTATTGAAAAAAAGAAGAAGAATTTATAGACATCAGAGGATAGAAATGACAGATTTAATACTTTTCCCAAATTCTTTTTTTGAAAAGAAAAAACCGGATGAAGACTTTCAAAACGAATATAACTCTGTTTTATCTTCGGGACTTTTTAAAATAATGCTGTTTGATTACTATGAGTGGTTTAACAACAACACCCTTAAAATTATCAATCCCACATCCGAAAAGCATAAGGCAGTTTACAGAGGTTGGATGATGCAGCCGAAAAAATACAGTGATTTCTATAATGCTCTTTCAGACTCCGGCATTAAACTTATAACAAATCCCGAACAATACAGTCTATTGCATATATTCCCAAATTCTTATAACGCAATTAAAGATGACACCGCAAAAGCGGAGTTTTACCCCTTGCACGAAAAATTGGATGTTGAACGCCTTAAAAAGCGCTTTGGTAAATTTATGGTAAAAGATTATGTCAAATCCGTAAAAGGGACTGAATTTCCTGCGTTTTTTGATGAAAACATAAATCAGTCAGAATTTGACAGTCAAATGGAAATTTTTTATAAATATCGCGGTAATCTTCTCACAGGCGGACTGTGTATAAAAGAATACCTTAATTTAAAAAGGTATAACGGACACACAAACGAGTACCGTGTATTCTACATTAACAACAGAGCGGCAACCGTGAGCCGAAATTCCGGTCAGTGCAATTATTCGCCCGAACCGCCAAAAGAATTACTTGAAAAATACAGTTGTCTTAAAAGTCCGTACTATACAGTTGATTACGCCGAAATTGACGACGGTTCCTGGAAAATAATCGAAGTAGGTGACGGCGGCGTTTCGGGACTGTCGGATAATCAGGATTATGATATATATTTCAGAACCCTGTATAACTTTTTAAATATATAAAAATATCGGGAGGAATGTATGTTTTATTTTCTTATTCCCACTTTAATGTCATATAATTTTATGCTTATTGCCGCCGCGGTAATTCCCGCCGTTTTTCTTATGGTTAAGGCTTACCGCTCCGACAAGCTTGAAAGAGAATCCAAATCCATGCTTTGGAGCCTCACAAAAGCCGGCGTTTTCTCATCGCTCATAGCCCTTGTCGAGGAGCGTGTGCTCTGCTTTGCGCTTGACCGCGCGGTTTCAAAAGACAGCTTTCTTTACAACATTATTCTGTATTTCGGCATTGTCGCCCTGGCGGAGGAAAGCTCAAAATATTTAATGCTCAAACGCCGCTCATGGCGTTCGCGTGAGTTTAACTGCCAATATGACGGTGTGATTTACGCCGTTTTTGTCTCGCTGGGTTTTGCCCTGTGGGAGAACATAAGCTATGTTATGACCTACGGCGTCGGCACCGCGCTTGTGCGCGCCGTTACGGCAATACCCGGCCACGCCTGCTTCGGCGTTTTTATGGGCGTATTCTACGGGTTTGCCAAAAAATTCGATTACCGCGGCAACTCCGCTCTCAGTTCATTCTGCAGGTTTTTGTCGGTCGCCGTGCCCGCCCTGCTTCACGGCGCTTATGATTACACCGCAACCATGCAGACAAACAGCCTGTATTTTATTTGCTTTGTCGCTGTGCTGTTCGCGGTTTCATACATTCTTGTGGGCAGAATGTCAAAAAAAGACGATTATATATAAACGGAGAACAATATGAACACACTTGAACTGGTGAAGCAGAGAAGGAGCGTAAGAACCTTTGACGGCAATCCCCTCACCCCTCAGGACAGAGAAAAGATTGAAAACTTTATTAAATCGGTGCAAAACCCCTTCGGTCAAAGCGTTGAGTTTATTCTGCTTGACGCAAAAGAAAACGGGCTTTCAACTCCCGTTATAAAAGGTGAAACCCTTTATGTCGCCGCGAAAATTCAAAAAGCCCCCCTCAGTGAGGAGGCATACGGCTTCTCCTTTGAGCAGCTTGTGCTTTTCGCTCAGTCTCTCGGCATAGGCACCACATGGATAGGCGGCACCATGAAGCGTGAAATGTTTGAAAAAGCGGCTGATGTTCGGGGCAACGAGAGAATGTACTGCGTAAGCCCTCTCGGTTACCCCGCGAAAAAAATGTCGGTAATTGAGATGACAATGCGAAAAGGCGTAAAGGCGGATAAAAGAAAATCCGCCGAGGAGCTGTTTTTTGAAAAGGATTTTTCAACCCCTTTCAAAACGGAAAACCAAACCGTTTCGCAAGCTCTTGAAGCGGTGAGGCTCGCCCCCTCCGCCGTGAATATGCAGCCCTGGCGCATTGTTGCCGACGGTGAAAAATACCATTTTTATATCAGCCACAAAAAGGGCTACGACGCAAATGCCGATTGGGATATTCAAAAGGTGGATATGGGCATTGCCCTGTGCCATTTTATGAACACAGCGGGCGGAGAGCTTGTTGTTGAGAACCCCGGCATCACTTGCGCAAACGGAGTTGAATACACAGCGACGGTAATAATAAAATGAAACAGAAGATTTTTGAATACATAAAAAACAAATATAACAGCAGCCCCGAATATCTGTGGGCCCGTTTTCCCGACTACGCAATATTCCGCCACGCCGACAACCGCAAATGGTTCGGCCTTTCGGGAACGGTTGCCGCGTGCAAGCTCGGCCTTGAAGGCGACGGCAGCGTTGAAATTCTGAATGTTAAAACAGACGACCCTCTTTTAGCGGATCTGCTCGTGCGGCAGCCGGGTTATTTTCGAGGCTGGCATATGAACAGGCAGAACTGGATTTCAATTCTGCTTGACGGCACGGTACCGTTTGAGGATATATGCCGCCTGATTGACGGGAGCTACGCGGCAACGGCTTCAAAAATCAGAAAGAAGGCCGTTCGCGCGCCCAAAGAATGGATTATACCCGCCAACCCCAAATATTATGACATTGAACGCGCCTTTGACGGTGCCGATGAAATCGACTGGAAGCAGGGCGCCGGGGTAAAAACGGGCGACACCGTGTTTATGTACGCAGGCGCCCCCATTTCGGCAGTTCTTTATAAATGCGCGGTTGTGAAAACGGATATTCCGTTTGAATACAGCGATGAAAACCTTACAATTTCATCCCTTATGCGCCTTAAACTTGAAAAGCGGTATCCGCCCGATAAATTCACATTTGCGCGCCTCAAATCGGAATACGGCGTGTTTGCCGTAAGAGGCCCCCGCGGCATTCCCAACAGCCTGAGCTGCGCGCTTAAAGATGAGTAAAACGCTTTACATTAAAAAATTCCCGTCACCTCTCGGCGTGATTACCGCCGCGTCGGACGGTGAAAACCTGACCGGGCTTTGGTTTGAAGGGCAAAAGCATTTCGGCTCAACTCTCAAAGGAGCCTTTGATGAAAAAGACCTGCCGGTATTCAGGCAGACGGGCGAATGGCTGAATATCTATTTCAGCTCAGGGCTTCCGGGTTTTACTCCGCCGATAAAACTTGAGGGCACGGATTTTCAGAAACGCGTTTGGGAGATTGTCAAAACAATCCCTTACGGGCATACAGTCACCTACGGTGAAATCGCAAAAGCACTTGAAAGGCAAAACGGCGCAAAACGCGTTTGCGCGCGTGCTGTCGGCGGCGCGGTGGGGCGCAACCCCGTTTCAATCATCATACCCTGCCACAGAGTAATCGGCGCAGGCGGAAACCTTACCGGCTACGCGGGCTCAACAGATAAAAAAGCTTTTCTTCTGCGGCTTGAGAACGCGGATTTTAAAACGGAATGAATTATGTGTGAAATCAGAATTATTGACCGTAACAAAACAACAACGCTTACCGCCGAAAGCGGCGCGAGGCTGTCGGATATTCTCACCGACGGCGGCTTTTTTGTTGATATGCCCTGCGGCGCGAACGGAAAATGCGGAAAATGCGCGCTTACTGTAAACGGCAAAAAAGAGCGCGTCTGCCGTTACATCGTAAATGATGATATAACCGTTGTTCTGAACAACCCTGAAAACAGCGTTGACGGCGTTTGTGATGAGATACCCTTTGAAGCGGATAAAAAAGACCTGTGCCTCATTCTCGATCTCGGCACAACCACACTTGCCCTCGCGCTTGTTTCGACCGGAGACGGAAAAACGGTTAAAACGCTCAGCCGCTCCAATTCACAGCGAATGTTCGGCGCGGATATTATGGCAAGAATTGAATTCTGCCGAAAAAACGGTGTTTCAAAGCTTCAAAGCGCGGTAATAAACGATATAAACAGGCTCACAGCCCTTTTTAATCTCAAAGCGCCGCTTCCGCTTTATGTCGCTGGCAATACAACAATGCTTCACATTTTTTTCGGCGTTGACTGTTCCTGTCTCGGCACAGCGCCATACACTCCCGTTTTTCTTCACTCAAAAAAGGCACGGGGCGCGTCTCTCGGCTTAAACGGTGTGAGTGAGGTTATATCTCTGCCCTGCATTTCGGCTTTTGCCGGGGCTGATATTGCCGCGGGGCTTAACTTTGTTCCCGCACCGCCCTCGGGCAGATACAATATGCTTATTGACCTCGGCACAAACGCCGAAATCGCGATTTTTAACGGCACTTCTCTTTTTTGCACATCCGCGGCGGCGGGTCCCTGCTTTGAGGGCGCGAACATCTCCTGCGGTATGAGCGCGGTTGAAGGCGCCGTTTACTCATACAAAAGCGGCAGGGCTCAGGTTATCGGCGGCGGCTTGGCAATGGGAATATGCGGCACGGGGCTTATTGACGCCGTCGCCTTTCTTCTCGATGAAAAAATTGTTGACCGCACGGGCTTTATGAGCTGCGGTGAGTATGAAATCGCGAACGGAATTTATCTCAGTCAAGAGGATATAAGGCAGTTTCAAACGGCTAAATCCGCCGTGTTCTCAGCAATCCGCGTTCTGATGAAAAGCGCGGGCGTAACCTTTGATGAAATTAAAACTGTTTATGTTTCGGGCGGGTTTTCGCAGGGCTTCAATGTTGAAAGCGCGGTGAGAACCTGGCTTCTGCCGTCTCAACTCGGCGCAAAATGCCTGACTGCCGGCAACAGCAGTCTGCAAGGCACCGTAAAATACGCCTGCGTGGGCGAAAAACTGCCCGGTTTTATTGACGCGGCGCAATACATTGATTTGGCGGCGGATGCGGAATTTTCAAAGGAATTCATTGCCAATATGGGCTTTTAAAACAGAACAGGGCAAAGCAAAAGGCAGGGGGTTAAAAATCCTCTGCCTTTAATGATATAAACTTTATTATGCCTCTTCGTCAAGCGAGTCGAGGTAATTGCTGACCATACTGCTTCTGCGTTCGGAGAGCTCGTAGTACATCTGCGTTCTTTTCTTTTTTGAGATGGGCCAGAGCATTTTGGGAACAATACCCAAAGCGCTGGTAACAAGCGGAACAACCGTGCAAAGGTAGAACAGCCATTTTTTTGTTCTCGCGTCCTGCGTGCCGACTTTAAGGCCCTGAACATAGCCGACCCTTTTCATAACAAGGTTGTTTATTGTGCCCATAAAGATGCCCTGAAGCTTCTGCACAAGGCCTTTGGCAACGCCTGTGGTTGCCTCCATACGGTAGCCGTGCTTCCACTCGCAGTAGTCCATAGCCTCGTTCCACAAATCGGCGTTTATAACTTTGTTTACGCCGAACAGCAGCTTGCTCAGGAACTCCGTAAAGCCGTAGCCCACAAGCATAGGTTTGAGCTTGAGGTAGTTTTTGTTTGTAATTCCGAGCAGGAAAAATCCGAATGTGACAAAGTCGCCGTACATATCGGAACCGACCCACAGGAATTTTGATGAGAAACGCTTGCGCAACGGCGCGACAAACGCGTAGCTTATGCTGCCGACGGGGCCTGAAATGCCGCTTACAAGAGCTTTGAGCGTGTTAATCATTGAGTTTTCGCCGAACACATCTATCCAGTAATTATCCTGGCTTGTGCCAACGCCGAAGCCCGCGAGGAAGTCAGACAGGCACATAAGCAGAACCGGGTAGTTTGTGAAGATTGCCTTGAAGCCCTCTTTAATACTGGGCCTTTCAATGGATTGCGGAACTCTCTCTTTTGAGGTGAGGAAGAACCAGAGCGTAAACGCCGATGAAATAAGCGCGCAGCCTACGCCCATACCCATAAAAATGGTTCGCAACTGAATATTCCATTTGCCGGTTGTAACCATATCATACATAAAGCCGAATATGTAACGCGGCATATCCTCGCCCATATAGCCCGTAATAAGCTCCGCGAGGGTAATAAGCCGCACACGCTCATTCGGGTTCGGCGTAATAGTGCTCATATAACCGCTTCTCGCGACGCCGGTGAAAGTGTTTGCCGTTTCGGTGAACACACTGAAAACATAGTAAAAAACAAGTTTCGGTACAAATGTCGCAGCGGTGTTCGGGAAGAAATACGGAATAAACCAGTAGAGCAGACCGATAATTGTCATCGGAATCTGGAAACCAACAAGATAGGGGCGAAATTTGCCTATTCTTGTTCTTGTGTTGTCAACTATGGCGGAAATGAAGGTGTCGTTGATGATGTCCCACGCGCCGGTGAAAATGCCGACTATCGCGGCGATATTGAAGTCGATTTTAACAACATCCCAGATAAATCTCTGGCTGTAACCGTTAATGTTGAAGCTGTTTGACCAGTCATTGAAAAGGTATGCTATTGTTTCTTTTGTGCCGATATAGTTGAAACTGCGGTAAATGTTGTTATCGCTCACAACATCTTCTGCCGTGTTCTGAGCCGCCTGAGTGTTTAAATCATCAGCCATCTGTCTGCACCTCCATTTCGGTAATATAAACCGTGAGTTCATCTGTGTAGGTGTGGCCGCCGTATTCGAGAATCATTTTAACGGTAACCGTCTCTTCTCCGCTTCCCTCAACAGTCATAACGCCGTCCGCGTCAATGCTTACCGCCCCTTTGTCGGAGGGCTCGAAGGTCAGCTTGTAATCTTCTTTTGAAGCGTCGGAATCAACAGTAACGCTCGCCGGCAGGGCTTTCATATCGCCATGCTTCACGGCAATCGCGGGCTGTGTGAACACAGCGCCGAAATAACTGAATGAAATGTGCTCATCGGTTTTGTAGGGCATTGTTACGGCCGTTTCGCCGTTTTCGGCAAGAGCCTTGTAATCATCGGTAAACACGGCGTTCGCGCTGACTGAGTAAACCGTTGATATGTCAACATTGAGAATGCGGTCGGCAACGCGGTCGATTTTAACGCTAACCGTTCTGCTTTCGGCCTTTATTTCAACATTCTCAAGCTTTGCCGCGGGAGCTAAGGTTTCCTCGATTTTTTTGTAAATATCGCTTTTTGTCATCGCGGAGGTATCGATTGAGGCGGGGTCAATGCCGAGGGTTATGAAATAGAACGCGTCATCGCTTACATTGCCCTCCTCATCGGTGTGCCCCTGCTGAGCCTCGCACTCTTTGACATCGCCGGGCTGTATTTCAACCGCGGGAAAATTCTCCGCCTCGCTCATAACAACATTTGAAGCGGAAGGGTAAAACTCCGAAATTCTGTCGGAGGCTCCGCCTCTGATATAATTGAGCATTGACAGGTCGGCGTCTTTCATCTCCGCCTTGATATCCTCATCAAGGTTTACGCCCGTGCTGAAACTGCCTTCAACATTATCGGCTGAGAGCACCTGAGAATAAAGCCCGTTAATGTAGGCGCATATCGCCTCTTTTGTTTTGGGGAGCGGCGTCACGCTCACGGCGGCGGGCTGTTCGGGCATTGTGAATTTGGGCTTGCTGAGCTGTCTTTTCGCGTAAACGGTAACAGTGGCGAAACAGGCCCCCACAAGCAGAACAACGGCGAGAATTATCAGAATAAGATTTTTTTTGCTTTTTTTGTTTTCGCTCACAGCTCTTTGCCCTCCTCTTCCACTTTAAGCGCTTCCCTGAGGGCGTTGAGCCTTTCCTCTCGCTCTTCATCACTTTCAAAAACGGGAATGGGAAGGCTGTCAAGGTCAACCTCACCCGAGCGCACTTTTTTGAGCATCTCTTTGCGCTTGAGGTCGTTTTCTCTGTAAACGGGCTCAATTCCTTTTTTGAGAACGGCCTTGCTGATAAGGAAAACTGCAATAAACACAGCCAGACACACAAGGGCGCCGAAGCCCATTTTAAACTGCGACACCGGTGAATCCTTTGAAACTATGTTGAGCACAACAACCGCCGCCTGCACAATGGCGGAGATAACGGCTCCCGTGAGGGCACAGTTCCTCATAACCTTGGCGCACCTTGTCAGGTTCAGAAAACCGAGCGCCCAAACGGCAAAAATAACAAGATCGATTATAAAGATTATAACAATCAGAATAAAGGCGATAAATATCAGCAGCGTATGGTCGCCGAAGAGCGTGCTGCCGAGAAAGTCGGGCAGTTTCATAATCGTGCCGCCGGTAAAGCCCGTAATAATTCCGATGAGCCCCGCCGAAAACGAGCCCTCATAAAACGGAACACTGTAACTCGTGCCTGCAAAAGGAACAAGAAGGGCGCAAACACCGAGCAGTACAATAACCATTCGCGCAATCTGAAGCTTTCCGCCGATAAACTGCGCTTTTATTCTCGCTACAATCATTCTCGCAACCGCGCTTTCAAGCTCCGTGCGCTTGGCGTCTCTCATAAGCCCTTCGTTCTGCGTATAATACATAATATTTACGCCGCAGTGCTTACAGTTGGGTTTGAGATCGTAAAAAGGTATCTCGCCCCCGCATTTGGGACATTTCAATTTATCAACTCCATTCTTAAAATTCGGTAAATCTTATATTTTTTCGGAAAGGACCGTTTTGCCGTCGCTCCGGACGAAATCAACGGTTATTCCGTTTTTGTCAAAAGTCAGGCCGGTCGCGCCGAGGTAGCCGTCACGGCACTCGGTGCCGACAACCGTGGGGCACGGCGCGGGAAAGCGCGCGTGCGGAGAACCCGGACGCATAATCTCATAAGTGTGCATATGGGCGGAGAGAAGCGCGTCGGGCTTTATTTCAAACATCAGCTTCGCCCATTCGGCGTATGTTTCGTTTTCTATGGTAAAGGTTTTGTTCATATCGCGTATAAACGGAATGTGCGACACAACAACACGGTGTTCAACACCGGGGGCGGCAAAGGCGTTTTGCGCATCGTCAATCAACTCGCGCATATAGGCGGTCTGCTCTTTTCTGAATTTGTGAAACCGCACGCTGCCGCCGTATTCGGAGTGTTCGTCGCCCTTATCCTCACCGCAGTCAAGCACAAGCCCCCATATTGAGCCGAGGCGGAAGGTGTAATATGTAAGACCGTTTCTCAACGGTATATAGTCATAAATCAGCTCGGCGGCGGCGCCCCTGTTCTCATGGTTGCCGCGGGCGTAAACAACGGGAATTTCGCCGCGGGTAAGCTCCGCCGCAACATTGTGCGCCACTTCAAAGCTGTTGGTTTTTTCGCATTTGTCTGACATATCGCCGTTGACAATCAGAAAATCGAACCCGCCGAAGGTTTTTGCCGCTTTTACAGACCTTTGAGCGTTGCCGTGGGCATCACCTGTCATAAACGCCCTGACGGGCGCTCCGCTTTTAACCGGGCGGAAGGCGTAGCTTTTTTCAACTGTTTTTACCGTTTTTGTGCCGTAAGCGACACGGGCTGTGATAACATCAAGGCAAACGGTGTACTCACCGCATTCATCAAGCAGACTTTTGGGCACGGTTATGCCGCGCATACCTTTGGCGGAGCGCATAATACCGCAGCGGCAATCGTCAAACTCAGTGCCGCCCACCCTGATTTTCGCGAAAGAGGGAAAACGCGTGTAAAAAAATATTCTGTACTCATCCCCCACGCAGTACACAACTGGATCGGTTGAAAACACAGCCGCTCACTCTCCTAACCGGCACAGTGCAAATTGCATAGTATTTTAAAATATTTTTAAACTATTTTATATAATATTATATTTTACCGTGTTTGTAAAGTAACAATATTTTTGTTACAATCTGTACGGTTTTATCGCCTGACCGCGGCAGGTCCGCTTGACTTTTAAACAGGGCGGTTGTATTATATAGTGTGCGAAAAAAATAAACATTTTCTTTTAAATAAAGGAGTACCGATATGTTCAGAATTTTGAATAACAAAAAGAAACTCATACCCGTTTCACTGCTTACGGGTTACCTCGGCGCGGGCAAAACCACGCTTCTCAACCATGTTCTCTCAAACCAGGAGGGCTACAAGGTTGCGGTAATCGTCAACGACATAGGCGAAGTGAACATTGATGAAACGCTTATTCAGCGCGGAGGCTCCGTTCAGGGCAACGACAGCCTTGTTCCCCTTTCAAACGGCTGCATCTGCTGCACGCTTGCCACCGACCTTATGAATCAGATTATTGACCTTGCCAAAAGCAAAAAATTCGACTATATCCTTATTGAGGCGTCGGGCATATGCGAGCCTGCGCCCATAGCCAACTCAATTTGTATGCTTGACGGCACCGACCCGAGCGTAAACATTCCCGGCGTTGCCTACCTTGACAACATTACAACCGTTGTTGACGCCAAGCGTATGGCGGATGAATTCGGCTCCGGCAAGGCACTGCTGAACAAAGACCTTGAGGAGGATGACATTGAGAACCTGCTTATTCAGCAGATTGAATACTGCACAACAATTATTCTCAACAAGCTTGACCTTGTAACGGATGAAGAGAAAAAGGCCGTGCTTGAAGTTATAAAAGCGCTTCAGCCCGAAGCGAAAATCATTGAAACCGAAAACGGCGTTGTGGATGTTGCCGACATTCTCTCAACCGGGCGTTTCGACTATGAGAAGATTTTTGAGAGCGCGGGCTGGATAAAAGCTTTTCAGGCTGAAAATGAAGATGACGATGACGACGATGACGAACATGAACATCACCACCATGACGATGACGACGATGACGATGAGCACGAACATCATCACCACGATGACGACGATGATGACGATGATGACGACGATGAACACGGCCATCATCACGGCGGGCACCACCATCATCACCATCACCACGATGAGGGCGAGGCTGAGGAATACGGCATCGGCACCTTTGTTTATCAGAATGTAAAACCGTTTTCAAAAGATAAGTTTGAGGATTTTGTTTTCGGTCACTGGCCCGCGGATGTAATCCGCGCAAAAGGTCTTTTCTGGATTGAGGACGACCCCCAAACAGCCTATATTTTTGAGCAGAGCGGCAGGCAGAAAACCGCAAAGGGCGACGGCAGCTGGATAGCCGCCTTCCCCGAAAAAGAAAAGAAAGAGATCTTGGCGCAGAACCCCGACATAGCCGCCGCGTGGGATCCGGTTTACGGCGACCGCTGCAACAAGCTTGTTTTCATCGGCAGAAATATGGATAAAAAAGCCATTATCGCCGCCCTTGACAACTGCATAGCGGACGACGCGATTTAAGTTAAAAGTCAGGAATCGGAAATCAGAAATTCGGAATTTGAAATCCGGCATTAAAACCGGCGGGGTTTTGCCCCGCCGGTTGCTTGTTATTTATGCTGTTTTTTCCGGGTTTTAATATATTTGCGGTGTCGCGCCGCCGTGCTTTTATTTTTTAACGGCTGTGTTTTCGGCGTTTTTAAACACCACAAGTTTTTGAAAAAGAAATTCCGTTACCATATTAATAACCATTGTAACGCCGAGCACAATGTATTCAATGGCCTTGAAACCGGCGAATTTTGCCGTGAAATAATTGCCGAGCAATACCGAAACGGGCGTAAAAACAAGGTAGTAGCCGAACACCTTGAGCATAGCTACGGGAATATTGTTTGCCGCCTTAAAGGTAAATTTGCGATTGAAGGTGAAATTCCACACAACCGAAAGAATAAGGGCAATAAGGTAAATCGGGCCGTACTCGTTGCGCATTACACGGGCAAAGCCCTCGTGGTTTTGCATAAGCTGCTCAATAAAATCCGTTTTTACAAGAACCTCATTCATCAGTGTGAAGCTGCCCACTTGAATAACCCCGGCCGAGGCGGCGAAACAGGCGTATTTTATGAATTGCAGAATATTCTTTTTAAGCGATTTCGGCTGCTGTTCTGGCGCGGCGGCCCCGTTTGCGTTAAGATTTTTGTTGTTTTCCATCTTTTTCTCCCGATATATATTTCTCTTTACAATATACTATAATTGAAGCGGAGTTTCAAGTGTGTAATTGTTTTAAGGCGTCTTGACAAATTAATATAAAATGCTATTATATTATACAGCGCTTTAACGCATAAAAGCTTTTAACCGCTAAAGGAGAATTTGAAATGCCCATTACCGATTTACTTACAAAAAACGCCCGTCTCTACGGTGACGATGTGGCGCTCGTTGAAATAAATCCGCTTGTGCGCGAACGCCCGGACTGGAAGGAATCCAACCTTGTTGAGGCGGCTCCGCGCGATGTTTACCGCAGGCAGATGACCTGGGGCGAGTTTGACAAAAAAGCCAACAGCTTTGCCAATCACCTGCTTTACAAAGGCATTAAGCGCGGCGAAAAGGTCGGCATTCTGCTTATGAACTGCATTGAGTGGCTGCCGATTTATTTCGGCGTTCTTCGCACGGGAGCGATAGTTGTGCCGCTCAATTTCAGATACGCCGCGGATGAAATCGCCTACTGCGTCGATCTCGCGGATATTGACGTTCTTGTTTTCGGCCCCGAGTTTACGGAGCGAATTGTTGCCGTTAAAGACAGTATGAGGGTTAAAGAATATTATTATGTAGGCGACGACACCCCCGATTTCGCGAAAAACTATGAAAAAGAGATAGCTTATTTCACCCGCAAAGACCCGGGCATTGACATAACCGATGATGACGACGCGGCAATCTATTTTTCATCGGGCACAACGGGCTTCCCCAAGGCTATTCTTCACAACCATTTAAGCCTGCTCTCATCAAGCGAGGTTGAGCATAAACACCACGGGCAGACGAGGGATGACACCTTCCTTCTTATTCCGCCGCTTTACCACACAGGCGCTAAAATGCACTGGTTCGGCTCGCTTGCCTCCGGCAGCCGCGCGGTTATTCTCAGGGGCGTTAAACCCGAATGGATAATCAACACCGTTTCGGAAGAGCACTGCACAATCGTATGGCTTCTTGTGCCGTGGGCGCAGGATATTCTTGACGCCGTTGAGCGCGGCGACATAAAGCTTGAGGATTACAGATTAAGCCAGTGGAGGCTTATGCACATAGGCGCTCAGCCTGTTCCGCCCAGCCTTATACGCCGCTGGAAAAGCTATTTCCCTCACCATGAGTATGACACAAACTACGGTCTGAGTGAATCCATCGGCCCCGGCTGCGTTCATCTCGGTGTTGAGAACATTCACAAGGTGGGCGCCATAGGCGTACCCGGCTACAAATGGGAGGTAAAAATTGTTGACCCCGAGGGCAACACCGTTAAGCAGGGCGATGTAGGCGAGCTTTGCGTTAAGGGCAGAGGCGTTATGAAATGCTACTACAAAGATCCTGCCGCGACCGCCGAGGTTCTTAAAGACGGCTGGCTTTACACCGGCGATATGGCAATGCAGGATGAAGACGGCTTCATCTTCCTTGTTGACCGCAAAAAGGATGTTATCATAAGCGGCGGCGAGAATATATATCCCGTTCAGATTGAGGATTTTTTACGCAAGCACGGTTCAATAAAGGATGTCGCGGTAATCGGGCTGCCCGACGCGAGGCTGGGCGAAATAACCTGCGCGATAATAGAGGTTAAACCGGGCTTTACCTGTACGGAAGATGAAATCAACACTTTCTGCGCGGATCTTCCCAGATACAAAAGGCCGCGAAAAATCATCTTTGCCGATGTGCCGAGAAACGCTACCGGCAAAATCGAAAAACCGAAGCTCCGCGACATTTACGCCGGCGGCAGCGTGGTGGCGGCCGAAAACGAGATATAAAAAACAGAATATAAAAAAAGAGCAGGAGGCGAAAAACCTCCTGCTTTTTTGCGTTTAAGTTAAAATATAATAAGCTCCGCAACAAACACAACGGCGCAGCAGGCGGCGGATACAGCGATAAGATTCGCTCCCGCCAGAGCGAGTATAATACCGGCCGCGAGGGCAGCCGCGCCCGAAACCGGGCTTTTTGTTGCCTCGATTATCGCCGGGAATGTCATTACCGAAAGTATTACATAAGGCACATAATAAAGAAAAGACTGAATAAAGCGGTTTGTTATCTTTTTGCGTATAAGCGTCATGGGGAGCATACGGATAAGGTAGCTCACCGCCGCCATAACAAGAATGTAGATGTAAGCGTTATACCTCATTTTGCGCCTCCCCTTCCTCATCCTTTTTCGGGAAGAGAACAGCCGCCGCGGCTGAAATAACAACAGTGAGAATAATTGTTCTTGTGCCCGTTGAAAGGTTTTTTATCAATGGCGCGTACTGAGCGAGAGCACTCAGCGCGAAACAGATTGCGACAAGGCCGGCTATTACCCGGTTCTTTTTGGCGGGCGGAATAATAATGGCTATAAACATTCCGAAAAGCGCTACGCTCAGCGCTGAAACGGCGCGGCCGGGCAGAACATCGCCCGCGAGCACGCCCACGGCGGTTCCCACGGCCCAGGCGGGGGCGGAGGCAAGAAGGGTGCCGTAAGCGTAACCGGGGTTTACATAACCCTGCCGTGCTATGTTGAGCGCAAAAAGCTCATCGGTTACAAAATAAGAGAGCGTAAAGCGGTGAAACGGCCTCATTGAAGGTGAAAGCCGCTGGCTGAGAGCGGCGCTCATAAGCATATACCGGCAGTTCGCCACAAAAATCATTACCGCCATTTCAATAAGAGAGCCGTTTTCGCGTATTACCGTAAAGCCCGCGTATTCGCCTGCCGAGGCAAGGTTGGAGGCGCTCGCGACAAAGGCGGCAAGCGCGCTTAAGCCCGACGCTTCAGCCGTAATTCCGAGAGAAAAGGCAACCACAAAATAGCCGAGGCCCACAGGCACTCCGTCACGCAAACCGCTCAAAAAATCCTTTTTATTCATTACTGTATAAATATCCTTTTTCAAGTGCGAAATTTTCAAGTTCCACCCCGTTGACATAAACGCCCTCAACAACCGAGTACCTGTAAAAGCAGCGGATTTCAACCGTAACATCGTTAGTTTTTATAAATGTTTCAAGGGCGTCCGGGGCGGAAAACACGCCGTCATATTCCGCGGCGAAAGCAAACTGAGACTCTTTGCCTTTAAAGCGGTATGTAACCCAGCCGTCGCGCGAGGAGAAGTCATAAGAAAAGTAGTTTCCGTCCGCGTCGGTTGCCGAAACACTGCGCTTCAGCCGCGACGCGTCAACGGGAGCAACCCTCATATCAAGCTGATAAGAAGGCTCGTCTTCATCATAGGAGTAATTATAGAGATAAGCCGTTGTCGCTTTAAATTCCGCCTCTGTGCCGAATTTTTCAACAATCTGCGTCAGCCCGAGAGGGGAGAGAAGAACGGCAAGGGCGAGAACAATCTGAAAAGCGAAGGCTGCAAGCAGTTTTTTACGCATCTTTTTCGCCCCCCTTTGTTTCCTCTTTGCGAAGGGAACGGGCAAGGCGGCTGTTTATAACAAGAATAACAGCTCCCGCCGCCATAACCGAAAGCCCTTTGAACAAGGGCGGAGCCTCACTGAAAACAATCAGAAACAGGGCAACAGCGCACACGGTGAGCATACCCGTGTTTGTTCTTGCGAGCGAACCCGACCGAACGCCCGAGGCAATAATGAGTGCGCCGAGAACAAGCGAGAGAACAACAGCGGGGGCGGTAAATTTTTCATCAATATTCTCTCTGCCCGCGCACAGTACGGCAATAAAAGCGAAAGCGGGAATAAACAGCGTCTCAAAAAGATTGAGTAAATTAAAACGCTCCGAAAAATAAGAGTAAACAGCGCCGCCCGCGACGCAAAGAGCCGAAAAAGCAAAAAGGCACACAAAAATCGCGGGATTGCCATCAACGCCGTTGCCGTCGGCAATAAAAAATGAAACAGCAAGAACGCACAGGGCGAGCAGAGCCTCCGCGCTCCCTGTTAAACCGCGTGTTGAAAACCCGAAAGAAACAGCAGCCGCCGAAACAGCGCCGAGCAGAATAAACACAAAATACTCAAGGCTCACATCACCGTCAATATTATGAACGAAAACACAGATGTGAACAAACGCCGAAACGCCCGCCGTCACAAGAGCCGCCGCTTTGAGAAACTTTGTTTTTATGTCATCACGCGGGTAAAACCTGTTAAGATAAACAAAACCGGCAAGCAGAACAAGCGTGTGAATAACGCCGGTAATCAGCGACTCCGCCGCGCCGGATAAAGATTGAATATAAAACGCGAGATGCGTTACCGCGTAAATCTCGGCAAGGCAGGGCACAACAGCCTTCATAATAAGCATAACGGGCAAAACCATAAGAACCGTGAGCAACAGAAAAAAATCCATTGAGAGATAAGAACCGCCGGAGTCAAAAACAAGAGCGAGAGTAATTACCGCGCCCGCCGTCCACACGGCTGCGGAGCCTTCGTTCCATACGGCACTTCCGTTCTTTTTGACTTTAGCGAAAAAAGCGCAGGCAAAGCCTGAGATAAGCGGCAGAAATGAGAGTATATCCTTAACCGCTTCAAGCTTTTGATAAAGCGTAATGAACAAAATCACTGCCCCCGCCGCGGTAAGGAGCGAACCCGTTACTGTCAGAACGGTTATAAGAACGCTTTTGTCAGCGCCGTATTTTGACGCGGGCTTTGTTTTTTTGCCGTAAATGAGCGTTTCGGGCTTGGTTCCGAATATTTGCGCCGCTTTTGTCAACGCTTCAATATCGGGCAGTATTCCGCCATTCTCCCAGCCGCGGGCGGTTAAAATGTCAACATCCGCGAGCGAGGCGAATTCCTCAACGCTCATACCCGACAGAAGCCGTTGTTTTTTTATGTTTTTCGCGATTTCGTTCACACTGCCGCCTCCCTTCTCAATATTATGAGTTCATTATATCACGCCTGCCTTTAACAGTAAACCGCAAATTAATTCCGAATGACAAATTTCTGATTTCTGATTTCTGACTCCTGACCCCTAAATTCTAACCGCAAATGGCGGGCGATTGATAATGCCGCCCTACGGTGAGGTGTCGCAAAATTGCGGTATTTTCACGGGCGATTGATAATAAGAACCTGCCTTCGGCAGAACCTTGTTACTTACAAATGATGTAATAAGAA
>R25__coassemble_258_pt1 | contig 33531 bp, 28 predicted proteins | sample R25__metabat2_low_PE_027 | metagenome-assembled genome bin R25 | reverse complement strand
TATCGATTACCGCGGCTACACCCTCTAATTTATTATCTTTTTTAATAAATATTTAACTTTTGAAATTCAACCGTGAAAAGCGCGTGAAAAAGGCTCCGCTGCAACACGGAGCCATAATATGGAGCTTGTGATTTACACGCCGGAATAAGCCGAAAAACCGCCGTCTATCGGCAGAATAACGCCCGTTACAAAGGCGGAGTATTTCTCATCGCAGAAGAAGATGAGAGCGCCCGTGAGATCGGCGGGAACGCCGAACCTGCCCATCGGGGTTTGCGAGATGATTTTATCCGAACGGGGTGTAAGCGAGCCGTCCTCATTGAAAAGCAGGGTTTTATTCTGGTTGGTGGCAAAAAAGCCGGGGGCTATGGCGTTTACTCTGATGCCGGCTTTCGCGAAATGAACCGCCAGCCACTGTGTGAAGTTGGAAACGCCGGCCTTGGCCGCCGAGTAAGCGGGAATTTTGGTAAGGGGCGTAAAGGCGTTCATTGACGAGATGTTGAGAATGCTGACATTTTCACGCCCGACCATATCCTTGGCGAAACACTGGGTTGTGAGCAGAGTGCCTAAAATGTTGAGGTTGAAAACAAACTGCACGCCCGACGCGTCAAGGTCAAAAAAGGTTTTTACATCCTGCGCCCTGTTTTCAAGGTCGCCGTCTTCATAATATTCCTTTGAGGTTGTGCCTTTGGGGTTGTTGCCGCCCGCTCCGTTTATGAGAATGTCGCATTTGCCGAAAACGGAGTTGATTTTTTGCCTTGCGGCTTCAAGGCTTTCAGGCTCAAGAACATTACAGCCCACAGCCAGCGCCTCGCCGCCGCCGGCTTTTATTTCATCCGCAACAGCCTGCGCCGCCTCTTCTTTGAGGTCAAGTATCGCGACTTTTACGCCCAGAGCGGCAAGGTCTTTGGCAAAGCCGCCGCACAGCACGCCGCCGCCGCCTGTTATAACCGCCGTTCTGCCTTTTAAATTTTCGTGGCTCATATATTATTCCTCCGTATTGTCAATTTCCACACGGGCGCCGAGAGCCGATGAGCGGTAAGCCGCGAAAACAACCTTCGCCGCCTTGCCTCCGCTTTGAGCGTCCGTTTTAAACTTTCTGCCTGTTGCTATCGAGTCATAAAAATCGCTTATGAGCGAGGGATGACCCGAGCCCCAGTAATCTTTGCCGCCCGCCTCTTTTGATTTGAGCGGAATTTCATTTATGCCGCCGTCTTCCTCAATTCTGAAAAGCTTTTCGCCCTCGGTGCGCAAAATGCCTTTCTCAAACACAACCTCAATGAGCACGGGCGCGTTGCTGCCGTAGGCGAGTGTGCCGTAAAACACCGCCGTAACGCCGTTTTCAAGCTCCATTCGCATTGAAGCCGTGTCTTCGCACTCAATAACACCCTCAAGGGAATCATTGCTTATATGCGCGGTTAAAGCCTTGCAGTTCCCGCCGATATAACCGATTAAATCAACGGTGTGAATCGCCTGATTTATCAGCAGGCAGCCGCACTCCTTCTCACGGGTGCCGTGCCAGTCATCGCTGTAATAGCCGGCATCTCTGAACCAGGTTACAAAGGCGCGTATGGCTTTGATTTTGCCGAGCTCGCCGCTGTCTCTGATTTTTATTAATTCCTTTACGCAGGAGTTGTACCTGTTCTGAAAGCACACCGCGTACTGCGCCGATGAGTTCTTCTGAGCCTCGCGCAGAACCTTTACCTCTTCATCACTGACGGAACACGGTTTTTCGGAAAGAACGTTTATTCCGCGTGAGAGCGCCTCAACGGCGTATTTTGTGTGAAGATAATGCGGAGTGCAGATGTGAACGACATCGGGCTTTTCGTTGTCAAGCATTTCGTAATAATCCGTATATGCTTTTATGCCGTATTTTTCGGCGTATCTGTTCGCCCTTTCGGGTTTTATGTCAACCGCGGCGGCAAGCTGAGCCGCCGGGCTTCTGAACGCCGCGTCAAAATGCAGTGCCGAAACATTGCCGCATCCCACTATAGCAACTTTCATAAGCGCCCCTCTCAACTGCCGAAGGTTGATGACATATCGCCCTGAACGGTTTCATTAACGGTTTTTTTGAATGTGGAGTTTTTGATTTTCTCCTGAAGCATCTCATAATAGAGATCTTCGTCAACGGGGATTTCAACGGGTTTGCCGAGCCATGATGACAGGTGAGCGGCGTTTGAGATTGAAAGCCCGTTTATGCCCTCCTCGCCGTTTGCGGTAAGCTCGGTGCCGCGAAGAAGTTTGCCGGTGAACTTGTTTACAACCTCTGAGTGCTGAATGTTTCTGCCGTCTGTTTCAACATTAATCCACTCGCCTTCAAGCCTGCCGAAGCCCTGTTCGGCGGTTTTGCAGTGTTCCGATACTCTTCCGTTGAGTTTATAGAATTTAAGCTCGTTGTTCTCGCAAACAAGCTTGCCGCCGTCAAGGGTGATTTCAAAACGGTTTGTGCCGGGGCAGTCGCCTGTTGATGTAACAAAAACGCCTGTTGCGCCGTTTGCGTATTCGGCGTAAATGGTAACATCATCCTCAACCTCAATGTTGTGCCATTTGCCTTCGTGGCAGGTTGCCTGAATTTTTACGGGCATACCGCAAATCCACTGCCAGAGGTCAAGGTTGTGCGGGCACTGGTTGAGCAGAACGCCGCCGCCTTCGCCCTCCCAGGTAGCGCGCCATCCGCCGGAGTTGTAATACGCCTGTGTGCGGTACCAGTCGGTTATAATCCAGTTTACGCGCCTTATCTCGCCGTATTCTCCGCTTTGCACCATCTCGCGCATTTTGCGGTAAACGCAGTTTGTTCTCTGGTTATACATAATGCCGAAGGCAAGCCCCGAACGCTTTGCCGCCTCATTCATCTCGCGAACCTGCTTTGTGTAAACGCCCGCGGGTTTTTCGGTAAGCACATTTACGCCCTTTGAAAACGCGTACTGCGCTATGGGCGGGTGGAAATAATGCGGGGTGGCAATAATAACCGCGTCACAGTCGCCGCTGTCAATAAGTTCTTTGGCAGTGCCGTAAGTGTTGACATAGGGCAGCATTTCTTTTGCCGCTTTGAGGCGCTCAGGGTTTATGTCGGCAACGGCGGTAATGCGCATCTCTTTATGCTTGCCGTCAACATTCATTTTTATGTGGGATGTGCCCATATTGCCCACGCCGATTATTCCGTAACGCACGGGCTGAACCTTCTCGATTACCGAGTGAATGGCGTCACAGGCTGCCTTGAATGACGTGAAATTGTCGGGGTAAACGAATTTGCCCATATTGTTAGCGGTCTCATCATCGGTTTCGAGTTTGTCAAGGCCTTCAAAAACCTTGAGGTGGGGCTCCACCGTGAGAATAAACACCCTGTCTGTGTTTGAATCGAGAGCGCGCAGAATATCCTCAACCCTGCCGTCGCCGCAGCCTGCCGGAACAACCGCCCCGTCGGAGGTTCTGACATCTTTTATGTGCATATATGTAATGTATTTTTCAAGCAGCTTGAAGCCTTCCCATGTATCGGCTCCGCACTGCAGATAATTTGCCGGGTCGAAAATGCAGCCTAATTTTTCGCCCAGAGCCTGAGCGAGCGCAAGGCAGCGTTCGGGAACATCGCCGTAAATGCCCTTCTCATTCTCATGGCAGCACAGAACGCCGCGCTCAAATGAGTATTCCGCCATAGCCTTCACCCTGCGCAAAACCTCATCTTTGTAATCATCGGCGTTTTCGCCCTCCGGAATGTAGAAGCTGAACATCCTTATATATTTTGTTCCGAGAATTTTCGCGACCTCAACTGTGTTTTTAAAAGCCTCAAAATGGGGGTCAAAATCCTCGTTGATAAAGATTTTGCCGTAGTATGAGCCGATTGACGAAACTTTTATTCCCGCCTCATCAAGCTTTTCTTTTAACTGTTTTGCCTCATCAACGCTAAGCTCCGAAATGTTTTTGCCGTCAATGTTGCGGGGTTCAATGAGTTCGATTTTGTTGTTTTTGAGAGCGTCGAGCTGTTCCTCAACCTTCGGCGACGCCTCATCGGCAAACGCCGACAGAATAAACTTTGCCATTTCTTTACCTCCGAAATACAAAATACAGTATAATTTTAACACATATTATTGTAATTGCAACATTATATTGTAATTTTTAATTATCTTTTTTTTACCGTGTTGCGCCCTGCCCTCTCGTTGACTTTACCGCGTAAAAAGTTTATAATAAAAATGTTATTTATGTTTTTAGTAAGGCGGTGAAAAAATGCTGAAATTCGTGTTTCTTGTTCTGCTTGCCGTGTCAAGCGTTCTGCACCTTTACGGCAGCTGGGTTGAAAAGAATAAGGTCCGTTCGGTGACAAAGCCGCTGCTGCTGGTTTTTATTGTTCTTTATTATGTTACATACGGTGTGCGTATTCTTCCTCTGCTTGTCGCCGCCCTTGTCGCGAGCTGGCTGGGCGATGTTCTGCTTATTCCGAAGGGCAACGCCTGGTTTACCGCGGGCGGCATCGCTTTTATGCTCGCCCATTTTCTGTTTATTGCCGTTTATGTTCCGCAGGTTGATTTTGCGAAGGTGAATTGGCTTATCACCGTGCCCGCCGCTGTTGTTTACTACGGCGTTTCGGCTGTGATAATTCATCTTTTAACGCCCACAACGCCCGAAAAGATGCGGGCGCCCATGTATATCTACCTGCTTGCCAACAGCACAATGAATGTGTTTGCCCTTATGCAGTTAATCTCAAACCCGTGCGCGGGCTCGGCGGTCGCCTACACGGGCGCTGCGCTGTTTTTTGTTTCGGACTGCACGCTTTTTCTTGTGCGCTATTACAAAAAGCCGGATGTTGTTTTCAAGCGCCACTTTACCGTTATGCTCACCTACATACTCGGCGAGTTTATGATAACGCAGGGTATGATTATGCTTTCAAAATAAAAGAAGGGATGCTGATTTATGTCTGAGATTATTGTTGCCGGCGCGGGTCACGGCGGGCTTACGGCGGCGATAAAGCTTGCCGCGGCGGGTCACGGAGTTACCGTTTATGACAGGCAGAAAAAAGGCGAATATTACCTTGACCAGCGCGATTCGTTCGAGGCGGGCGCCATGGAGTACGCCGGCATTGAAATCCCCGAAAACTACCGCGCAAAAAGCAACACGCTGACTTTTGTGCCGATAGGCGACGACACCCCCTCCCTTACCCTGCCCGCCAAAGAGGGCAGCGAGACGCTCACCGTTGAGCGCAAGGAGTTTCACGAATATCTTATAAGCCTTGCCGAAAAAGCCGGAGCGAAAATTGTTTATGAAACGGAAATCAAAGCGCCGGTTGTTCTCGGCAGCCGGGTGGCGGGCATACAAACGGATAAAGGCACCTTTTACGCGGACCTGATAATCGACGCGTGCGGAATGAACTCGCCCGTCCGCTCAAATCTGCCCGGCTTTACCCTGATTGAAAAGGCGCCCGCTCATTTTGATGTTCTTCACACCTACCGCGCCTATTTTGAAAACATCAAAGACGCTCCGAGACCGGAGACGGATTACAACCTCTACCTCTACAATGACGGCGAGGAAGGGCTGATGTGGCTTGTAACCGGCGAGGAATACACCGACGCCCTTATAGCGAGGTTTGATGAAACCTCTTACAGCGAGCTCGCACCCTGCCTGCACACTTTAAGCCTTAAAAACCCGCAAATGGGCACAAAACTCATTCGCGGCGGATATTTTGTGGATATTCCCGTGCGCCAGCCTCTTGCCGTGCTCGCGGCGGACGGTTACGCAGCGGTTGGCGACAGCGCGTTTATGACTTATTCTCTGAAAGGCTCCGGTATAGCTTACAGCCTGAGGGCCGGCACAATGCTCGCAAACGCCGTGCTCGCGGATGAAAACGGTTTTTTCACAGCCGAAACACTTTGGGAATATGAGAAACAGTTTTTCAAAGAAATCGGCTTCGGCGCGTGCCGTATAGCCATAGCGAAAAACTTTCTGCCGTTTTTAACGGCTCAGGAGGCGGACCGTATGTTCGCTTCGGGGCTTGTTTCAACCGAGGAGCTTGAGGCGTTTTCGGAAGGCAGGCTTGAAGCGGTTGTAAAAGGCAAATTCTTCTCAACGGTAAAATCAAAACTGCAGATTTTAGGCGAAATGCCCGAACTTCGCTCAAAGCTTCTCACCATTGTTTCAAACATCGGCAGGTTCGCGGCGGTTGAGCCGTCGTTCCCTAATAAATATGAGCGCGCGGATGTTGAAAAATGGGCGGAAAAATACAATGAGTTTTTCAATTCCGTCAGGCGGAACCCGTCTGAGGAACCGCGGATTGAAAATCAGTAATCACCGGAGGTAATATATGAAAAAATCACTTTTGAAACTGACGGCTGTTCTTCTTGCCGCCGTTACCGCGTTTGCCTGCCTGCCCGTTTTCACTTTTGCCGAAAGCGGCGCCCTGCCCATGCTGCACACGCAGGGTGAAAAGATTTTTGACGAAAACGGCGGCGAGGTTGTTCTGAGAGGCACAAACTTCGGCGGCTGGGGCATTATGGAGGACTGGTTCTGCCCCTACACAAACCCCGCGGGGGAAGAAGGCGTTTACAAAACCCTCGTTGAACGCTTCGGTCAGCAGAAAACCCACGAGCTGTTCAAAACCTACCGCGCCAACTGGATAACCGAAACGGATTACAAAAATGTTGCCGAACTCGGTATGAATGTTGTTCGCCTGCCTGTTTGGTACCGCAATTTTCAAAGCGATGACAACGGCACCTGGTACAGAAACGCGCAGGGCGAAATTGATTTCAGCGAGCTTGACGGCGTTGTTGAGATGTGCCGCAAATACGGGCTTTATCTCATAATCGACCTGCACGGCCTGCCCGGTTATCAGAACGATTACGACCACTGCGGTCAGTCAAAATCAATGTCGCTTTTCGATGACACCGAAAAGGGCGCGCGTTACAGGGAGGTTACCCTTGATTTCTGGGTTGAGCTCGCGAAACATTACGCCGGTGAGAGCGTAATAGCGATGTATGACCTTATGAACGAGCCTCTGGGCACCAACATAACGCGCGACGGCAGCTTTCAGCAGACCTTCTGGGATTTCAGCGATGAGCTTTACAGAGCCGTGAGGGCGGTTGACCCGGAACACATAATCTGTATGGAGGCAATATGGGACCCTTCCGCCATAGCCTCGCCCGATGTTTACGGCTGGAAGAACATAGTTTATCAGGAGCATATTTACGATATAACAAACCCGACTGTTCTGCGCAAGGTAAACGAGATTGAAAACGCGAAATACAACGCCCCGTTTTATATAGGCGAGTTTTATCCGCGCGGGCTTACTACCTTCGGCTATATGCTCTCGCTTTTCAACAGCAGAAATTTAAGCTGGACCACCTGGACCTACAAGGGAGCGGGGCCCGACGCCGACAAATCCCCCTGGTTCCTTTACGGCTCGTCAACGGTTGAGAAGATTGATTACGAAAAAGACAGTTACGATGAGCTTACACGAAAATTCGGCACGGTTCTTCGCACCGACGGCGAAAAATTCAAACGCACCACCTTCGCCGGGTATGCAGCCAATTTCACAGACGGTTATTACGATAATCTCTCCGTTTACACCTTCGGAATAATCGACACGGCGGGCACCTCGGAACAGCGAACGGATATGTTCAAAGAAAAACTCACCGCAATCAAAACCACAATTCTCGACTGGATAAGAAAACTCAGAACAGGCGATTTGCTTTAATCCGAACACAAAACCGAACATAAAAACGGGGCGGTACAGCCCCGTTTTTTTATCTGAATTTTTTTATGCCCTGACAGTAACCGAACACAACATTGGGATAATCCGAAACCGAAACGGTAAAATCTTTGCTGCCGGCGCATTTTCGCAGGTTGTTTTTCAAAGCGTCGGCAAGGGCGCCTTCGGTGCCGTTCTGAAGAATACCGGCAGCCGTTTTGAACGCCGCGTTTATAAAAACGGTCATAAGCTCAAAGTCATAATAATAAAGCCTCGCCGGTGTGCCGCTGCCTTTAACCGCGCTTTTGAGCGCTTTCACATAATCCTTTATACCTTTCGCGTTTTCGGGCAGAGCGATATTGAAAGCGGAGCCTGTGCCGCTGAATACGCTGGGAAATTCCGGGCATATATAAATATATCCGTTTTCATCCGCGAGTTCGGCAAGGGTTTGCTGAACGGTTGAATCCGCCGAGAAAAGCGCTGTGTTTTCGCCCTGTATTCTGCCGTTGTTTGTAAGATAAGCCAGCCGCTCTTTTATAACATCATTAGCCTTTACAATGCCCGTCGCGTCATAGGAGGCGGGGTCGTTGCCGCTGTCGGCGATAAAATTTATTCCGGCGTTTTCGCATTCGCTTTTAAAAGCGTTTTGCTCATCTACGGTAAGCTGACTCTGATTGAGCCTCGGGTATGAGAAAAACACAAAATGCTCCGCGCCCGCTTCTTTTGCCTTCGCGACAATCTCATTCGCCGCTTTTTCCCTGTCAAAGGCAAGCACAAAATCGGCTGAGCCGGCAACGCTTTTTATTTCATCCTCAGGCTCAATCGCCGCGGTTACAAGGCCGGGGTTTACGCTTTTTGCCCTGATGAGCGCGGTTGAGGTGAAACGCGCCGCTCTCGCGAATATTATCGCGCCGACATCCGGGTCGGCGGCAAGCTCCTGCGCCAGTGTTACGATTTGCGGGTCATCCTTCTGAAGAATACGCGAATCCCCGCACTCTCTGAGCACAACCGTTTCGGGATATTTTTGCGCGAGAGCACGGGCTGCGAGATAATCCTCGGGGTATTCATCCTTCGGCGCGGTGATTATCGCGATTTTTTTGTTTGTTTTAACGCTGTTTCCGCAGGCGCACAGTCCGCCGAGCAGGCAGACGGCAAGCAGAACAGCGACTGTTTTACGGAACATACCGTCCTCCTTACGGAAGAATCATTTTTGAGTTGATTTTCTTTATTACATCGGCGTCAATTTTAAGTATTTCACGGTCATAGGTGTATATGCCGTTTACCTCAAACTCAACATCGCTCACCTGAGTGTAAACTGTTGCCGAAAGGCCTTTTGCTATGAGCGGAATAATCTGGTTGCTGTGCAGGTTTTCATAGCCCTGTGAAAGCGACGCCTTGCTTCTGAATTTAACATAGCCGAAGCTTCTTTGCAGGTTCCACACATGACCCTTGATTGTGCGGCTGTAACCGCCGTACTCGCTGAGCACATAGGGTCTGCCCGCCTGCCTGCGCTGTGTGGGCATATGCACCGGGAAAATGTATTTGTGAACGCTCTTTAAATCGGGGCCGCCCTGGTCGTGCCAGCCGCTCGCGTGGTCAACAACACGGGTGGGGTCATAAGCCTTGACCTTCTCGCCGATTTCTTTTGCGTCAAACTGCCCCCAGCCCTCGTTGAACGGCACCCAGCAGCCTATGCAGGTGAAGCTGTAAAGGCTGTTAATAACCTCAAAAAGCTCCTGCCTGAACTGCTCGCGCCATTCGGGCTTGTCGCGGTTGAACATTTTGTACTGATTGTCTTTAACATGAATGTTTATGTTGGGCAGGCCGCCCGCGTAAATGGGGTTGAGAGCCTTGCCGCCGCTTATCATATCCTGCCAGACTATCATCCCGAGACGGTCGCAGTGGTAATACCAGCGGGCGGGCTCTGTTTTTATGTGCTTGCGCAGCATATTGAAGCCGAGTTTTTTCATCTCTTCAATATCAAAAACCATAGCCTCGTCGCAGGGCGCGGTAAGGCCGCCGTCGGGCCAGTAGCCCTGGTCGAGAAGCCCGCGCTGAAAATACGGCGCATTGTTGAGCATAAGGCGGGGAATGCCCGCGCTGTCTTTGCCCACGCCGAATTTGCGCATACCGAAATAGCTTTTTACCGTGTCACTCTGAGCGCCGTTTTCAAGCGTTATTTCAAGATCATAAAGGAAGGGGTCCTCGGGGCTCCACAAGCGAAGGTCGTTTATGGGAATTTCACACTCGCGGCCTATTTCGCCGCTGAAAATCTCACTGCCGTCTTTAAGAACTTTCGCCGTGAGCCTGCCGCCCGGCGCGCTTGTGTCAACTTTGAGTGAGAGAACGCCTTTGTCAATATCGGGCGTTGTTCTGATTTTTTGAATATGGTTTTCGGCAACGGGCTCAAGCCATACGGGCTGCCATATTCCCGAGGTGGAGGTGTACCAGAAGCCCTTTGATTTGTGAACCTGCTTGCCTCTCTGCTGCCAGCCGCTGTCGGTAGGGTCATAAACCCTTACAATAAGCTCGTTTTCGCCGTCTTTGAGGCAATCCGTAATATCAAACTCAAACGGGCAGTAGCCGCCGGTGTGGCCGCCGGCTTTAACGCTGTTCACATAAACCTCGCACTGCCAGTCAACCGCCTCAAAATGGAGAATAATACGCCTGCCTTTGAATGATTCGGGCAGAGTGAAAAATCTGCGGTACCACAGGCGCTCCTCCGGCATAAGTGTGTGACCCACGCCCGAAAGCAGGCTCTCGATTGCGAAAGGCACGGTTATTGTGCCGTCAAAGTTTTTCGGCCTTTCGTTTGTGTCGGGAGTAATCGCGTAATCATAACCGCCGTTTAAGCACAGCCAATCATCCCTTACAAGCTGAGGCCTCGGGTATTCGTTTCTCGGGCACGCCGTGTCAACCGAGTCTGTCCATCTTGTTTTTAAAACTGTCATATTTAACTCCCCTCACTCAATAATACATATCTTCAAGCAGCCAGGTGCTGTTCTCATAAACAGCGCGGCATTTAAAGGTTTTTTCTTTTTGCGCTCCGCCGGGCGACACCCTGACAACGGTAACTTTGAACGAACAGCTTTCGTCATCCTTGGCGGTAACTTCTGTTTTCATATTGCTCAAATCAAAATGAGTGCCTTCGCTTTTCGCTTTTTTATTGCAGTAAAGCGCGCCGTCTTTTTCATAATAACCGCATTTTTCAATAAGCTTTTCCGCCTTTGCCCCGGAATAAACCGATTTGAAAAGCGTAAGAACGGAATTCAGGCTGTCAAGCGCGAAATCGTTTTCGGCGCTCTCCGAAACCCTTCCGTTTTCATCCGTCTGCGGCCTGCCGTAAACCGCGTATTTTTCAACAATGTTGAAATTGCCGACCATAAGCGTTGAAAGAACGGTTCTGAACCCTTCGCCCACATAAAGCTCCGGCGGAGTGTTCGGGTCTGACGGCGTTTCTTCGGTTTTCTTTGCGCAGGCGGCGAATGAGAAAATCATAAGCACCGCCATAACAAGTGAAACAAACCGTTTCAAATTATCACCACCGATTTAATTATTTTAACCAGCTTTATCTTAAATATTATAAAATATCGCGGAAAAATAGTCAATCACAATTATTGACATAAGCAAACAGGTTAAACTATAATATGAGCAGTAAAAAAGGGGGTCCCTTTATGTTCAGAAATATTTTCTGTCTGGGCGTCAACACTCAGTTTGACCTGCCGTTTGACGAGCAGATAAGGCTTATGCAGCAAAGCGGTTTTGACGCTTTTTTCACCCCCTGGGATTATAATTTCAAAATGGATGATTTCGCCGCTCTCGCGGAAGAAACGGGTATGATTTACCAATCCGTTCACGCCCCGTTCGGCAAGGTTGCCGATATGTGGCACGGCAGCCCCGCCCAACAGGAAGCCGCCGTTGACGAGCTTGTTGCCTGTGTGCGCGACTGCGCAAAACACGGAGTCAATATTATGGTTTCTCATGTGTTTATAGGCTTTGACAGGCAGTACGCGCCCAACGAGCAGGGGCTTGAGAATTTTGCAAGGGTAATTGATGAGGCGGAGGAACTCGGCGTAAGAATAGCGTTTGAGAACACAGAGGGTCTTGAATATCTTGAGGCGGTTTTCAACGCGTTTCAAAACAGCAGAAGCGTTCGATTCTGCCTTGACACGGGGCACGAGATGTGCTACAACCACCCGCACAATCTTATTGAGCGCTACGGCGACAGGCTTATTGCCACACACATAAACGACAACCTCGGCATACGCTCGCGCAGGGGTGAAATCACATGGCTTGATGATTTGCACCTTTTGCCTTTTGACGGCATAAGAAACTGGGATGAAACGGCCCGCGAGCTTGACGAGTGCGGCTACAAAGGCATTCTCACATTTGAACTCAACCGCATTTCAAAGCCCGGCAGGCACGAAAACGACATTTACGGCAAAATGGAGATTGAGGAGTTTTTTGCCGAGGCATACAAAAGGGCTTGCCGCTTCGCGGCAAAGCGCAAGGCAGGTAATTACAGATGACAGCAAACTATCACACGCACACATACCGCTGCCGCCACGCGAGCGGCACGGAGAGGGAATACATTGAAAGAGCCGTTGAGGGCGGAATAAAAATAATGGGGTTTTCAGACCACATCCCCTTCTGCTTCCCCGACGGTTACCAATCCGATTACAGAGTGCCGCTCGAAGAGGTTGAAAACTACTTCGCGACCCTCAACGCCCTGCGTGAAGAATACAAAAACAAAATAAAAATTCACATCGGCTGGGAGATGGAATACTACCCGCTTTATTTTGATGAGATGCTTGAAAACGCCGCACGGTGGGGCAGCGAATATCTCATTCTCGGCCAGCACTTTATCGGCAATGAACACCCTGGCGGCAAATACATAGGCGAGGGCATAAACGGCGAAAACGAGCTTGCCGAATATGTTGACTGCGTGCTTGAAGCGATAAAAACGGGCAAATTCTCATATATCTGCCACCCGGATGTGTTCCGCTACACGGGTGAAAAGGCCGCCTATGAGCGTGAAAACCGCCGGCTGTGCAGGGCGGCGGCGGAAGCGGATATTCCGCTTGAAATCAACTTTCTCGGCATAAGAGACGGCAGGCATTACCCCAACGGCGATTTCTGGAGAATTGCCGGCGAGGAGGGCTGCACCGCGGTTTTCGGTTTTGACGCCCACAAAGCAAAAGCGGCTTATGACGGCGAATCCCTTGAAGCAGCGCAAAAGATTGTAAAAGAATACGGCCTGAAGCTTGTTGAAACAGTGCAGCTCAGGCCGCTGAAATAACAAAACAAAAAAAGAATGACGATTTGCTCAACGGGCACAACTGCGCTCTTGCCTGCAATAAAAACCCGTGAAAATCGTCATTCATTTAATCGAACGCCCCTGAGAAAACAACCTGTTTTCAAAACGCAAACGGAACGTTCATGGTGCCGGTGACCGGACTTGAACCGGTACACTGTTGCCAGCGAGGGATTTTAAGTCCCTTGCGTCTGCCTATTCCGCCACACCGGCATTTCCGAAAATGTATTATAAAAGAAAAAGCGGTTTTTGTCAATACGGGCTGTAAGGAAATTCGGCTTTATATGCCCGGACCGCCGGACCGCCGGCGGAAAAAAGGTAAAAAATATGATTGTGTTATATGAAGACGCCGACCTTATTGTGTGCGTAAAGCCCGCGGGCGCGCTGAGTGAAAAAGATGAGAAAAAAGCGAATATGGTCACAATGATAGCGGAGCATACGGGCGCCGAGCCCTACCCCGTTCACAGGCTTGACAAAGAGACGGGAGGCGTTACGGTTTACGCCAAAACCGCGCGTGCCGCGGCGGCTCTCTCAAAACAGCTTCAGAACGGAGGCTTCAAAAAGCGCTACCTTGCCGCGGCAGAGGGCACTCCCGAACAAAAAAGCGGAGAAATGCAGGATCTGCTTTTCAGAGACAAACGCTTAAACAAAACCTTTGTTGTTGACCGTGTGAGAGCGGGAGTTAAAACAGCAAAGCTCAGCTACACCGTCAGGGATGAAAAAAACGGATTTTTTCTTGCCGATATTCTTCTGCTCACGGGCAGAACACATCAGATAAGGGCGCAGTTTTCATCAAGAAAACATCCGCTTTACGGCGACCGTAAATACGGCGGCCGCGCGGGCGATCTCGCTCTGTTCGCTTACAGCCTGAGCTTCACGCACCCCTTTACGGGCAAAAAGCTTGAGTTTGAGCACCTGCCCGATTTCAGCATTCCGCCGTGGAATATGTTTGAATATAAAAAAGAGTAAAGGCCTGCGTTCAACGGAGGGAAATTGACTTTATGAAAAAGATTATTACATCAGCATTATCTGTTTTAATTATAATAACCGTATCCATTTGTGTTTTTGCCGATTCTGTTGACCGAACTATTCTCAGTAACGGCGATTACAGTCTTATACTTCACGATAATGCTCCGGTTAAATTGATTTCAAATCAGACGAACGCAACTGTTCTTAATATTCCGGAATCAATAGAAGGTTGTGAAATCACAGATTTTACAGGTGTTGAATTATCGAGTCCGTGCGTAACAAAAATCATTTTTGGAAAAAACACAGAAAATATTTCTTCGCTGGCGGTTTGGTCTGACAAAAAATCGAAAGTTCCTGTTTGTTCGCTTTTGTTTAACGAAGGGCTGAAAAAAATCTCTTCTCAATCAGACATAACAAACCGTGAAGACGGTCTGTATTATCCAAACCGGATTTCTAAACTTATTAAACTTTTGATATTGCCGGAGTCACTTGAAATAATTGAAAAAAACGGGCTTTTTACAACCAACTATGAGAACATTGTAATTCAAAGCCGCATTGATGCTGATGATTATTCTGTCACAAGATGCTGCCATGATGAAGAAAACTATACTCTGTTCAATCCGATAACATCGACAGAAGTTTATTTATCTCAAAATTCTTCAATTTCTGTGTCTGCCTTCAATACCATATCATATTTTGATACACTAAATTCCGAAGACAATCCGCATATCAATTTAAACAACTACCTTAAATTCAATTTAACTGACGCGGATTCAGAGCGCGGAAAATATGAAGAAGCCGGCTATACCGTCAGGGAATACACCGACGAATGGTGGAAAAACATAAAAGAAATACAAAGCGTTGAATTAACCGGCAAAGGGATTGCCGAAAGTAAAAACTCAAGCGCAAAAGGCACCGTGACAAATCTCGGCTGGTCTGCTTCAAATGATCCGTTACAGTATCTCAGTCACGAATATGAGCTTAAAATGAAACCCGATGAAAGCGTAACGCTTCAAGCGTCTTTTGCGCCGGCGAACGCTTTTGACAACAGACTGTTCTTTGTATCGCTCAATGAGGATATTGCAACGGTTGACATTGAAAGCGGCGAAATAAAAGCGGTAAAAAGCGGCGTGGCGATAATTCGCTGCGTTGCCGCTTCGGGAGTTTATTCCGACTGCGCCGTAACAGTAAGCGACGCGGGCAATTCATCAATTATTGAAAAAATTATTGAAAAAATCAAAAGCAATCCCGTTTTTGCCGCCGTATGCTCGGGTGTCGCCGCAGTTGTTGCGTTTTTTGCGTGGCTGATAAGTCATATTGCCGTCCGGTTTAAAAAGTAATCTTTTTTACCGTGAACGCTTAACCGGCGCTCCCGGCGAATTAAACAACAAACCGCAGCGGGCTGCCTGTTTCAGGCAGCCCGCGTTAATTTAAAAATCGGCGGTTTACAATCAACCGCCTTTTTCAAAGCGAATTTACAATTCTTTTAAAATGCTCTCCGCGCTCCTCAAAACAGGTGTACTGGTCAAACGAGCTTGTTGTGGGCGAGAGCAGAACCGTGTCTCCGCTTTTCGCGATTTTGTTCGCCTCGGCAACAGCCTCGTCAAGGGTTGTTACAACAATTCCGTCATCCCCGACAAGCTCTTTCACAAGCCTCGGGCCGCAGGCGCCGAAGCCGATAACCTTTTTAACACAGCCGAGGTGCCGTTTAACATCATCCATCGCCAGCCCCTTTTCAAAGCCCCCGAGCAGAAGGATAACGCCTTTGTCAAAGGATTTGAGCGCGGTAACGGTGGCGTCGGTGTTTGTGCCTTTTGAATCGTTATAATATTTAACGCCGTTTATTTCGCGCACAAACTCAATTCTGTGCTCAACGCCTTTAAAGGATGAAACCGCGGCGGATATAACATCGCTGCCGATACCGAGCGCCTTGGCGGCGGCAACGGCAATAATAACATTCTGCAGGTTGTGCCTGCCCACCAGCTTAACGCGGTCAACGCTCAGAACCTTTTCGCCTTTTACGGTGATAAAGCCGTCTTTTATGAAGCAGTCGGCGTTTTCGTTCTCAATGCTGAAGCTGTCAACAGCGCACTTTACGGGGTATTTTTCAACATACCGCGCAAGCACCGGGTCATCGCGGTTGAGAATAAAAACATCGCCGCTCGCCATATTGCGGTAAATTTCGGTTTTGGATTTGTAGTAATTCTCAAGCCCGCCCATAAAGTCAATGTGATCGGGCGTAAGGTTGATTATTGTTGCGACTTCGGGGCGGAAACGGTCAATGTTGATTAACTGAAAATTGCTTATTTCAAGGGCGATATAATGCCCGCCCTCATCCATAAGGCCGTTTTCAAGAACCGTTTCGCAAAGCGGAACGCCTATGTTGCCGCAAAGGTGAGCCCTGCCCGGAAACGCCCTGTTGAGAATCTCATAAACAAGCGAGGTTGTTGTGGTTTTGCCGTTTGTGCCCGTAATCGCGACATAGTGCTGAGGCTTCGCGAAATTGTAAGCCAGCTCGATTTCGGTAATTATTTTTATTTTGCGCTCATTGAGCCTTTCTATCATCGGCGTGCGGAAGGGTACGCCCGGGTTTTTGACAACAAGGTCAAAATCACGCTCAAAAACGCTCATATCCTGGTTTGTGATTTCAACGCCGATGGCTTCAAGGTCTTCGGCTTCTTTTATTTCACTTCTGCTTTTGCTTTCAGACAGGGTTATTTTTGCGCCGAGGCGGTCAAGCACTTTTATTGCCGCCATACCGCTTCTCGCAAGACCTATTACAAGAACTTTTTTACCTTTTAAATCCATAATCATTCCTTTTCAACGCCGTTGAGTTTTTCGATTATCGCCGGAATTTCCTCAACGGTTTGCGCCTGAAGCTCCGGCTTTTCTATTTCTGGGTAGCTCCACACGCCCGTGGTTTTAATCCACACGGGAATATAGCCCGCCCTGCGCGACGCCTCAACATCGTTGAGCGGATTGTCGCCTATATACAGGCACTGCTCCGCTTTCAGCCGCAGGCGCGCCGCCATAATGTCAAACGGCCCCCTTTCGGGCTTGTGAACGCCTATATCTTTTGTGGCTATAATGCTGTCAAAACAGTCATCAATGCCCACCATTTCAAGCTTTTTGTACTGCAGCTCATGCGAGCCGTTTGTTATAAGCCCGGTTTTTACGCCGCTTTGGCGCAGCTTTAAAAGCATAGGCCTTGTGAATGAAAAGGGCACCGCGTAATGGTGAAACCTTTCAAGCAGAAAAGAGCTGTATTCCTCAAACGACGGCGGATTGTTGAATAATCCGCTTTCAATAAGATAAGCGTGGATTTTCTGCCAGCCGAGATGAACAAAGTGTTTGTCGGCGTAAATAAATTTTTCGGTAATGTATTCGTCTGTTATTCCGTCGGCAATGTCAAAAAATCCGCGGAATTCTTTTGCTATGATTTCAAGGGTCGCGTACCTGTCAAACAGGGTGTGGTCAAGGTCAAATACCGCCGCTTTTATCATTTTGTTTTGCCTTCTTTCCCGATCCGGATGCCGTGATAAGTATAATAAAAAGCAACAGGATTACGCCGCCCGCCGCGCACAGGCAAACAACCGTGTAACTGTTGAGCAGGTTTACAAGGTAACCCGCCTTTGGCAGATAATCATCCGCAGTGCCGAGTATAAGCTCCGCGCGCACCGTGCTTTGCATAATTTCGGATTTTGTGTTTACGCTTTTTATAACCGCGGTTTTTTTGCCGCTGTCATCCTCTTTTATTTCGGTGATTATACCGAATGCGAAATATCCTTTTTCTTTGACAAGAAAGGCGGCTACGCTGTCCTCTTTAAGCTCATCCGGCTTAACCGGAGTGACAAAAACCGCGTCTCCCCTGCTGAGATAAGGGCTTTTTGTGCTTTTTTCAACCACCAGCACACTTTTGCCGCCGATAAGTCTCATTGTGTTGTCGCTGTAATATTTAAGCAGCCCCGTAAAGGCGCTGAGCAAAACGGCGGCAGCAAGAAGAACAGCCGACACGGCGATTACACCCGTGTGCTTTTTTGCTTTACCCGCCGGTTTCCGCTCCTCTTTTGCCTGTTCCGGCTCCTCGGGCGGAGTGTTTATGCGCATGGCGTCTTTACCGTAAAGAGCGTAGTCTTTCGGCATAACATAGGGGCTTTGCTCATCCCCGTTAAGCGGTGCCTGCATGGGAGCCGCCTTATAGAGCATCTGCTTTGGCAAAAGGCTCTCTCTGCCCTGAACGCCGTCTGCGGCGGGCGGGCTGAAGCGCGGCGGTACCGCGCGCGCGTTTTCCGCCTTTTTTTCGGGCCCGGCCGCGGGCTTGCGCGGCTGAGCGCTTTGGACAGGCACTTCCGGCGCGCTTTGCTGCTCCTGTTTTGATATTTTAACGCCTAAATCCTCCGGCAGGCTGAAATCGTTTGCCGGCGCCTCGTCGCCGCTGTTCAGAGAGCGCACATTTTCAAAAAACTCATTGTCAAGGTCGTCAAGCGACTTCGGTGTAAAATCAAAATTATCCGTTTTAAACGCTCCCTTCACTTATAATCCGGCTTTTATGGCTTCAAGCTTTGCGCGCAGCTCCCTGTTTTCACGCACAACCTCCTCGCTGAGCATCTGCATTGTTGAAACGCTTTTGAGAAGGGCTTCATACTGCGCGCCGTTTTCCTCACCCGAGGGCGCGGATTTTTCAGCCGAGTTTTTCGCTTTTGAAAGCGCGGTTTCAAGCTCGAGAATCTTTTTTTCACGCTCCGCAGACTGCTGAGTGAGCTTTTCGTTCTCCTCCACAACAGCGGCTGATTTTTCACGCTGTTCCTTCACTGCGGAGTCAAGCTTTTTGGAGTATTCATAAAGCTTTTTATATTCGCTTTTGACCGCGGCAATGTATTCATCCACCTGTGTGCAGTTATATCCCTGCTCGCACACCTGAAAAAGCTTTGAATTTTCCATACGGACGCTCCTTTTTCAATATCTTTTCAATATATATTCCATTATATAAAATCTTTTTAAAAAAGTAAATAAAAAATTCTCTCCCGCCCTTTTCAACGGGAGAGATTTATTCGGATTTACGGGTATTGCCCCAAAAGAGTCATCAGGCCCGTTCTCATAATATCCGATGTGTAATTGATTACCGAAGTTATCGCGGTTACGGCGTTTATACGCATTCCCTCAAAGGATTTTTCCTCTTTAAGTTCGGCTGTAGCCTTTTCAACGCTGACTTTGTTGCCGTCGGCATCCATACATATAATTTCAATTTCGCCGCATTCCTCACAGGTTCTTACATAAAGCGTGTATCTGCCGAGAATGCCGTTGGGCTCCCATTCGCCGAAGGAATGCCCTTTCGCCGGTATATCCGTGCGCTTAACCTTGCCGCAGGTTTCGCAGGTTCGCATATCATAGCCCACGGCGGTGCAGGTCGGGTCTTTGTGCCTTGTTTCGCCGTAACTGTGGCTTGATTTTATTATTGCGTCAACAGCGCAGTTACCCACAAAATCGTTGTCAAAGGTGTCTGTCCATCCGCCACCGGCGTAAACAAACGATTCATCCGCGTTGGAACTTGTGAGTGAAAACGCGTTTTCAAGCGGAATTTCGCCCGAATACCTTGCAACAACATAAAAAACATCGCCTTCATTTATTTTAACGGTGTTTGAAAGTGTTTCGGTGTAGTAGCCCTCGGTGTCATAATGCCCGCCCGCCGAAGCGAGCGCCCTGCCGGAATCGGGAATGCCGTCGCCGCTGTCTTTATAGATTGAAACATCCACATCGCTGCCGGCGTAGGTGTAAAAGGCAACTTTCTCAATAACGCCGTCTGTGTCGGCTGTGAAACGGTTGGCGGTTTTTGTGATGCCGCCCGAAAAAGGAGCCTGTGTATAATCGGGAAGGGCGTTGTATGAGTACCTGCTCTCGCAAGAATTGCTCACGGTAACCGAATAGCCCATAATCGACATAATCGTCGGGTCGGAGTAAGGCAGCCAGAAATAGCCGTTATCGCCCCAGTCGGGGCCCCAGCTGTTTTTGCAGTACCAGGCTCCCGGCTCTCTCATAACAAGGCCGCTGAACCTGCCCTGCGGCATAAAGTCATCATCCCAGCCTACTATTGTTACGGCGTGGTTTGAAAGAATTTTAATCTTGTTTACCGCCACCGTTCCGTTGTCGCCGTGATAAAACTGATTTGAGTTGAACATTACCGACGCTCCGCCGTGCTTTGTTACCCACTGCTTTACGGCGTCTCTGTCATCAAGGTCAAAGGTCACAACATCCTTTACCCTGACATTGCAGCCCGAGCTTACTCTCTCAATTTCGGAATAGTCGCCCATATTGAAGTTGTTATATGGGCTGTAAGGGAAATCTTTTTCATAAGCTATCGCGGTGTCGGTTTTGAGTGAGGAGAAAAGCTCAAGCTCATTGAGCCCCACTGAGAACACATTGCCCTCCATAGAAAAGCCGTCGCCGTTATAGCGCGAATTTTCATCATCCCAGTAGTTGTTAATGCTGAACCAGTAGAGATACGCCTCCGAAAAATCGGTGTTGTCTTTTGTGCCGTAGCCCTGCATAATGTAGTCGCTCTCAAGGCAGCTGACTGTTGAAAAAGCGGCGCAGGTGCCGTAATCCCCCTGATTTTTAACCGGGGTTACATAACCTTTTTCAGCCGCGTTATATGTTCGCGGCAGCGTGTCGGCATAAGCCGTTACGGTGAAAATAAAAACCGTAAAAACCGCCGTAAAAATCAATAACAGTTTTTTCATTTTTCCTCCGTTGAATTATATCGGTGTTTTATCTTAGTTTAATTATTATATCACATTTTTTCGGGATTGTCACGCTTTATTGCGCGCTCAGGCTTTCGGAATATTTTGAGTCAAGCTCGCCGAATTTCGCGTAGTTATCGGCCTGCTCAATGAATTTTTTCGCTTTGTGATAAACAGCCGTGCTCTGAGCAAAGCGCTGATGCTCCTCATTGAGAGCCTTTATGCGTTTGGAAACTTCCGCCTGCTCGGCGGAAACTCTTTTTATCTCATCTTTTGAAGCCTTTGCTTTGAGCAGTTCCGCCTTCTTTTCGGCAAGCCCGTTTTCTTTTGCGCAAAGGGCGTCAAACTCCGCCTCGTCAAACTCTTTTATTCCTTCGGGGTAATACTTTGCCGCGGCTTTGAATGAGCGCATACCGAGCTTTGCGTCGGCAACGGCGTTTTTGCGTATTTCTTTCTCCTCGGGCGTTGTCGCGGGCAAAGCTTTCGCTTTTTTCACCCGGTCGGGAGCTGTGGCGGCTATGCCCTCAAAGCCACTCGCTACCACCTCTTTCGCGCGTTCAAGGCGCAGCCTTGCCCCTTTTGAGGTAAAGCGCTCAAGCTCCTCAATAACGGCTTCGGATATTTCTTTTTCTTCATTATGCTGTTTTGCGGCTTTTATTTCGCTTTTTTGCGCGCCGCTCTTTTTTAGTGCTTTAATGTCAATAAATTCCTCTTTTGTTTTCCGCTTTGAGGCGCGGATAACCTCCATAGCGCTTTTCATATCTTCATCCGTGAGAACACCGTTGCCGTAATCCTCAAACATTGCCCGTATTTTGAGAATTTTGATTATGGCCTTCTGCTTTGTTTCGGTAAGGTCATAGAAGAAATAGGGCACAACATTGAGCGCCGCGCCGACAGCCGAAAGAATAACAAGCACGCCCACAAGGCGGTAGAGAATATCCGTGTTGTAAAGAACATCATACATATTGTCATAACCGTTGCCCGAATAGATGCCGTATTTTTCATAAACGGCGGGCAGAACGGAGCTTGTTGCCATTGTGACAAACGAGCCTATCATAGCCACCGCGCCGAACATACCGTCAATTCTCTCGCCGCTTTTATAGTGCTGGTAATCGCGTATATCCGCCTGAATGGCGGGGTTGAGCACAAGAATGAACGAATCCGCCACGGAGTTGAAATACATACACAAAAGCACGGTCCAGATGGAGCCCATAAGCGGGTAAACAAGGGCCAAAAAACCTATGTTGAAAAGGTTTGTGACAATCAGAACTTTTTTCTTGCCCCATTTTTTTATGGCGAACGGGGCTAAAATCATACCCCATGAATACGCCGTGCCCCTTATAAGCGTTATGAGAGAATACTGCTCCGGCGTGCAAAGGTGGGCGTAATTGTAGAGCCATTGAAGAATAACATAGGTGCAGGTTTCAAGAAAACCGAGCCAGCCCGCGAGCGAAATTATCCAGAAATATTTGTTTTTGGCAACCTCACGCAGAGCGTCGGTGAATTTTATCTTCATCGGGTGCGTTTTGGCAATAACGATTTTTTCTTCCGTTTTCGCGTAAACAAGAATAAGCATGGCAACGCCGACAACCGCTATAAACGGGTAAAGCCACCTGTAAACTCTCAGGTCATACATATTGCCGTTTGCCACCTTGCCCGCGATAAGCGGGGTTACAAAATTGGTAACTGTGGGCGACAGGGAGTAAATCATACTCTTAATCGCGGTAACATTTGTGCGCTCCTGTGAATTGGGCGACAGAACGTGAATAAGGTTCTCATAAGCGTCATAGAAAAAATTGTAGAAAAACTGCAGGCCGAAGTTATAAACAAAAATCAGCACACAGCGCCATATATAATCAATTCTTGTGTAGGGTGTGAACACAAACAGCATTGAAACAGCAACGGTGGGCACTCCCATGCGCAGAAGATACGGGCGGTATTTGCCCTCTTTGTATTTGACATTGTCAATCATATTCGCCCTGACCATAGTCAGCGGTATGTTGGTAATGACCGAAATAAGGTACATCACATACATATGCATGGGCTGAATGCCGATTGTGTTGCCTATAATTACATTTGTTGTGGAGAGCAAAAGCGCCTGCGCCATTGTGAAAACCGAATAAGCGCCGAAGCCGCCCACGGAATAAGCGAAAATCTCCTTAAACGGCATATAGTTGCCCTCGGGGGGCGTGTGCCAGTAGGTTTTAACCTCTTTTACCTTGTCAATGCCGGCTTTTATGTAATTCATAACCTGTTATCTCCCGTGCTTTTTATCTTGAGTGTTATGGTGTTTTCGCCCGCCTCCGATTTTATCAGAATAAGGCTCGCGCCGTTTTCATAGCTTTCAACGGTTTTGTATTGCAGACCACGCGCCGCCTCAAACGGTTTGTGAACAAACACAAGACTTTCGCCGCCCTTTTCACTGCTGAATTTAAGGGTGAAAACGCCGTTTTGCCTGTTACAGCGGTAAAACTCGATTTTGCCGTCAACCGCGACGGGGTGAGTTCTGCAAAGGATGTTCATAAGCGGCGAGTCAAGGTCGTCGCCGTGGTAATCCCAATAGGCGTTGCCCCACTGCATTTCATCAAAAAAATCAAGCAGTTCCCGGGCGTGGGCAAACCACAATGTGTCTTTATTGTCACTGCATCCGCCCCACTCCCCCACAACAACTGGAACATCAAGCCTCAGCTGCGAGGAGCGCATCTCTCTGAAAAACGCCTTGACCCTGTCGGCGTTGGCGTATTTGTAAAGGGGCGTGTCAACAGTCATATCATAAGCGTGCGGGCCGAAGCACTGGAGCGGCTCACGCCTGCCCCCAACCGTTACGGCAGGCACCGATAGTTTAACCCCGCCGTTGCACAAAAAAGGCTGTTCAATCATCAAAAACCCGTTCGGAGTAACCTCACGCACGGTCTGAGCCATTCTGTTGAGAAACGGTGAGTAGTATTTTAAGTCAAATTCCGCCTCAAGCCCGTCAACCTTGCCTGCAATGTCACGCACAACACTGCCCGGCACGCTGTCAAGCAGTTTTTTCATATCTTTTTTCAAAAGCGCGCCCAAAACTGCGCCGAGCTTTATTTTTTTGCCGAACACAATGTTTTTCGCGGCGCTCAGAGCGAAACGGGCCGCCATCTTTTTGCCCGCCGTGCCGGGAGCCGGCTCATTCATAAAATCAAAACCGAAAAGCGCGGGGCTGTCGCCGTAACGCCGCGCGAGCATTTCCCAAAGTTCGGCGTATCTGTCTTGCAGGCCTTTGCCCCGCACGGGGTCGTTATTCCAGAAATGGTCAAAACATCTGTGCACCCATTTGCCGAAAACATAGGCCTCCGCCCAGACAAATTTATAAGGCTTTGCTTTGTAACCGTCGGTCAGGCAAGCCCATTCGGGAGCGCCGTCGCCTCCGCCTGTGCCGTTAAAGCCGGAGTAAAGATCCTGGTGCATATCGAGCAGAATATAAACTCCGTATTTTTCGGCAAGTGCGAAAATACCGTCTATTGACCTCAGATAGGATTCATTGTATTTTCCGGCTTCGGGCTCAATGTTCTGCCAGGTTACCGCAAGGCGGATAAAGTCAAGACCGTTCGCCCTGTATTTTTTAAAAAATTCTTCATCGAGTCTGTAACGGAACTCATCGCGGTCAATGAGCTTGTCATCAATATTGAAGCCGCTGAAAATTCTTGTTCTGCCCAGGTTGTCGGCGAACCTGAGACCGTCGGCTGTTATTTTATCCATAAGCACCACCCGGCTGCTGAATTGTATATGGCTATTATACTATGACTCGCACTCAAAAAGCAACCTGTACACGCAAACATATATACAATAATATATTATATATAAACCCGTACATTTTCGGGGCGAAGTGTTCGGGGTCAGCAACTCAACCGTAGGGTGGTAAAACCGCGGTGTATCTGCGGGCTAACCCCTAAAAAAGAAAGCGGTGGTCGAACCACCGCTGAAATCCTTTTTTATTGTCACTGTGCATTTTTGCCTATATGCGTCCACATGAGATTTCGGTCCCTTTACAGCAAAAATCATGTGCACAGTGTTTTAAAATACGGTATATAATCAGGCAGCTTCGGAACATTCCGATTATTTCGCGGTCAGCTCACCGGGGTAACCGGTTTCCGCCCGGAGGCGAAGCCCCGGCTTACAGCCCGCAAATAACGGCTGCCTGTATATTCAGCCAACCTTATCAGTTAGCCGCAAACATTGCCCAGAAATGGGGAACGATTGTTTCAAAGAAATACGCTACGCCGGATGTGCCAGCATCTGTGAAGACGCCTGCCGCACCGGATTCTGTGAATACAGACATAAGAACTTCTGTTATGTAAGCGAAAACGCGAACTACAGAAGAGAAGGAGTTGGTATCAACATTAAGGCCGATACCGAGAACATACTTGTCGAAGAAACGCTCAGCGTTGTCTCTGGGAGTAACCTGATGACCGTCCTTCTGATGGTTGGCCGCCAGATGATCGTTATAAGCGGAAATGTTGGGAGCGATGAATTCGCAATAGGGGCAGTGAAGAGCGTTGGTGTTATCGGTGTGACGCTGCTCATAGTGTGCCTTGAGATCTTCAGCGCTTTCAAATTCCTGACCGCACTCTGTGCATTTGTAAACAGTGGGTGTTTCATGGGTTTTGAGATGTGCTGTAAGCGCGTCATTAGCTTCTTTGGCAGCGCCTGATTTACAGGCGTAATAAGTGTATGCCCAATCGCACTGTGAGCATTTAAGCTCTTTAAGGTTGCTGTTTATATGAGCATCTCTGGCAGCTTCAGAATCAAATTTTGCTGCACACTGAGGGCAGGAATATTCGCCTGCCGCATAAGCGACAACGCCTGCCACGGATGAAAGAAGAGCGATTGCTAAGAGGATTGCTAAAATTCTTTTTTTCATGGTTAACCATACCTTTCTTACCGTAATTTCAAACGGTGATTTTTGTTGTTATACGGAACCGAAATCTCATAGGGACGCATATAACAAACATTGAAAATACTTTGTTGGTCTCGGCGAATAGCCGTACTGTGCCGTTCCGGAGCACAGATGCCGCTTTTCAAACGGCTTCGCTTTGTCCACTCACTGCCTTACAATGCCCGGTACGGGCGCTGTAAAGTTAATTATTATTATATATATTATTAATAATAATGCAAGCAAAATTGTATAATCGGTAGCAAAAAAGGATATTCCGTTTGACGGCATTGCAGTTCATCCCGCGTTTACGCGCTTCATCCCGAAAAAATTAAATTAATTTGATAAAATCTATTGCATATCACCCCCGATGTGGTAAAATATGAGTGAAGCAACAGAATCGGCACATTGTAAAGCTGTTAAGCTTTACAAATTTATGAAATCGCCCGATTTTTTGTAAAGCGATTAACTTTACAGCTAATAAAATCAAGGCTTTTCAGGGCTTTACGGCTTTGTTTTTGTAAAGCAAAATACTTTATATCAGCCGTTTTACCCGCATTCCGAAATATTATATAATATAATACCTTATTATATATGCGGTTTTGTGAATTGATTTTTAACATTCAATAAACATTTCGGGAGCCGGGCAACAGGCAGGAATCAGAAACGGTAGGGGCATATTACGAGCAAAGCGAGTAACAAGGTTCTGCCGATTTTTAATTCCAAATGCCAAATTTCTGATTCCTAACTCCTACCTTCTGACTATAAAAAGGCGGAAATAATATGAAAATTCTTATTTGCGACAGTGACAACAACGCGATACTGAACCTTGTTAAAATGATACGCAGCAAATACAGCGAGGCGGAAAACTTTGTTGAGATTCTGATTGACACCGCGCACAATTATGACGAGACGCTCAGCGCGATGAATATGACGGACTCCGCTTATGACATTGTTTTTATTGATGTTGTTCTCGGCAGTGAGTCCGGCATTCCTCTGGCGATGATAGCCAAAAGCAGGTTCCCCGACGCGAGAATTATTTTTGACAGCGCCGACGCCCGCCTTTGCGAACTTATCTATGTTGAAATGCGGCCCTACGCTTTTGTGAACAAGCCGTTCAACGCCGAAATAATCTATCACCATATTGACAATGTGCTTGACAGCTTAAACGGCGTTGACAAAACTCTTTCGCTCTGTGCCAACAGAATAAAATACAACATTGATTTAAAGCGCATAACCTTTATTGAGAGCGACCGCAACAGGGTGACGGTTCATTTCGGCAGTGAGAGCATAACCGTTATTTCAACGCTTAAAGAGATTGAAAAGCATTTAAACGGCAGTTTTATAAAATGCCACAAGAGCTTTATTGTAAACCTTGCTTTTATTGCCGGCATTGAGGGCGGCGATTTTCTGCTCGCTACCGGTGAGAGAGTGCCCATAAGCCGCTCGCGCATTACTCAGAGCAAACATGAGTTTATGATGTATAAAGGCGGAATAAATTAAAAAAACCGGGGCACGCCTTTCGGCAACCCCGGTTTCAAAATTCTCTCAGTTGTTTTTGAGCCATTCATCGGCTTTTGCGGCCGAAACGCATTTGATGTCTTCTTTTTTGTAGGGTGACTCTTCGCCGCCGTTTGTGTAAAGGAAGAAATAACCCTTTTCGGTTTTGTAAAGAGTTTCTTCATAACCCGCGGGGTCGCCGAAGGTGCCCTCGGTGTGCTTTTTGATAAGCTGAGCAGTTTCGGTGTCATACTCTCTTTTGCTGATAATCTTTTTCATCTTTTCGCAATCCTTTCGTTATATTATATATAATGTATAGTAAATACCGCGGCCTGTTCCGAACCCGATATTTTAACCGCACAAGTATTTTAACACCGTATATTGTATTATTCAATGTGTAACAATACCAAAAAAGCGGTGCGGGCAGGGCTTTTTAAGTGAAAATATCACAAACAAAATGTTATTTATGCCGTCCGGCGGTGTGATATTGCGAAGTTGCAGTGTGTCGGCGGCATTGGAGAACTCCGCCCTACGAGGTTAGGGGTTAGGCATTAGGATTTAGGAATTGGAGATTGTCAAACTCTTGTTTATTGACATACGGCGCGGATGCGGGTTCAAAACAGCACTGCCGTTTTTCAATTCAGTTTAATTTCTAACTCCTAACCCCTACCTTCTAACTTTAAAAAGGCCGGCGGCAGATTGTCGCCCCTGCCGCGGAAAAGGTTGATTTTGCGGAGATTTTGAATGTTTTTCGGCGGGATTTGGGAATCCCGCCCTACGGTAGATTCAGTGCCTGAATTTGACAAGACCTGCCTCTGTTTATCACCGGCTTACCTGTGTCCTGAGCCTCCGGAATGATAAAGCAAAAAACGGATCCGCAAAAACGGACCCGTTAAGGTGATTTAAAATCTTTTTTTCTCCTCAAAAACAAACAGGTTCTTGGAAGATTTGCTTTTGGTTTTATCCTCTTTTGCCTTTGCTTTTTCTTCTTTGGATTTAGGCTCTTTTGATTTGGAGTCGCCCTTCTTTTTGCCTATCTCCATAAACAAAACGGATTTAATCTGATTTAGAACTCCGCCCGATTTTTTGTGGTTTTCCTGCTTCTGAGAGGGGTCGGGGTGACGGTTGAAGTCGGGAACTTCCGTATCATCATCGTCATCATCGTCATCGTCGTCATCGTCGTCGTCATCATCGTCATCATCGTCGTCATCGTCGTCATCGTCATCATCATCAATGGTGATTTCAACTGAAGTATCGGCTTCTTCCGCAAATGTTCCGGCAACGGCGGCGGTAAGTTCTTCCGCTGCCTCCTCAACGGTTTTTTCGGGAGGCGTAACGGTCTCTTCCGGGGCAACCTGCTCAGCAGGTTTTTCAACAGCGTTTTCGGCTGTTTCTTCAACAGACGCCTCTTCAGCGGCCGCGGGCTCCGTTACTGTTTCGGCAGCCCGAACAACCGGCTCAACAGCTTTTTCCGGCACCTCGGCAACGGGCTGCGCCTCAGGTTCAACCGGCTTCTCCTCTTTTTTCGCGGCAGGCTTTTTCGGTGTTTTTTCTGCCTTTTTTACAGGCTCTTCAACTGCCTTCTCAACAGTTTTTTTCGCCTTTGCGGCGGTTTTTTCAACAACTTTTTCAGCTTCCGGTTCAACAGCTTTTTTCGCTTTCGCGGCGGTTTTTTTAACGGGCTTTTCAATCTCAGGTTCAGCCTCTTTTTTTGCCTTTGCCGCGGTTTTTTTAACTGGCTTTTCCGCCTCGGGCTCAACAACTTTTTTCGCTTTTGCCTCCGGCTTTTCATCGGGCTTTTCCTCCTGCGCGGATGAAGCCTTTTTTGTTTTCGCGGGCGCGACGGGCGCCTCATCGGCATATTTCCAAACAAACCCGCCGGAGGTTTTCTGCACTCCGTTTAATGTGTCGCGAATGCCTTTGACATTAACGCCTGTTTCCTGCGAAGCCTGTGCGGAAGATTCAAAAACCTTTATAACCTCGCCGGTTTTGCTGAGCTGAACTACCGGTTTTGATTCGTTCATTCTTATATCCCCCTTGCTGTGATTTGGGTGACTTCCGAATATCTGTGTAAAAACAATCAGTCAAATATCAAATCATATTTTACTATATATTTTGTAATTAATCAATAAAAATATTCATTTTTTACGGTTATTAAAATAAATTGACATATTTTAAAATTTTTGATTGAGATTTTGTTATAAAGATGATATAATTTATAAATCAGCAGTTACGGAGGCGATAATATGCCATTGGTAAATATGAGCGATCTGCTTTGGAGAGCGAAAGAGGGCAAATACGCCGTGGGCAGTTTCAGCGTTGCCAATATGGAAATGGTCAAGGGAATCCTGCGCGCGGTTGAGGAGACCGAAAGCCCCGCTATAATCCAGATTGCGGAGGTCAGGCTTAAAAACTCTCCGATTGAGCTCATAGGTCCGCTTATGGTTGCGGCGGCTGAAAACAGTGAAATGCCGGTTGCCGTTCATTTTGACCACGGCAAAACGGTTGAGAAAATAACGCAGGCTCTCGATATAGGCTTCTCCTCGGTTATGTTTGACGGCTCGCACCTGCCGTTTGAGGAGAATATGATGCAGTGCGCCGAAATCGCCGTTACCGCGGCGCAATACGGGGCGGATATCGAGTGCGAAATCGGTTGTGTGGGCGGCAGTGAAGACGGCAGCGAGGATATAGCGGTAAACTGTTCCGACCCCGCTCAGGCGGCTGAGTTTTGCGAAAAGGTTGAAATGGACGCTCTCGCGGTTGCGATAGGCAACGCCCACGGCAACTATAAAGAAGAGCCGAAGCTCCGTTTTGACATTCTTGAAAAAATCAGGAACAGCGTAGATGTTCCCCTTGTGCTTCACGGAGGCACGGGCATAAGCGAAGCGGATTTCAAAAAGTGCATTGAACTGGGAATCTGCAAAATCAACATAGCCACCGCCACGTTTGACAGCGTTGAGAAAACGGTGCGCGAGGCTTATGAGTCGGGCAAAATCAAAGGATATTACGACCTTCAGACCGCGGAGGAAGAAGGCGCTTATCTCAACGCGATGAAGCATATAAAAATTTTCGGCTGTGCCGGAAAAGCTTATGACGATTGATAAGGGAGGAAACAGCAATGGCATTTATTGAATTTGACAGCAGCAAAGAACTTGACGTTATTCCGATAGGCAGAGTTGCCATCGACTTTAACCCTACGGATATGAATATGCCCCTTTGGGAGAGCAGCAATTTCAACAAATATGTGGGCGGTTCGCCCGCCAATATCGCCGTAGGCCTTGCGCGGCTCGGTGCAAAATGCGGTTTTATAGCAAAGGTCAGCGACGACCAGTTCGGCACTTATGTTATAAAGTATTTTGAAAATGACGGCATTGATGTTTCACACATCACAAGGTGCACAAACGGTGAGAAGTTAGGCCTCACCTTCACCGAAATTCTCAGCCCCACTCAGAGCAGTATTCTTATGTACCGCGACGGCGTGGCCGACCTTCAGGTAAGCGTTGACGATGTTGACGAGGATTACATCAAAAAGGCAAAAGCCGTTGTTATTTCGGGCACGGCTCTGTGCTGCAGCCCTTCAAGGGAGGCGGCTCTCAAGACACTCTTCCTTGCGAAGAAAAACGGCGTTGTTGTTATTTTTGACATAGACTACAGAAGCTACACATGGAAGAATTTTGACGAAATCTCTCTTTATTATTCAATAGCCGCCAAAAACAGCGACATTATTCTCGGCTCGCGTGAGGAGTTTGACCTGACGGAAGCGCTTGAGGGCAAATGCGCGAACGATGAGGAATCGGCCGCGCGCTGGTTCGGCTACGGCAACAAGATTGTTATTATCAAGCACGGCAAAGAGGGCTCATACGCGTACCTCAACGACGGCTCAATCTACAAAGTAGGCACGCACCCCGTAAAGCTTCTCAAGGGCTTCGGCGGCGGCGACGGCTACGCTTCGGCATTTATTTATTCGCTCCTTCAGGGCAAGCCGATTGATAAGGCTCTTGAATTTGCCACCGCTTCGGCATCAATGCTTGTTTCGGCGCATTCCTGCTCGGCGGCAATGCCCTCGGCTCAGGCTGTTCAGGAGTTTATTGACAGCTTCCCCGGGCTTGAAGTGGTTACAAAAATCAAATAAAAAGGGTTTTTATGAAATTCAATTATCTTATTGATTACGAAAATGTTCGCGATGACGGGCTTGACGGAATTTTTGAGCTCGGAAATGATGATGTTGTAAACATATTCTTTACCGAAAACGCCGACAGAATGGGCTTTTCGCTTGTATCCAAGCTTCTGGCCGGCGACTGCAGGGCAAAAATCAATTTTCTCAATGTGGCGCCGGGCAAGCAGTCGCTTGATATGCAGTTAAGCAGTTATCTCGGCTATCTTTTAGGCAAAGACGGCAGCGACGGCACCGTTTACATTATAATCAGCGAAGACAAGGGCTATGAGTCGGTACTTAAATTCTGGAATAACGGCGATGAAAAGCGCGCAAGGCTCTTTCCGAAAATCAAAACCTGCGTTACCTATTTCAAAAACGCTCCCTTAAAGGCAGCTCAACCCGCTCCCGCGGATGAAAATCCTGCCGTAACGGCGGAGCCCGAAGCGGCCGAAACGGCGCCCGCGCCGAAAAAGAAGCCCGCCGCAAAAAAGAAAGCGGCCCCGAAAAAGAAGGCCGAGGACGCCGTCAAAACGGAAGTGAAGCAAAAAGGTCAGAAAGAAACGGAGCTTAACAACTCCGTTCAGCAGACCCTGAGCAAGGTTAAAATCGACGGCAACGCGATTGACGGCAATGTGATTAACAAGGTTGCCTCCATAGTCAAGTCGCACCGTCAGGACGCCTCCAATAAGATTCTGACAAACATAAGAAACGCCCTTGTAAAAGAATACAAGCAGGAAAAGGGCAACGAGCTTTACAAGGCAATCAAAAAGCACATTGAAGAATACAAAAAGGAGCAGTAAACTGCTCCGCATATCCGCCTGTGGCGCAGCTGGATAACGCAGCGGATTCCGATTCCGGAGAGCGCAGGTTCGAATCCTGTCAGGCGGGCCAGAAAAACATGACTCGAACATCACCATTATAGGTGATACGTTCGGGTTGTGTTTCTTTTTATCCGAAATCTTTTAAACTCCAATCCCTTATATTTCAACAAATATGCTTAACCTCCCGATGAGTTCTCTGCAATCGAATAATATAACTTGGAGAAATTGATATGCTTTACATGAAAACCTGTTTTTACAACATTGACACCGGAAAATTTGAAATGGAAGACATTTTCGGCAATAAGTATTGGATTAATGTTGATGAAGTCGAGTATGAATGTGCAGATAATATGTATCAGCGTTCGGCCTTGGATTATTTGCTCTACAATAAACCTGTCAAATATGTAAATCTTCTGTTATCCGGTGAATTGAAAGAGTATGTTCATCAGCACCCGATTTATTTACAAGACTAAAATAATATGATTTGATTTCAGCCCCGGTTGTAACCTTAATGGTTGGTTGCATCCGGGGCTTTTTTCATTATATATACTGTTTTTCGGTCTCAATGACAGAATTGCTCATTGGGACCATATTTGCTTTATTGCAGAATCCGGAGATTTGTCAAGGGCAGCAATGCCGTTCATTTCACCCTTTACTAATCGGATCAGGTTCTGCTTTTTGACTTCAGGGGTATAAAAATCAGTTCCTCGCTGCCTACCTATTGGAGGAACTTTGTAGATAAGTATAAACATTTTATAAAAAATCTAAATGTAAGGGGTGAAAAAACAGATTGATTTTTCCTATTACAAGTGGAGGGATATTGAGAGGTGTTTGAAAAAGTTTCTATTACAGGTTAATTTTTTCGTTTTCTCGCTGCCTACCTAATGAAGGGGTTTTGAAGATAAATAAAAACAATTTGTGAAGAATTGAAGTCCGAGGCTACATTTGGAAACATAAATTCCCCTTAAAGAAGTGAGAGGTTCATAAACCCTCAAACGCACCTTGACAATTGAATGACCGACCGGTGATGATATGATTATGCGATGATATGAGCGTGGCAACGCTGCGGTGAGATTCCGGGGCAGGAACAGACATCGGGTTAAAACGGCAAAATACACTTGAAGAATTCAAAATTGCCGCATATTTGCACATTTTTGTTTCTTCAACATCAATTTTGACGTAAATTTGCACCATAGCCGTTTTTTTCGGCGACGATTGTATAATAACTATGGGAACAGATACCGAGAAAAACAGACTGCCGATTTTTCTGAGATTATTAAAGAATCGGTTGATTTATCAATTGTGAGAACTGTTTGCTTTTAAATGAAAAACACTTCTCATTTGCGGCAATCGCAGAAACGAGAAGCGTGTGCGTATTTAAGGCAACAATTACCTTTATATGCGAAAAACAATCAAATAAAATGGAAAAACATCGGATAGAAATCTCCGGAACGGGTCA
>R25__coassemble_241_pt1 | contig 34990 bp, 42 predicted proteins | sample R25__metabat2_low_PE_027 | metagenome-assembled genome bin R25 | reverse complement strand
TAATAAGAACCTGCCTTCGGCAGAACCTTGTTACTTACAAATGATGTAATAAGAACCTGCCTGCGGCAGAACCTTGTTACTCGCTTTGCTCGTAATATGCCCCTACCGGTTATAATTCCGAATTCCAAATTTCTAATTCCTAACTCCTAATTCCTAACTCCTAACCCCTGCGCTTGAACCCGAATTTTCAATATCCGGCATCCGTTGAAAAATTTTTTATAAAAAACGCCGGAAATTACCCCGAAAAGGGTAAGAAAAACGCCGTTTCACGCTATATATGGGAGGAATTTGCAACCTTCCTCAAAAACACCTTCGGAGGCGGCTTATGAAAAAACTCAATTTCACAGAAAACGGCAGTTTCACAATGGTGCCAAACGGCATACTGAGAAGCGGAAAGCTCTCCGCCAAGGTGCTCGGCGTCTATTTTCTGATTGTTTCTCTGCCCGACAACCGGAATTTCAGCGTCAAAGGGCTTTGCACCCTTTGCTCGGACGGCTATAACGCTGTCTCATCCGCTGTAAGAGAACTTGAAGAAGCCGGATTTCTGAAAAGAAAACCGAAAACAGGTGAAAACGGCAGATTTTCAGAGTGCGAATGGGAAATAGAATGCAAACCGTTGAATGAAAATCCGTCAACGGAAAAACCGTCATCGGATGAGCCGTCTGCGGATGAACCATCTTCGGAAAATCAGCCGCAATTAAATACTAAACAACAAAAAACTAAACAAACAAATACTAAACAAGTAAAAGACAGTTCTTACGAACTGTACGCTGCTCTCGGTGTGAACAACCGTAAAGCCGCCGCAATGATAGATAAAAAAGCAGTTAAGGAGAAAGAAATCCGGCGGAAAAACCCGCCGGAATCGCAGTGCTTATTTTGTGAAAATCGAAAAAATCCTGAAGAATATGCCGATTATTTTCCACAGGAACGACAAATCCAGTTTTGAAGCGAGCAGGTTGAAGAAGGAGCCCGCGCCTGAACCTCCTGTTTTGCTTATTGCGAAGCTGTCCGCCCTTTCCGCCTTGCCGTCAATAACCTTGTAGGCGTCATAATAGAGCGTGTCACCGTCTGTCTGAACAGCCGCAAACATGGGAGCGTCGGGCACAAATGAAACTTCCGCATCGGGGAAATCACCTGATGTGCTGTTTACCGCGGCCGCTCTCTTTACTCCCGCCGTTCCGGGCAGAGCGTAAACCGTACCCTGAGGATTGACCATTGCCTTGTATTGCGAGCCGTTATAAGTCACATTGTCTTTTCCGCTGATTGCCGGCAGACCGCCGCTAAGCGCTCCCGTTCGCCAATAAACACAATCCTGACCCTGCAAAACAAGGTCAACCCCGAGATAGGGCAGAAGGCCGTTCAACTGCGCGCGTATGTTTTTATTCTCCTTGGCGGTGCTGTTCGCGCCGTTTGAGTAAATCGCTTTTGGCAGAACAACAACCTTCCAGTCGGCGTCGCTTGAGGAAACATCCTCTTTGAGCCAGTTGAGCTGGGGTTCACCGAGCTTTTTATCCGCTAAATTGTTGGTGTTGAGCACGGTGAAGTGGATGTTGTTGTAATCGTAGGAATAATAAACGCCCGTGTCTGTTTTTTGCACCGGAACATTTGCGAGGCTGAAATATTCGCTGACATAGCCGCCCGCTTTCTCTCTCGCTCCGGCGGCGGGCATAAAGAAGGTGTTAATCAGACTGTCTGCGGCCGTGTTGAAAAAACTCTTCCAGTGCTTGCAGTTTTTGGCAAGGGTAACCTGACTGCCCGCCGAAACAACAAATTTCGCGTCGGGAACGGTTTTGGACGCCGTTTTAAGAACATCGGCGAACACGCCGTACTGCGTGTCATTCTGCCCCTGCATATCGGCAAGAGCTATAAATGCGGTTTTATCCGTATTGTCAGCCGTCTGAAGCGTTCCCGTCTCACTCCACCAACCGCGCGAGGCGTCGCCTATGCGGTAGCTGTATTTTTTGCCCGGCTCAAGGTTTGAAACGGTTACATAATGGCGGGTGTATTCTTTGTTAAAATCGAGGAAGGCTATAATGCCGAGATCCGCCCCGGGATAGCTTATTGTAACGGTTTTGCTGCTTGATTGAATATCAAGCCCGTCGTTCGCTCCCCTGCCGAACGATGGATTTTCGCTGTAAGGCACAATCTCAATATCCGAGGCTGTTACGCTGTATTTTGTAAGCCAGGTAAAATTCGCCTGTGTTGAGCAATCCGCTCCGGGTGTAACGGCTATATCGGAGGGCAGGCGGTAGTTGTCGGCGGTTGTCTCAACCTTTTCTTTGCCGGAATAAACAAGTGTATAGTCGCCATCAACTTTTTCGGTCGGGTTTTTGTCTATGAGCAAAGTGCCTACCATCCACGAGACGGTGTGACCCCACGCCTGCATTTGTGAAGGCGTGAAATGCTCGTTGCCTATGAGTGTGTCAATAATATTGTCAACGGATGAATATTTTTCGGGCACAAAAACAATGCCGAGCACCGAGGTAACAAGGTTGAGAAAGCTGTTGTCGCCGCCGAGCAGAGCCTCGGTAATGCCCTGAAGAATGTCGCCGAGCACGGCAAGGGCGGTGCCGTCGGGGAAAAGCTCACCGGGGTTGAAATCAAGGTTAGCGAGAACTTCATTAAGCGCGAAATCCTCAACCACGGTTTTACGAAGCAGAGTGAAGAACTCCTGAGCAAGCTCTCCCGTTTCAAACCTGTCAAGCACATCCTGAATCATCGGGTCGGCTGAAATATCCTCATCTCCGCCGTAATATGAGAGCAGAGCCGTCTGAGCGAATTCGTCAAGCGTTGTGGGCCCGTTGGGATTGCCGTGGCCTGTTTTTTCATAATAAAGGGTGCACGGCTTGTCGCTGACCTCAAAGCTGAGAAGGGTGGTAAGAAGGTCGCTTACTACCTCAAGAGTGTGCTCGCGGTCATTTATATACCTTGCGTCAATCTGACTGCCGAGCTCATTTATAAAGCCCATAAGGTTCTGACTTACAGTCAGTATTTCTGTGCTGCCTATTTGCAGCCCGTTTGTACCGAGGGCGTTTGTAATTATCTCTTCAAGGTTAATTCCTTTTTCGGAAAGGAAGCCCACAAGGCCGCCCGCTTTCTGAATTTGCGGGAAGTAGTTTCTGATTACGCCGAGAATGGCGCTGTAAGCGAATTCATAAATATCCTTGCCGAAGGTCATATCGTATGAGCTTGTGTATTTGAACGGCTGAGCGTATGTGATTGTTTCGCCGTTTCTCACATAGGAGACAGGCGACAGCTCATCAACGCTGTGGCTGCGCATATCCATGGAAATCTCATCGCCCGCGGCGGTGAATTTGGCAATTCGCATTTCATTCGGATAGCCGGTGAGCGTTGCTGTGAGCAGGTCTGTTACTCTTTCACCGTTATCGTTTACATAAGAGGCTGTGTCGTGTGAGTGAAGGTGACCGGTGAACACATAGTGAATGCCGGCATCGGCGTAGGTGTCGCAGACATACTCCCAGTTGTCTATAACAAAAGCGAAGAAGGTAGCCTCCTCAATATCCATATGCTGAACTATGTTGTGGTGCTGCATAAACACGATTTTATAACCGTTTTCTTTTGCGTACGCGCCCTGGTCCTTAATCCAGTTCATAAGGTCTTCGCCTATCATACCGTCTGTTACATGCTCGTTTGTCGGCGCGCCGTTGTCGGTGGAATATTTGTTTGAGTCAACAGCAATAAGCATAAAGTCATCGTTGAGCTTCCAGGAATATGACAGACCGCCGCCGAGCTTGCCGCTTTTGGGATGAAAACGCGAAATGCAGTCCGGGTCGTTTTCATCATAGCCGAAATCCTTATAGATTTTCTCAAAATCCGCAGGCTGTGTCTTTTTGGCTTTTACGGATTTTTCACCGCTGTAATCGGTTGCATTTGAATTGCGGATGTCATGGTTGCCGGGAATGACAAACACGGGTATTCCCGTTTCCTCTTCAAAAGCGGCGAACTTCTCAGCCATTTCAATATGTGATTCATATTCGCCGTCTTTGGTAATATCGCCGGGCACAAGCACATAGGCGCTGTTGTTCAGCTTTGCCTCCTGCAGGTAATGCTCCGAAACCTCAAGGGCACGGTCAACAAGGGCACCTGCCTGCTCCATTTCGCGGTGTGTTGTTTCAAGGTAGTTCGCCCACGCCGCGCTGTTAACATCATAGAGCTTGTCGGAAAGGTAGTGCGTATCTGAAAATACGGCGAAGGTTGCCGATGTGGCTGCCGCCCTTGCCCTTATTACAGGCACCGTCACCGCGAGAACGGTGATGGACATAATTACGCAAAGCGCTTTGAACAGTTTTGATCTTTTCATTTTCAATCTCCGTTTCGGTTAATAAAAGCGGGTTAAATCTGCTTCATAAGCGGGCCAATGCCTTTGATTGCCCTGGGAATATCGGAAAGAATCATTCTCAACCCCTTACCGGGCTTGTCTCCGTTAAGTATGCGCAGAAGGCCTGCCGCCATCTTTTCGCTGAAAACGCCGCCGGACATTGAGATAAAGTTGCGTATTGGGGTCTGGGTGGCAATACCTATCGCGAAATCCGCACCGGGCCCTTTTACAAACACGGGTATCATCTTGTGCATAAGGTTGTTTATTCTGCCGCCCCATTTTGTGTATGACGATGTTTCAAAACTGTCAACAACGGTAAGCGGCGTGCTTCTGTCTCTCTCGGTGGGAGGAATGGGTCTGCCGAGAACGGCCGTGAACTGATCGTCCGGAACAGACTGAACCTTGCCTGTGTAATATACCGGAGCCGTTTCGCGGTAATCGGGAATTTCGACCGGCGCGGCTGTAACATTGACACTGCCGGTAAGTCTTATATCCGCGCTCGACGCGCCTACATAAATATTGAAGATGCCGCTTTCAACACACCAACCGTTTGTTTTTACATTGAAAAACGCGAATGCGCGTTTGTTAAGCGTAATTGTTATTGCCTTTTCCTCTCCCGGCTCAAGCCAAATCTTTTTAAAGCCTTTGAGTTCCTTCACGGGGCGGAAAATCGTGCTTTCCGGGTCACCGACATAAAGCTGTGCCGTTTCAAAGCCGACGACGGAGCCTGTGTTTTTCACTCTGAACGACACGCTGAGAGTGTCGTTCTCATCCATATCCGTTTTGTCAATATAAAGCCCGGAATACTCAAATGTTGTGTATGAAAGGCCGTAACCGAAGGGGTAGCGCACGCTCTGCCCTGCCTTTTCGTAATATCTGTAGCCGATATAGACGGATTCTCTGTATTCAACTGTTGCGATGTTGCCGGGGAAGTTGTTGAACGAGGGGTTATCCTCAAGCTTTTCGGGGTAGGTTTCCGCCAGTTTGCCGCTCGGATTGACTCTGCCCAGAACAATATCAACAACCGCGCCCGCGCCTGCCTGGCCGCCGAGGTAGGAGTTGAGAATGGCCCTGACGCTGTCATTATCCCAGTCAAACTCAACGGGAGCACCGCCGGAGAGAATAACAACAATGTTTTTGTTTACAGCCGAAACCGCTTTAACAAGCTCAATGTGAGCGTCCGGCAGCTTCATATGTGTGCGGTCGAAGCCCTCGGATTCATAATCCTCCGTAAGGCCGATGAAAAGAAGAACCGTGTCTGCGTTTTTCGCCGCGGCAACTGCCTCTTCTATGTGGGCGGGATTTTTCTTTGCCTTGGCGAGTGTGCGTTCATAGCCCTGCGAATATGTAGCGTTAACGCCGGCCGCGACAAGAATATCATAAGCTCCGTCAAGGTGGGTGGGGTTAATCTGAGATGAGCCCGCGCCCTGATATCTGGGTGTTTTCGCCATTTCGCCAATAACGGCAACCTTCTTTGATTTATCCAGCGGAAGAATACCGTCGTTCTTCAGCAGTACCATTGACTGCTCGGCAATCTCTTTTGCGAGAAGATGGTCTTTCTCCTCATCAAACTCAAAGCCTTCTTTTTCGGCCTTTTCCGCGCCGTCGGCGGCTTTTTTGATAAGCTCAAGGATTTTAAGCACTCTCTCATTGAGAAGCTCCTCGCTGATTTTGCCCGATTTTACGGCGTCGAGAATTTTGCGCGTGCCCGCTCCGCTTGATGAGGGCATTTCAATATCGTTGCCTGCGGCAAGGCCGTCATCCCTGTTGTTGCAGGCGCCCCAGTCGGTGACAATTGCGCCTTCAAAGCCCCAGTCATCGCGCAATATTTCGGTTTGCGTGTGCGCGTTTTCGGAGCCGAATGTGCCGTTTATTTTGTTGTAGGAGTTCATAACCGTCCATGGCTGAGCCTTTTTTACGGCTATCTCAAAAGCGGGCAGATATATTTCACGCAAGGCGCGTTCGTCAACAACGCTGTCGCCGTTCATACGGCGCGATTCCTGATCGTTTGCGCAGAAGTGTTTAAGGGATGTGCCCACTCCCCTTGACTGAACGCCGTTTATAAATGAGGCCGCAAGCTCGCCCGCGAGAACGGGGTCTTCTGAGAAATACTCAAAATTTCTGCCGCAAAGGGGTGAACGCTTCATATTGACGCCGGGGCCGAGAAGCACGCCGACTTTTTCTTTAAGGCATTTCCCGCCGAGGGCTTTGCCCATTTTCTCAAGCAAGTCGGGATCCCACGAGCAGGCTGTTGTAACAGCGGTGGGAAAGCATATTGAGGGCACGCTTGCGCTGAGGCTGGAGCCCTTTTTCTCATAGTCTTTTTTTCTCAATCCGTGAGGTCCGTCGCAAACCATTATTTCGGGAATGCCGAGCCTTTCGATACCTTTAAGGTGCCAGTAATCCTTGCCGTCGCACATAGCAGCCTTTTCTTCAAGAGTCATAAGAGCGAGCAATTCTTTGGGGTCTTTCATTTAACATCCTCCAATATATTGTCTGTATTTTTATTTGTGCTTTCAACCGATTTGAGCTTTTTGCGAATAATATCGTTGCGGTGCCTTGCCTCGTCAAGAGTCTGACCCGCCTCATCGATTTTTTTGCGGGCTTTTGCGAGAACATCGCCGAATTTTTCATACTGGTCGCGTGCCGCCGCGAGCTGTTCGCGCACTTCATTTGCCTTTTCGTTGACTGCGATTGCCCGAAAGCCCATTGAGAGAGAATTGAGCAGCGCGGTGATTGTTGTCGGTCCGGCCACCATAACACCGTAATCGGACTGGATTTTTTCAATAACCGGCCTTTCACTTGCCACAACCTCGGCAAAAAGAGCATCGGTGGCAAGGTATAGAACCGCGTAAGGTGTGGTTCTCGGAACATTTATGTATTTTGAGACCTTTTTCGCCTCCGAAACAACTCTGTTTTCAAGCGCTTTTCTCGCCGCTTCAAGAGCTGCCGCGTCGGCACTGTCGGCGGCGGAGCATACTCTTATGTAATCCTCCATAGGGAATTTGGAGTCAACGGGCAGATAAACCGCCGAGCCGTCGGATGACGGTATTTTAACGGCAAATTCAACTCTGTCGGCCGAGCCCTCAACCGCGGCGAAATTTGTTTCATACATACCGGGAATGGTCTGGTCGAGTATGGCGCCTAACTGAACCTCCGCCCAGGTGCCTCTCGCCTTTACATTTGTAAGCACCCTGTTGAGCGAGGTGACATTTGAGGTGATTGAGCCGGATAGTTCCTTCATCTCACCGATTGATTTATTGACATTCTCAAGCCTGTCAGACACGGCTTTGAATGAGGAGTTGAGCCTTGATGTCAGGGTGGATGTGAGCTTTTCATCAACGGTGAGGCGCATTTCCTCAAGCTTGCTCTCGTTGCTCAGGCGCATTTTCTCAGCCGCCTCGGAGTTGCTTTTGCTGATTTTTTCAAGACTCTCACCCACCGAAATAAGAAGCCTGTTCTGGTAGTCGGTGTTTCGCAGATTCATCTGCTCAAGCTTGTCGCTCATAGCGCGCAGACTTTGCGCCGTTTCACTCCTCTGCGCCTGCTGTAAAGCGAGAGTCTCGCGGCGGGAGCGCTCAAATTCGGTGTCTATATTTTCGGTCAGAGCGTTGATTTTCTCATCCGTAACGGCAAGTTTTTCGGCAAGAGCGCCGCCGGCGGCAGGCTTTTTTAAAAGAAGAGCGACAAGAAGTATTATAATGATGACCGAGAGAGCGATAATTATGTACAGTTCCGTTTTTTACGCCTCCTCTCCCGATTATAAAGAATAATTATAAAGATTTTAACATATATATTGAGCCATTACAACAAAAAATTGATTACATTAACAGTATTTTCATATCTGTTAATTCAGCTTTGTGACAAATGCACAAAAAGCGCAGATTTTTTTTTACAGTGGGAAACTTAATCTGTTAATTCTCAATTCATATTTTTATTTTAGAATATTAAAGTATATTATATTTGATACTATATTTTAATAATATTCATTAAGCGGAGATTTCGTAATGAGTAAAACCCTTGTTTTAACAGAAAAGCCTTCTGTTGCCAAAGACATTGCCCGTGTGCTCGGCTGCAAAAAAAGCGGCAACGGCTGCCTGATAGGCGATAGATATGTTATTACCTGGGCGCTGGGGCACCTTGTTACCCTTGCCGACCCGGAGGTCTATGACGGCAAATACAAAACCTGGCGTATGGAAGACCTGCCGATGCTGCCCGAAAAGATGAAGCTTGTTGTTATACCTCAGACTTCAAAACAGTTCAAAGCGGTAAGCGCCCTGCTCAACTCAAATGAGTTCAGCGAGCTTGTAATCGCGACCGACGCGGGCAGAGAAGGTGAGCTGGTGGCGCGCTGGATAATTCAGAAGGTGCATTTCAAAAAGCCCATGAAACGGCTCTGGATTTCATCGCAAACAGACAAGGCAATCAAAGAGGGTTTTGCCAACCTGAAGCCGTCACGGCAGTATGACAGCCTTGCCCGTTCCGCACAGTGCAGGGCGGAGGCGGACTGGCTCGTGGGGCTGAACATCAGCCGCGCTCTGACATGCAAGCACAACGCTCAGCTCTCGGCAGGCAGAGTGCAGACCCCTACCCTTGCGATGATAGTTAAACGCGAGGATGAAATTCTGAAATTCCGACCGAAGGATTATTACAATGTGCGCGTTTATTTTAACGAGTTCAGCGCGCTGTATAAAGACTCGAAAGGTCAGGCTTACATAGGCGATTTTGACTCAGCACAGCGGATTGCCGATGAGGTTAAAGGCGCGAGAGGCACCTTCACGGAGGTTAAAAAAGTGTTCAAGCACAAGGCTCCGCCCGCGGCTTATGACCTGACGGAGCTGCAAAGAGACGCAAACAGAAAATACTCATACTCCGCAAAGCATACTTTGTCACTTATGCAGAGCCTTTATGAAACGCACAAGCTTCTCACCTACCCGAGAACGGATTCAAGATACATCACCAAGGATGTTGTGCCCACCCTGACCGAAAGGCTCAAGGCAATCGCCGTGGGGCCTTACAGAGAAGCGGCGAACGCTTTAATCAGAGGCAGAAGCATTGAAACAAAATATATTGTAAACGACGCGAAGGTGACTGACCACCACGCGATTATTCCGACCGAACAGTATGTTGATTTAAACCGGCTTACAAGAGATGAGCGCAACATCTACGACCTTGTTGTGCGCCGTTTTCTGGCGGTGCTCAGCCCTGCTTGTGAATATGACGAGGTGCAGGTTAAGGCAACCTTCGGCAGGCACAGTTTTTACGCAAAGGGGAAGATTATGCGTTCGCCGGGCTGGAAAAGCGCTTATAATCAGGCGGACGCCGACGATGAGGATGAAGAAAACGAAGGCACTCTGCCCGCGATAAATCAGGGTGCTCCCGCCTTCGCGAAAGATTGCAGAGTGCTGACAAAGCAGACAAAACCGCCGGCGAGATACACGGAGGCAACGCTTCTTACCGCAATGGAGAACCCTTCGGGTCAGGTTGACAGCGGCGAACTGCGTGATGTTTTAAAAACAAGCGGCGGCCTCGGCACACCCGCGACGAGGGCGGATATTATAGAAAAGCTTTTTGACTCATTCTGCATTGAGCGCAGGGGAAAAGAGATTGTGCCCACCTCAAAGGGCAGGCAGCTTATCGGCATTGTGCCCGCCGATTTAAAATCCGCCGAACTTACGGCAAAGTGGGAGCAGAGGCTGTCTATGATTGCCGAGGGCAAAGAAAACGACAGGCAGTTTATTGCCGAAATGCGAAAATACGCCTCATCTCTTGTTTCAAGCGTAATTGCCGACACATCAACCTACCGCCATGACAATATGACGCGTGAAAAATGCCCCGAATGCGGCAAATTTATGCTTGAGGTAAACGGCAAAAAGGGCAGAATGCTCATCTGCCAGGACAGGGAGTGCGGTTACCGCAAGAGCCTGAGCGTCATAACCAACGCCCGATGCCCCGAATGCCATAAAAAGCTTGAAATGCGCGGTGAGGGCGACAAAAAGGCGTTTTACTGCGTTTGCGGTTTTCGTGAAAAGCTCTCCGATTTTGAAAAGAGAAAGCAGGAGAGCGGCGCGGGCAAACGCGATGTTGCGAAATATATGAGTTCACAAAACAACAAAAAGCCGGCAAGCAATCCCCTTGCCGACCAACTTGCAAAATGGATGGAAGAAAACTCTTGAAAATGAAAAAAACTGTGTGCGTAATTCTGATACTTGTTATGTTGCTGTGCCTTGCCTCCTGCGACGACGGCAGCGGCGGCTCGTTCTCATACGCGCTTTCATCCTCGCCCTCAACGCTGGACCCGCAATACACTCAGGGCAGCAACGCACAAACAATAATAAACAACTGCTTTGAAGGCCTTGTAAGGCTTGACGAAAACGGCGAGGTAACGCCCGGAGTCGCCGAAAGCTGGGAGATTTCCGCCGACGGGCTCAAATACACTTTTCACCTGCGTAATGACAGCAAGTGGTGCGTTATGAAAAAAATCAACGCCTCAACAATAGGCGAGGATTATGAGGAGTTTGACAACAGAGTAACCGCTTATGACTTTGCCTTTGCCTTCACACGCGCCGTTAAGGCGGAAACGGAATGCCCGGAACTTTCAAAATTCCTGATTATAAAAAACGCACGGCAGGTAAACGAGGGCACGCTCTCTGTCTCATCACTCGGGGTCGGCACGCCGGACGACTTTACTCTTACCGTAACGCTTGAACACAGATGCCTTGACTTTCTTGACAGGCTCGCCGGCACGGCGTTTATGCCCTGCAATGAGGAGTTTTTTAACCTTTGCGCCGGCAGATACGGTTTAAACACTCAGTACCTTTTGTGCAACGGGCCGTTTTACGCCGCCGCCTGGGATGCCTCATCAAGCCTGACGCTCAGAAACAACCGCGGCTACAGCGGTGAAAAAAAGGTTATGCCCGCGAGTGTTACAATATATTTCAACAACAACGCGGATGAAATTGCCCGCAATGTTTCAATAGGCACTTACAGCGCCGCCGCTTTTACCGACATTGACAGCGTGCCGGCTCAACAGGTAAGCGTCAGGGATATTGACGACACGGTTTACGGCTTCTGCTTTAACTGCGCGGACTCTTTTCTTGCCAACGAATATGTACGCCTCGCGCTTATGTTCTGCGTTAAAAAGGATCTTTTTGAGCCGCCGGAAGGCTGCTCATTCACAAGGTCGTGCGTGCCTGTCTGCTGTAAGGCGGGCGAGCTGAATTACCGCGAACAGGTGTCAAAACAGATGCCCACAATCACTTATGATGAAGAGAGGGCTCTTGAATACTGGAACGCGGGGCTTGAGGTTCTCGGCGTGAAATCGCTCGGCATTTCGCTTTTGTGTGAGGAAAAATACTCCGCGGCAATACGCTCGCAGATTCAGATATGGCAACAGGTTTTCAGCGTGAGTTTAAGCGTGAACATTGTTACCGACACCGAAAACAACATTGAAAAACTGCTCGCCGGCGGTGAGTACCAGTTCGCGTTCGCTCCCGTTCACTCCTCCGGTTCATCGGCGGCGGATTACCTTGCCGGATTTATTCCCGGCAAAAGCACAAACATTTTCGGCTTTGAGGGTGAGGAATACGAAAAGATGATTAACGGCGCCCTCAATGTGGAAAGCCAGCAGGATGTTTTAAACGGCTGTTTTTCAGCCGACAGCTACCTTATAAAACACGCGATTTTCTATCCCGTTTTCACGGGCAAAAGCTGTTTTGTCACCCACAATTCGGTGCAGGGCATACAGTGCTCCGTGTCGGGCAACAATATTCTTTTTACAGGCGCTATTGAAAAATAAAGGGTGTGCTTATTATGAAAACAAACGGAAAAGCGACAGCGGCGGCAGGCATAGCGGCAGGCGTTCTCACGGCGGCTGTTCCCGCGGCTTTGGGTTTTATCGCGTCGCGCGGCGGTGAGCAGACTTCGCCGAGGCCGGAGAAAATTGCCTGCGACGGTTACGGGTTCTCGACGGCGGGCGGCGAAAATGTAAAACTGCGTATTCTCTCGGTGAGAAACTTCACTCCCGGTCTTGATGAGAGAGAAAAGCTCTTTTCAAGATTCGGCGCGTACGGCGCGGCTCAGATTTGCGCGGAGTACGAAAAATCCGTTTTGACCGACGGCGACCTTGAGTATATTGCAAGCCTTGGCTTCAACTGCGTGCTTGTGAGCTTTTCGTACACATTGATTTACCCCAACGGCAAAATCGGCAAAACGCCCGATTTTGCGGCACTTGACACCCTTATTGAGAGGTGCTGCAAAAACGGTCTTTATATTATACTCAATTTAACCGATGCGCGCACATTCGCAAAAAAAGAAAAGCCCGTTAAGGCCGCGCTTAAAATCTGGGAGCAGATTGCCCGCCACTGTAAAAACGACAGTGCGGTTGCGCTTTATGACCTGACAGCCCTGCCTGCGGCGGATGAAGCGTTTTATTCTCAGGCCGTAAAAGCCATACGCAAGGCCGACAGTGAAAAAGAGATTATCGCCCCCGAAAACTCGGGCGTAAAATTCACCTATTCATACACTCCCGGCTCCTCACTTATTTTTGCCGAAAAAACGCCGCGCACCTCACTGCTTGATGAGGTTTGCGGAAAAGGCGGCAGCGTTATGTTTGAGGCGTTCAAGTCGCAGTTTGTTTCACTGTTCACCTTTGCCCCGTGTGATATTGACATAACAACAGATTCCTATGAGGAGCTGCTTAAAAAATACGCGCACATAAATGACGGAATAATGAAAAACGAGCTGCTTGAAGAGGATTTCAAAAGAATTTTCAAGGATGAACCGTCGGTTGAAACACCGGGCGAAGAAAAAAAGAAATTCCGTTTTAACGCGGAATTTCGCAGAGGAACTAAACTGACGGCAATCCGCCGCTGACCGAAAGGAGATTTTATGAAGAACAAACCCTCAATATTCAAAACGGTGCTGTGCTTTCTTCTCGCGCTTGCCGCCGTGTTCGCTTTAACGGGCTGTAAAGACAAAGTTGAAAAACAAACGGCGAAATTATCGGGCAAATTTCTCTCCGACAGGCAGGTGCAGGAAAAGTTCAAATCTCCCGAAGGCAAAGTCGCGTTCAAAACAGATTACACCCTGCCTGTGCTGGATGAAAAAGACAACCACGGTTATTCCGAGTTCAATAAAATAATGGAATCGATTGAATCCAACTCGCAGTCAACGGCAAAAACGGTTATTGCCAACAAGCTTTTTGAGAAGGGCAAGCCCTGGAAAGAAACGGGCGGCTATACCGTGCCCTACGCCTCATACCACTATATAAGCGTTGTGGTTGACATTCAGCGCGAGGCGTCATCCGGAAACATAAGCGAAGTTTTTACGCCGGTTACATTCTCTCTGCTTGACGGCAGGCAGAGCAGTCTTGCGCATTTCGGCAAAGTCAGTTCGGATTACCTTAAAACTCAGCTTGCCAAAGCCATTATGGTCAAAATTTCCGACAGCGGCGCCGGAATGCCGGAGCTTTCGGCTGTGCGCTCCGCCTTTGAACTTACCGATTTTGCTCTGACTCCGACGGGCTTTGACATTTATTTCACAAACAGCACCCTTTCGGGATATTCCGGCGTTGCGGATTTTTACAGCTTCACCTTCGACGAGGTTGAGAATCTGCTCAACCTGCCCAATCTTCCCGAAGATTAATTCCGATGCAATAATATTCGAGCCGCCGGGTAAACCGGCGGCTCACTGTGTTTAAACACTTGCTCATAACGCAAAGCCCCGTGCCGCAAGGCACGGGGTTAACTGTTTTGCAATTATTTCGCTTTTGGGTCAACAAGCTCGATTATGCACATCTCTGCTGCGTCGCCTCTGCGGGGGCCTGTCTTAATTATACGGCAGTAACCGCCATTGACTTCTTTGTATTTGGGGGCGATTTCGTCAAAGAGTTTTTTAACAACATCCTCTTTGGTGACATATGCCATAACCTGACGTTTTGCTTGAAGGGTATCGTTCTTTGCTACGGTTATCATTTTTTCCGCCATTGAACGAACCTCTTTGGCCCTTGTAACGGTTGTCTCGATCTTGCCGTTTTCAAGAAGATAAGTGACAAGACCTCTGAGCATTGATATGCGATGGTCGGTTGCACGGCCGAGTTTTCTACTACCGGGCATTTAATTCACACTCCTTTTACCGTATGGGTCTTATTCGTCCTCTTTGCGAAGTGAGAATCCAAGAGACTGGAGTTTTGCCACCACTTCGTCAAGAGACTTTCTGCCGAGGTTGCGAACTTTCATCATATCTTCCTCGGTTTTGCTTATTAAATCTTCCACAGTATTTATCTGCGCTCTCTTCAAGCAGTTGAATGAGCGAACAGAAAGGTCAAGCTCCTCAATAGTCATCTCCAGGGCTTTTTCTTTGCCGCTGTCATCTTTAACCACCATAACATCGGTGCCATAGGCTTCGCCCGAAAGGTCACCGAAGAGGCTGAGGTGCTCGTTGAGGATCTTGGCTGCGAGAGCAACGGAATTGACTGCTGAAATTGTTCCGTTCGTCCACACCTCAAGGGTCAGTTTATCATAGTCGGTAATCTGACCTACGCGTGTGTTCTCGACTGTGTAATTCACCTTATAAACAGGTGTGTAGATTGAGTCTATTGCAATAACACCGATTGCAGGCTGCAATATCTGCTTGTTTCTTTCAGCCGAAACATATCCTCTGCCGGTGTCGCAGGTAAGCTCCATATTGACATGAGCGTCGGAATTGAGACTCGCAATGTGAAGATCGGGGTTAAGAATCTCCACCTCTGAATCAGTCTGGATGCTGCCGGCTGTGATTTCGCCTTCGCCGCTGGCGTTGATGTAAAGGGTTTTGGGCATATCGGAGTGAATTTTGAGAATTACACTCTTGAGGTTGAGAACTATCTCGGTAACATCTTCTTTTACGCCGGGGATTGTTGAAAATTCATGCTGAACGCCGTCAATTTTAACGGATGTGATTGCATAGCCGGGAAGTGATGAGAGAAGAACTCTGCGAAGGCAGTTACCTAATGTGGTTCCGTACTCTCTTTCGAGAGGCTCTACAACAAACTTGCCGTATGAACCGTCAGCTGAAAGTTCGGCAGTATCTATTCTGGGCTTTTCGATACCAATCATTTAAAAACCCTCCTTGGTTATTTGCAGGCTTTCGCCTGTTTAAAACGAGTAATTTCAGAAGTTCAAGCGATTCGGCTATTATTTTGAATAGAACTCGACGATAAGATGCTCTTCAACGGGAACAGCAATCTGCTCACGGGTGGGAAGAGCAATAACTTTTGCGGTAAGCGCGTCAGCATTGAGGTCAAGCCACTGGGGAACAGGGCGTGATGAATTTGCTTCAATAACGGCCTTGAACTTTTCGCTCTGCTTGCTCTTGTCTTTAAGGGCGATTTCATCGCCTGCTTTAAGAAGATAAGAGGGGATGTTGACATTTTTACCGTTTACCTTAAAGTGGTTATGGGTAACAAGCTGCCTTGCTTCCGCGCGGGAGCTTGCCCAGCCGAGAAGGTAAACTACATTGTCAAGGCGGCTTTCGCAGATGCGAAGAAGGTTTTCACCGGTGATGCCCTGCTTGCGCTCAGCCTCGATAAAATACTTATGGAACTGACCTTCCTGAATACCGTAGTAGCGTCTGCACTGCTGCTTCGCGCGAAGCTGCAGACCGTATTCAGAGGACTTTCTGCGGCTCTGGCCGTTATGGCCGGGAGCATATGCTCTGCGCTCTAACGCGCACTTGCCTGTGTAGCAACGCTCACCCTTGAGGAAGAGCTTTTTGCCTTCACGGCGACAAAGTTTACATACCGGTCCGGTATATCTTGCCATTTTGTGTTACACCTCCAATAAATTCCGGTTACACGCGTCTTCTCTTGGGCGGGCGGCAGCCGTTGTGAGGAATGGGAGTAACGTCTTTGATAAGAGTTACATCAAGTCCTGCTGTCTGAAGCGCTCTGATAGCCGCTTCACGACCCTGGCCGGGGCCTTTTACGAAAACTTCCACAGTCTTCATGCCGTGCTCGATAGCTGCTTTTGCCGCAACTTCAGCCGCGGTCTGCGCTGCAAAGGGAGTTGACTTCTTTGAGCCTCTGAAACCCATTTCGCCTGCGCTTGCCCATGAAACTGCATTGCCCTGAGTATCGGTTATTGTAACTATTGTGTTGTTAAAGGTGGACTGGATATGAGCTGAACCGCGTTCAACCATCTTGCGCTCGCGGCGCTTGCGTGAACCGGCAGCTTTTTTTGCTACTTTAGCCATAATATCCTCCTTGCGTTACTTCTTCTTATTGGCAATGGTCTTCTTGGGACCCTTGCGTGTTCTTGCGTTGGTTTTTGAACGCTGGCCTCTTACGGGGAGACCCTTGCGGTGACGAACACCGCGGTAGCATCCGATTTCAATAAGTCTTTTGATGTCAAACGCAGTTTCTCTGCGAAGGTCACCTTCGACTTTGACATTATGGTCGATAAATTCACGGATTTTGGAAATATCGTCCTCGGTTAAATCCTTAACTCTTGTGTCGGGATTGACGCCGGTTGCCGTAATAATGTCTGTAGCGGTTTTGCGACCTATACCATAGATGTAAGTAAGAGCGATTTCAACTCTTTTATCTCTGGGCAGGTCAACACCTGATATACGCGCCATTTGTCAGTTGCACCTCCAATAAATGGTTTGCGTCGGATTAACCCTGACGCTGCTTGTGCTTGGGATTTTCACAGATTACCATTACTCTTCCCTTGCGTTTAATTATTTTGCATTTTTCGCACATTTTCTTGACAGAAGGTCTGACTTTCATAATAGAATACCTCCTTATTACTTAGAACGCCATGTTATGCGGCCCTTTGTAAGGTCGTATGGCGACATTTCGACCGTTACCTTATCGCCGGGGAGAATTTTAATGTAGTTCATTCTCAGCTTGCCGGAGATGTGAGCCAATATTCTGTGCCCGTTCTCCAATTCAACCTGGAAGGTTGCGTTGGGAAGGGATTCAACTACCGTACCTTCAATTTCGATCATATCCTGTTTGGACATTCAATTACCTCCTGAGTTTTCGCCCCGTGCCGCGGCAAGAGCTCTGCGCAGCGCTTTGTTGCCTCTGAACGCTTCTTCACTGAGCTTTGCGTCAAGCACTTTAATATGGCGTACGTTTTTGCTTTTAGGCTTTTCGATTTTTCTCTCTTTACCGTCGCAAACAGGCACGCGGTTTCCGGCTACGCCGCCGGCTGCCGCCAGAAGCCTGCCTTTATCGCGCCCCGCGAGCGAGATAACAAGAGTTCCTTTTTCAATCGGTTCCATACTTACACCTTGGTAAGAATAACGGGACCGTCCGCCGTGATGGCTATTGTGTGTTCGAAATGCGCTGAAAGCCTGCCGTCTTTTGTTTTGATAGTCCATCCGTCTGACAACTGCTTTACCTCATGTGTGCCCATATTAACCATAGGCTCAATCGCGATTGTCATACCGGGAACCAATCTTAAACCTCTTCCCGGGGTTCCGAAATTCGGTACGCTGGGGTCCTCATGCATCTGAGTACCTACTCCGTGACCTGTGAAAGTGCGGACTACGGAGAAACCTCTCTCCTCGCAATAAGACTGAACAGCATGACCGATGTCGCCGAGTCTGTTGCCCGCGACAGCCGCCTCAATGCCCTTGTAGAGAGCCTCTCTGGTGGTGTCGCTCAGCCGCTTTGCCTCGGGTGATATTTCACCCGCCGCAAAAGTAGCAGCATTGTCGCCGACATAGCCGTTGAACGTTGCTCCGATGTCAATACTGACAATGTCGCCCGCTCTTACCGTCTGCTTTTTGCTCGGAATGCCGTGGATTACCACGTCGTTTATGGAAATACATGCCGCAGCAGGGTAACCGTTGTAACCCAAGAATGTTGGGTACGCGCCCGCGTCTTTTATGAACTTGTGCGCTATGCGGTTAAGCTCATAGGTTGTGATGCCGGGTTGCACGGCGTCACCCGCTGCCTTTAATGCTCCCGCAGCTATTGCTCCTGCTTCTTTCATAAGCCGCAGTTCTCTGCTTGTTTTGAGCACTACCATGTTTTATCCTCCGCGGGCTTAATCAAGGAAGCCCTTGTAGTGGCGCATCATCATCTGGCTCTCTAACTGTTTGTAGGTTTCAAGAGCAACACCGACTACGATGATGATTGATGTACCGCCGAGTGAGATGTTCATTGTCGCGCCGGGAGTCCAGAACTTGTCGAGAGCCCAGTTGGTGATTATTGTGAAGAGTATCGGGAACAGAGCCACAACGCTCAGAAGAAGAGCGCCCAGAAGGGTAATTCTCGAAAGAATCTTCGCAATATAGTTCGCCGTGGGGTCGCCGGGACGGATACCGGGGATTGAACCGCCGTTTTCACGGATGTTCTTTGACATTTCAATCGGGTTGTACTGAATTGTTGCGTAGAAATAAGCGAACGCAATTATAAGAATGAAATAGATAATTGCGTAGAACCAGTTGTCATTGCTGAACAGGTCGAAGAACTTCTCCCATCCCGTGCCGTTTGTTTTGTTAGAGATGAACATTTCAACGGTCGGGGGCAGTGAAAGAATTGACGACGCAAAGATGATGGGCATAACGCCTGACATATTGACCTTGATGGGAATATGTGTGTTCTGGCCGCCGTACATCTTACGGCCTACAACTCTTTTTGCGTACTGTACGGGAACTCTTCTCTCGGCATTGTCCATCCAAACGATATAAGCTATCATAAGGATGAGAACTATTGCCACAAAAGGAGAAAGGAACCAGTACGGGCCGCCCTTTGCGATGTAGCCGTTCTGGGGACCGAAGAGCTGGGTGGCGAGGGTAGGCATACGCGAAACGATACCCGCGAAAAGTATGATTGAAATACCGTTGCCGATACCTTTTTCGTTAATACGCTCACCGAGCCACATAATGATTGCGGTACCTGCGGTGAAGCAGGAGATAATTATGATTGCCTGGAAGAAAGCCCAGAAGCCTGTGTAGGCGGTGCCGTCGGCAGCCTTTGTGAGGTAACCGCCGCTTCTGAGATAGAAATAGTAAGCGGTACTCTGAAGAAGACCTAACGCGATAGTGACATATCGGGTGATTGACGCTATCTTTTTGCGGCCTTCGGCGCCTTCGTTCTGGAGCCTTTCAAGGGCGGGAATTGCAACTGCGAGGAGCTGCATAATAATTGAACTGTTAATGTACGGTGTGATTGACATTGCGAAAATCGTACCGTAGTTAAAAGCGGAACCGGTCATCATATTGAGGTAGTTCATAAATGTACCCGCGTTTGTGTCGGAGATAATACCGGACTCCGCTATGTCAGTAAACGGAACGGGGATTGCCGAGCCGAGACGGAAGATGAAAACGATAATCGCGGTGAAAATCATTTTCTTACGCAGGTCGGCAACCTTCCATGCGTTAACAAATGTTTTAAGCATGCTCAGATTACCTCTGCCTTTCCTCCGGCAGCTTCAATTTTGGACTTTGCGGAATCTGAAAAAGCATTTGCCTGAACGGTGAGCTTCTTCGAAATTTCGCCATTGCCTAAAATTTTAACGCCGTCCAATGTCTTTTTAACAATTCCTTTTTCCACAAGAGCTTCAACTGTTACGGTTTCGCCGTCGTTGAAAGCGTCAAGTGCAGAAATGTTTACGATTGCATATTCTGTGCGGAATATGTTGTTGAATCCTCTTTTGGGAACTCGTCTCTGAAGGGGCATCTGGCCGCCTTCAAAACCTGCGCGCATACCTCTGCCTGCACGGGCGAGCTGACCTTTGTGGCCCTTACCTGCCGTTTTGCCCTGACCTGACGCGGGGCCGCGGCCGATACGCTTGCGTGCCTTGGTTGAGCCTGCTGCGGGTGAAAGATCGTGCAACTTCATTAGTCTGCACCTCCTTGCTTGGCTTCGCTGACTTCGATGAGATGTGCTACTTTTCTCACCTTGCCCTGCGTTGCGGGGATGTCGGGCTGAACCGAAACATCGCCTATTCTGTAAAGGCCAAGTGAATGGACGGTGTCAATCTGGGGCTTTGTGCTTCCAATAAGGCTTTTTACAAGCTTTACCTGAATCATACTTCAACACCCTCCTTAACCTAAGATTTCTTTTGCGGACTTACCGCGTATAGCGGCAACTTCCTCAACATTACGGAGCTCTGAGAGACCCTGTATTGTTGCCCTGACTACATTGCAGGGATTGTTTGATCTGAGCGCCTTGGAACGGATATCCTTGATGCCTACGGTTTCAACAACCGCACGAACGGGGCCGCCGGCTATAACGCCGGTACCGGGGGCGGCGGGCTTAAGAAGAACTACGCCTGCGCCGTATTTGCCGATAACCTCGTGGGGGATTGTTGTGCCTTTGAGAGCAACCTGAATAAGGTTCTTCTTGGCGTCTTCAATACCTTTGCGGATGGCATCGGGAACCTCGCCCGATTTGCCGAGACCGAAACCGATTATTCCGTTTCCGTCACCTACGACTACGAGAGCCGAGAATTTTGAGATACGGCCGCCCTTAACGGTTTTGGAAACACGGTTTATGGCTACCACGCGCTCGGTAAGCTCATATGCTGATGCATCTAATTTAGCCAAATTTATTTCCTCCCCTTCTTAGAACTTGAGGCCGCCCTCACGGGCGCCTTCGGCCAGTTCCTGAACACGGCCGTGATAAATGTAACCGCCGCGGTCGAAAACGACCTCTGTTATTCCTTTGTCTGCGGCGCGTTTTGCTAATGTTTCGCCCACTTTGTGAGCTGCAGTTTTGTTTCCGCCATATTCCTCGAAATCTTTTTCAACAGTTGATGCCGAAACGAGTGTAACGCCGTTAACGTCATCTATTAACTGAGCGTAGATATGCTGGAGGGAGCGGAACACATTAAGGCGGGGACATTCGGCAGTGCCGGATATCTTTGCGCGTACTCTCTTATGGCGAGTAGCTCTGGCCTTGTTGCTGTCCGGTCTGTTAACCATAATTTTTCACTCCTTAATATCTCTTATTTACCGCCCTTGCCGGCTTTGCCTTCTTTGCGGCGGATGTGCTCGTCAACATACTTGATGCCTTTGCCCTTGTAGGGTTCGGGAGGACGAACTTCGCGAACATTGGCCGCGAACTGACCGACCTTCTGCTTGTCGGCACCTGAAATGACGATTTTGTTGGGCGCGGGAACTTCTATTGTGATTCCTTCGGGAGGAGTCATTGTAACGTCGTGCGAATAGCCGACCTTGAGGTTGAGGTTTTTGCCCTGAAGCTCTGCGCGGTAACCGATACCGTTAATCTCAAGCTCTTTTTTGAAGTTCTCGTTCGCGCCGACTACCATATTGTGAATAAGAGACCTTGTAAGGCCGTGAAGAGCCTTGCTCTCGTTGCTGTCGTCGGGACGGGAAACGATGATTTCGTTATCTTTCTTTTCAACCGACATTTTTTGGTGGATTGTTCTTGTAAGAGTGCCTTTTGAGCCTTTAACGGTAATTGTGCTGCCGTCAATCGTAACATCCACGCCTGCGGGAATTTCAACAGGTTTTTTGCCTATTCGTGACATTCAACAGCACCCCCTTACCATACAAACGCAAGAACTTCGCCGCCTACATTGGCTTTGCGAGCATCCTTGTCGGTCATAACGCCTTTTGATGTTGAGAGGATTGCGATGCCGATGCCCTTCATAACTCTGGGCATATCCTCACAGTTTGTGTAAATTCTCAGGCCGGGCTTGGAGACTCTGCGGAGCCCCGTGATGACCTGTGACTTGTTGGGACCGTATTTAAGGGTGATTTCGATCATACCCTGTTTGCCGTCGTCCTCAACTTTGTAACCTTTTATATAGCCCTCATCAACAAGAATCTGAGCAATCGCTTTCTTCATGTTTGATGCGGGTACTTTCACCGTATCATGCTTAGCCGCGTTTGCGTTGCGGATTCTTGTCAGCATGTCAGCGATGGAATCAGTAATCTGCATACTGTTAACCTCCTTTGCAACTGCTCATTACCAGCTTGCTTTCTTAACGCCGGGAATCTGACCTGCGTGCGCCAGCTCTCTGAAACAAATACGGCATACTCCGTATTTACGAAGATAAGCGTGGGGTCTGCCGCAGATTTTACATCTGTTGTAAGCTCTTGTTGAATACTTAGCGGGCCTTGCCTGCTTGACTTTCATTGATGTTTTTGCCACGGTTTTCCCTCCTTATCTCGCGAACGGAGCACCCATGAGAGCGAGGAGCTCGCGGGCCTCTTCGTCGGTTTTTGCTGTGGTGACAAAGCAGATGTCCATACCTCTGACCTTGTCAATCTTATCGTAATCGATTTCGGGGAATATCAGCTGCTCTTTAACGCCTACCGAATAATTGCCCCTGCCGTCGAAAGAGTTGGGGTTGATTCCTCTGAAGTCGCGGACTCTGGGGAGCGCGAGGTTGAAGAATCTGTCAACAAACTCGTACATTCTGTCGCCTCTGAGGGTGACCTTTGCGCCGATTGTCATACCTTCGCGGAGCTTGAAGTTAGCAACGGATTTTTTCGCCTTGCAGAGAACAGGCTGCTGGCCAGTAATCTGTTTAAGGTCGGCTACGATAGCGTCGAGAACCTTTGCGTTGTCTCTCGCTTCGCCGCAGCCTACGTTGATAACAACCTTGTCAAGCTTGGGGATCTGCATGACGCTCTTGTACTCAAATTTTTTCATGAGTGCGGGCGCAACATCATTAACATACATTTCTTTTAATCTTGCTGCCATTGTCATGTTCTCCCTTCAATTAAAATTCCGCAAGGCAGTCGGACTTTTTGCAAACGCGGACTTTTTTGCCGTCTGCGTTGATTTTGTGACCGACTCTTGTGGGTCTGCCGCATTTGGGGCAGATAAGCTGAACTTTGTCAGCGTAGAGTGCGCTTTCGGCTTCGATAATTCCGCCTGCTTCGCCCATCTGTCTGGGTTTGACATGTTTTTTGACAATGTTTATGCCTTCAACAATGACTTTACCCTCTTTGGGGCTGACCTGCATTACCTTGCCTTTTGCGCCGCGGTATTTGCCGTTTATAACAACGACTGTATCGCCTGTTTTAACATGAACCTTATTGTTACTCATCTTCAGTACCTCCTGATTAAAGCACTTCGGGAGCGAGAGAGAGGATTTTAAGGTAATCCTTCTCACGGAGCTCTCTGGCTACCGGCCCAAAGATACGAGTGCCTCTGGGGTTCTTGTCTTCTTTGATGATAACGGCCGCATTCTCGTCAAAACGAATGTATGTGCCGTCTTCGCGGCGAAGGCCTTTCGCGGTGCGAACTACAACCGCTTTTACAACTTCGCCCTTTTTAACAACGCCGCCGGGAGCTGCTTTTTTGACAGAAGCAACTATGACGTCGCCGATATTGGCATACCTCCTGCCGGAACCGCCGAGTACTCGGATACACATAATCTCCTTAGCACCGGTGTTATCGGCAACCTTGAGGTAACTCTGTTGCTGTATCACAGTGTTTTCCTCCTTTGTGCACCAAATTATTTGGCTTTCTCAATGATTTCGACTACGCGCCATCTCTTATCCTTTGAGATAGGACGGGTTTCCATTACAAGCACGCGGTCGCCGATTCCGCATTCGTTGTTTTCATCATGTGCCTTAAGCTTGTATGTGCGGTTAACGATCTTTTTGTAAAGAGGATGACGGACCTTGTCTTTAACGGAGACAACTACGGTCTTATCCATCTTGTCGCTTGTTACAAGACCTACTCTGGTCTTTCTGAGGTTTCTTTCACTCATTTGTTATAAACCTCCCTTTCCTTACGAGTTAGAACCGTGCAGTTCGATATCTCTCTGAATAGTCTTGATGCGAGCGATATCTTTTTTGACGGCGCTTATTCTCATCGGGTTATCGAGCTGGTTTACGGTCTGCTGGAAGCGCAGTTTGAAAAGCTCATCCTTTAATTCGAGAAGCTTAGCATCCAGCTCTGAAGCGGAAAGTTTTCTGATTTCACTGGCTTTCATTATTGCTCACCACCCGTTTCTTCTTTTCTTACGAACTTGCATTTGATGGGAAGCTTGTTGGCTGCAAGGCGCATAGCTTCCGCTGCAAGACTCTCATCAACGCCGGCGATTTCGAACATTACTCTGCCGGGTTTAACTACTGCAACCCAGTATTCCGGTGAACCTTTACCTGAACCCATTCGGGTTTCAGCCGGTTTCTCGGTAATGGGCTTGTCGGGGAAAATTTTAATCCAAACCTGGCCGCCGCGCTTTATATATCTTGTCATGGCAACACGGGCCGCCTCAATCTGATTGGAGGTAATCCACGCGGGTTCGAGAGCCATAAGGCCGTAATCGCCGTATGTAACGGTGTTGCCCTTATGAGCTTTACCTTTGAGTCTGCCTCTCTGAACTCTGCGGAATTTTACGCGTTTGGGCATCAGCATTATTTGTCTCCCCCTTCCCTGCGAGGTCTGTTATTGTAGCCGCCGCGGTTACCGTTGGCGCCGCCGTTGCGATTGTCGCGGTTGTTGGGGCGGTTGCCGTTGCGGTTGTCACGGTTAAATCTGCGAGGACGGTCGTTTCTGCGTTCGCTGTTGCGGCTCTCGTGAAGGATTTCGCCTCTGTAAAGCCATACTTTAACGCCTATGCGCCCGTAAGTTGTTTTTGCCTCTGTAAAGCCGTAGTCGATGTCGGCTCTGATTGTCTGAAGAGGCACGGTGCCTTCGTGGCTGGTTTCGGTTCTCGCGATTTCAGCGCCGCCTACACGGCCGGAGAGCTGAATCTTGATACCTTTTGCGCCGAGCTGCATTGTACGGCCGATAGCCTGCTTGACTGCGCGGCGGTAAGAAATTCTTCTTTCAAGCTGAGAAGCGATATTCTCAGCTACGAGCTGTGCGTTGAGGTCGGGGCTCTTGATTTCAACTATATTGATTGAAACCTCTTTGCCGCCGAGTTTATCGGAGCAGACTTTTTTGAGCTTTTCGATTTCGTCGCCGCCTCTGCCGATAACCATACCGGGCTTGGCACAGTGGATTGTGATGTAAACACGCTTTGCGTCGCGTTCGATTTCTACCTTGGGAACGCCTGCGCGGTTGAGAAGCTTGAGAAGATACTCACGGAGATTATAATCTTCAATAAGAATATCGCCGAACTTGTTGGGATTTGCATACCAACGAGATTCCCAGTTCTTAACAACGCCGATTCTTAAACCGGTAGGATTGATTTTCTGTCCCATTGTTTAACCTCCTCCTTCTCTCAGTCTTCCATTTCCTTGAGTACAAGGGTAATGTGTGATGTCTTTTTATTTATGCGGTTTGCCCTGCCCTGCGCTCTGGGTCTTATACGCTTGAGGGTGGGTCCCTGGCCTACGTAGCACTCCGCGATATAGAGTTTGTCAACATCCATATCAAAGTTGTTCTCTGCGTTTGCCATTGCTGATTTTAAAAGTTTAAGTAAAGGTTCGCACGCGGCCTTGGGCGTGTACTTGAGTATTGCCATAGCCTTATCTGCGGGCTGATTGCGGATTAAATCCAGAACAATCTGAACCTTGCGGGGAGCAATTCTTAAATAAGTCGCCTTTGCGGTTGCAACGGGGACTTCGTTAATTGCTGCTTCTGACATTTAGATACACTCCTTTCGCCGAATTATTTGGTGTTTGATGTTTTTGAACCTGCATGACCTTTGAAAGTTCTTGTAGGTGCAAACTCGCCGAGCTTATGACCGACCATATCTTCTGTTACATACACGGGAACATGCTTGCGACCGTCATGAACAGCGAATGTGTGACCGACAAAAGCAGGGAAGATTGTGGAGGAACGGCTCCAGGTTTTGAGAACCATCTTCTCGCCGGTTTCGTTCATTTTCTCAACTCTTTCGAGCAGCTTGGGCTGCACGAACGGTCCTTTTTTAACGCTTCTGCCCATTATCTTCTCTCCTTTCTCGATTACTTGTCATTACGACGTTTTACGATAAGCTTGTCGGAAGCCTTTTTATGCTTTCTCGTCTTATAGCCGAGAGCGGGCTTACCCCAGGGGGTAACGGGGCCCGGTCTGCCGACGGGTGACTTGCCTTCGCCGCCGCCGTGGGGATGGTCGTTGGGGTTCATAACCGAACCGCGGACTGTAGGTCTCCAACCCATGTTGCGTTTGCGGCCTGCTTTGCCGATCTTTACGTTTTCGTGGTCAAGGTTGCCGACTGTGCCTATTGTAGCCATGCAGCCTGCGGGAACGTTGCGCAGTTCGCCTGAGGGCAGACGAAGAAGAGCGTAGATGCCTTCTTTTGCCATAAGCTGTGCGCTGTTGCCTGCGGCTCTTGCGAGCTGTCCGCCTCTGCCGGGGGTAAGTTCAACATTGTGAACAACGGTACCTACGGGGATGTTTGTAAGCGGAAGGGCATTGCCGGGTTTGATATCCGCAGTAGTGCCTGCGATTACTGTATCGCCGACTTTAAGTCCGTCGGGATAAAGGATGTAGCTCTTTTCGCCGTCAGCGTACTCGATAAGCGAGATGAATGCCGAGCGGTTGGGGTCATATTCGATGGTCTTAACTGTTGCGGGAACATCGAACTTTGAACGTTTGAAGTCGATTATACGATACTTCCTGCGGTTTCCGCCGCCGCGGTGACGAACCGTGATTCTTCCGTAGCTGTTGCGGCCGGAGTTCTTTTTGACAGGAGCCAGAAGGCTTCTCTCGGGCTCGACCTTTGAAAGCAGGGAATAATCTGTAACGGACATGTTTCGGGTGCCGTTACCGGTCGGATTATAAAATCTTATTGACATTTTTTCCTCCTGTTCGGCAGCTTTGCGGAGCATGTCGCTCTCCATACCTTGCCGCCGTTTACTTCTGCCCGAAGGCAGCGGTTAAATTACATAAGACCGTCGAAGAACTCGATTGTCTTGGAATCTTCTGTGAGGGTAACAATCGCCTTTTTCCAGGACGCTGTGAAACCTTCATACATGCCGTATCTGCGGAGCTTGCCTTTGCAGTTTACGGTGTTTACCTTTTTGACTTTAACGCCGAAAAGGGTTTCAACCGCTTTCGCGATTTCGATTTTGTTGGAGTCTTTGGCAACCTCAAAGCTGTACTTCTTGTCTGCCATGCCGTCCATGCTCGCCTCTGAAATGATGGGGCGGAGAATAATATCCTGTGCTAATTTACTCATGCGTAAACCTCCTCAATCTTGCTGACAGCATCCTTGAGAACTATGACAGTGTCACAGTTGAGGATATCATAAACATTAAGAGTGTTAACAAGGGTGGTCTTTACGCCTGCGATGTTGCGCGCGCTTCTGTAAATAACATCGTTCTTTTCGGGAAGTACGATAAGCACTTTCTTGCCGACGTTAAGCGCCTTGATCATATCCGCAACAGCCTTTGTCTTGATTTCATCAAGCTTGAGTTCGCTGAGAACGATGAGCTCGTCGTCCGCGAGTTTTGCCGAGAGAGCGGATTTCATTGCAAGTCTTCTGACTTTCTTGTTAACGGATTTCTGATAATCGCGGGGTTTGGGGCCGTGCGCTATGCCGCCGTGATACCACTGGGGAGCTCTTGTTGAGCCCTGCCTTGCGCGGCCGGTGCCCTTCTGTCTCCAGGGCTTTTTGCCGCCGCCGCTGACTTCGGAACGCGTAAGGGTAGATTGTGTGCCCTGGCGTCTGTTTGCAAGATAGCTGACAACGCAAAGGTGCATAGCGGGAATGCTGGGTACTATTCCGAATATGCTGTCTGCGAGTTCGATGCTGTCAAGCTTTTTACCTGTCATGTCGAATACTGATACATTAGGCATTTTCTACTCCTCCTTTACGCTTTTTTGACTGAATCGCGAATAAGAACAATTCCGCCCTTGGGGCCGGGAACGGCGCCCTTGATGGCGAGAAGGTTATTCTCTGCATCTACCTTGATAACGTCAAGGTTCTGGATGGTAACTCTCTCACTGCCGAGGTGACCTGCGAGTTTCTTTCCCTTATAAACTCTTGAAGGGTCGGAGCAGGCGCCCAGTGAGCCGGCGTGCCTTGCGACAGGACCTGTACCGTGTGATTCCTTAAGCCTTGCGAAACCCCATCTTTTGATCGAGCCGGCTGTTCCTTTACCTTTGCTCGTTCCGGTGACATCAACCTTTTCGCCTGCCGCGAAAATATCAGCCTTAACGGTGTCGCCGAGATTCAGAGCTGACATATCGTCAAGTCTGAACTCTTTAAGGGTTTTCTTGGGTGCTGTGTCAGCCTTTTTGAAATGACCTGCAAGGGGCTTTGTTACGCGCTGAACCTTGATGTCACCGAAGCCGAGCTGAACAGCTTCGTAGCCGTCGTTTTCAACTGTTTTTTTCATAACGACGTTGCAGGGGCCCGCTTCGATAACGGTAACGGGGATTGCGTTGCCCTTGTCATCGAAAATCTGGGTCATGCCGAGTTTTTTGCCGATGATTGCTTTTTGCATTTAATGCTTTCCTCCTTTAGGTTATTGGTTGGCTGTACCAACTTGACCTGCCGACGCGTGAAATCAAAGTTTGATTTCGACTTCAACGCCTGCGGGAAGCTCAAGACCTGTCATCGCCTCAACTGTTTTAGCCGAAGGTCTGATAACGTCGATAAGCCTTTTGTGTGTGCGCTGTTCGAACTGCTCACGGGAGTCCTTGTATTTGTGGACCGCGCGAAGAATGGTGACTATCTCTTTCTCTGTGGGAAGAGGAACGGGACCGGATACCTGAGCACCTGTTCTTTTTGCTGTTTCTACGATTGTTTCCGCCGCCTTGTCAACAAGGTTGTGGTCGTAGCCCTTGAGTCTGATTCTGATTTTCCCTTTGACTGCCATTTGAACGCCTCCTTAATTTTGGCGGGCTTTGAAAATCACTACACCGAGCCGGGTGTTTCAGCCCTCTCGCTTTAAAAGCCGGAAACTGAAAATATTTCCGGGATAAAAGTGATTTTGCAATTCGGTGCAAACCGCACAGTTCTGCCCGGGAACGGCAGACTGCTTCGGCAGCACAATTCGCCCGGTTTTAAATCGGACATACTCCGCGGAAATTCCCCGTCTCTAAGGACGGCCACCTCCCGCATCATCGCATATCATACGCGTTTTGCGGCCGGGTTAAAAGAGCATAAAACGCCCTTGGTCGCACGCGTGCTTATGTATAGTAACACAAGGCTTTATAAAATGCAAGTACTTTTTTTTGATTTTTTTAATTTTTTTGAACGGCGGCAAATCCTTGTTTTTCAAGGCTTCGGGATTTTAAACGCTTCCGCGTGTTTCCGTGAAGCCGAACTCATATATATTAAATGTATAAAATATATAATATATAGCGGTAGGCTTTAATCTCATACACTGTATTTTGTATAGTGAAATTTATATTAAAAAAGAATTAAATTTGTTTGAAAAACACAATGGTATATGCTATAATGCTTTCATCTTAATAAATTTTTAAGAATTATTTTTAAATTTTTTTGAAAGAGAGACTTCAAAATGAAAAAAAGGCTCGTAAAAAGCATAATTGCCGCGGTTCTGGCAGTTATTCTCGCGGCGGTTCCCGTTTTAAGCGGTTTCGCTTCGGCGCAATCGGAAATCTGCCCCGTGATTGATATGCGCGGATTTATGAACGCGAAAATCTACGCAGTCGAAAATGATGACGCAAGCGAGCAGCTCTGGCCCCCGACAACAGATAAAATTCTTGACCTTGTCAAAAACATTATCGGTCCCCTCGCAAAACTCAGCATAGACCGTGACTGGGACAAATTCGCCGATGTTTTCGCTGCGGAGGCGAACAAGGTGTTTGACGGCCTTTTTCTTGATGAAAACGGCGAGGTGACAAACGGCAGCGGCCCTCTTATGGTTTATCCCGAACCGGAGGAGGTCAAAAAAGACGGCGAGTACAATTTTGTGTTTGACTGGCGGATAGATCCGTTTGAAGCGGCGGCAAAACTCAACGATTTTATCAACTATATTATTGAAAACTCCGGCTGCGAACAGGTTGTGCTTGACTGCCACAGCTACGCGGGCATTGTTACAACCTGCTATTTTGAGCAGTTCGGCTGCGACGCGGTAAAAAGCGTGTGCTACAACTCAACGGCGGTTTACGGCGCCGGCTTCACCACCGAAATCATAAAGGGCAACCTTTTTGTGGGCGGAGACACTGATTTCAGCGGAATGGGCGCGGAAGCGCTTGTCGCCTACCTTCTCGGCGCGTTTTCAAACAATCAGTATAACGAGCTGATTGATGTTGTTATAGATATGCTTAAAAAAGCCGGGCTTGTTGATTTTATTTCAAACTTTGTCAACAAGCTTATGCTTGAAACCTCCGATAAACTTTATGAAAGCACAATAGTTCCCCTGTTCGGTTTGTGGCCCGCTATATGGTCAATGATTCCCGATGAGGATTTTGAGGAAGGCTACAATTATATCTTCAACGATGTTCTTGCCCGAACAGACGCGGACTATTCCGGAATAAAAGAAAAAATAGAGCACTACAACGAGAGCGTGCGCTCAAAGCGCGAAGAACTGTTGAATGAAATAAATGACAACTGCAATCTCTATGTTATCGCCCGTTACGGATATTCTTCGATTCCTCTTTCTTCAACCTGGGAGACAATGACCGACGGCGTGCTTGACACCGAAGCTTCATCATTCGGCGCGACCTGCTCGGATTACAACATTTTTCACATTTTCAATGAAGAGGATGAGCTTGTTTCACCCAACGGTCAGGTTGACGCCTCCACCTGCCTGTTCCCCGAGCAGACCTGGTTCATACGCAACGCCTCGCACACACAGCAGTATGACGCGATATATGACTTTGTGAACACACTCGCGTTTTATGACGGCCAGGCAACCGTTGACACCTTCCCGGAGTACCCGAGATTCCTTCATTTCAACGCTCCGCTTATGGTTCTGGAGCCCGATGACGGGCTGGTGATAAATCTCTCTTTCTTTGACAGGTTCAAGCTTTTCTTCACACAGCTTTTCAATCTTATAACTTCGATTTTCAAAAAATAAACATTCGGCAAACGGTGAAGCTCCGCACACGGCGGGGCTTCATTTTTCATTAAGCATTATAAACAAACGCGCCCCTGATAATATAAAAAGATTTTACAATAAAAATCCTTTATTTTTTCCGCTTCGGATGATATAATGATTTCACAATTTCAATAAGGAGCGGGAATATGGCACACGACATTTATCAAAGCCCTCTTTGCTCTCGCTATTCAAGCGAAGAGATGAAAAAGATTTTTTCCGATGACACCAAGTTTTCCACCTGGCGCAAGCTGTGGATTGCCCTTGCCGAGAGTGAGAAGGAACTCGGCCTTGATATTACGGATGAACAGATTGACGAACTCAAAGCTCATATTTACGACATAGATTATGACGCGGCAAAAAAATATGAGAGTGAACTGCGCCACGATGTAATGGCTCACATTCACGCCTACGGCGATATTTGCCCGAAGGCCATGCCGATTATCCACCTGGGCGCCACTTCCTGCTATGTGGGCGACAACACCGACATTATTCAGATGAGAGCGGCGCTCGAACTCATACGCAAAAAGCTTGTTAACTGCATAAAGGCTGTTGCCGATTTCGCGCAAAAGCACAAAGACACGCCCTGCCTTGCCTTCACGCATTTTCAGGCGGCTCAGCCCACAACCTTCGGCAAGCGCGCCACTCTCTGGCTTCAGGATTTAATGCTTGACCTTGAGAGCGTGGAATTCAGGCTCGGCAATTTGAAACTGCTCGGCTGCAAGGGCACAACCGGCACGGGAGCAAGCTTTTTGGCTCTGTTTGACGGCGACTATGAAAAGGTTAAAAAGCTTGAAATGCTTATTGCGCAAAAAATGGGATTTAACGCCGTGTTCCCGGTCTCAGGTCAGACCTACACGCGCAAAAACGATTTTGATGTTCTCTCGGTTCTCAGCGGAATAGCTCAGAGCGCCGCGAAATTCTCAAATGACACCCGCCTGCTCTCGCACCTCAAAGAGTTTGATGAACCGTTTGAGTCAAAACAGGTAGGCTCCTCCGCGATGGCTTACAAACGCAACCCTATGCGCAGTGAGAGAATAGCCTCACTTGCCCGTTATGTTATGGCGGATTTAATCAACCCCGCAATCACGGCGAGCGCACAGTGGTTTGAAAGAACTCTTGACGATTCCGCAAACAAAAGAATTGCCGTTCCCGAAGCGTTTCTTGCCGTTGACGCGATACTCAGCCTTTATATCAACATAATCACGGGCGGCACAATCTACCCGAAAGTTGCCGAAAAACACCTGAACGAGGAACTCCCCTATATGGCAACCGAGAATATTCTTATGCACTGCGTTCAGAAGGGCGGAGACCGCCAGGAGCTTCACGAGGCAATCAGGGAGCACTCCGTTGCCGTTACAAAAGAGATTAAATTGAACGGTTCAAACAACAATCTGCTTGAGCGCATACTCGCCGACAGCCGTTTCAACCTCACAAAAGAGGAGCTTGACGAAATTGTTGACCCGCGCAAATTCACGGGTTGCGCCACAATGCAAACGGAGGACTACCTCAACAATTATGTTAAACCGGTGCTTGAAAAACGCAGCGAACTGTTGGGCATTGACGCCACGGTAACAGTTTAATGGTAAACAAATTCTTTAAGGAGAGTAAAAATATGGAACTTACAAAACAGGCTCAGCTTTACGAAGGCAAGGCAAAAAAAGTTTTCGCCACACAGGATGAAAACTGCGTTATCGTTTCTTACAAAGATGACGCCACAGCGAACGACGGCCTTAAAAAAGGCACAATCACAGGCAAAGGCGTTATCAACAACAAAATGAGCAATTTCCTTATGCAGATTCTTGAAAAGGAAGGCGTGCCCACCCATTTTGTAAAAGAAATAAACGACAGAGACACCGTAGTCAAAAAGGTCTCCATCGTTCCTCTTGAGGTTATTATACGCAACATTTCGGCGGGCCATTTCGCTCAGCGCTACGGCGTTGAGGAGGGCATTGTTTTTGATGAGCCCACAATCGAGTTCTCATACAAGAACGACGACCTTCACGACCCGCTTCTCAACGAGTATCACGCTCTCGCGCTCAAACTTGCCACAAAAGATGAAATTGCCCTTATCAAGCAGATGGCGTTCAAGGTAAACGAGGTTCTCAAAGCGTATTTCCTCAACCTCGGCGTAAAACTTGTTGACTTTAAGCTTGAGTTCGGCAAAACCGCTGACGGCTCAATAGTTCTGGCTGATGAAATCTCACCCGACACCTGCCGTTTCTGGGACGCGAAAACAAACGAGAAGCTTGACAAAGACCGTTTCCGCCGCGATATGGGCGGCGTTGAAGACGCCTACACCGAAATTTTCGGCAGAGTAATGAATGAGAAATAATTAAAAAAGCATATATGTTGCCGGGGCTGCCCTTTCGGACAGCCCCGGTTTAGTTTATAAGTTTCAGATTTTTATGAATGAGAACAGGTTTTTGATAAAATCAATAATACCGGTGAAAAAAGCGATTATTCTGTCAAGAATTGTAGGTGTTTTAACCTCGCCGAAGTCATAGTATGCCATCCAAAGGCTTTTCATATTTTCTTCTGTTTTTTCACCGTTTACGGTAAGAACCGGGTAGAAATACTCTTCTCCGTTGATGTCGCGACATTTATTTATTGCTGCCAATAACGCTTCACCATATTTGTTGAGTTTTTCGGAATACTCGTCATTAAGCGCATCAAGCTGAGTGTTAAGCGCAGCAGCCTCTTCCTCTGTTGCCGTTTCAAGTTTTTTGCCGATTTCGGCTCCTTTTTCATAGTAGGGCATAAGCGCGTTGCCTGCCTTTATCAATTCAACTGTTTCGGCTTTTACATCAGGCATTGCCTCGCACCAGCACATATATGACTTGCCCTCTTTGAAAGTATCACCGGGCTTCATAAATCTCGCTGTTGATGAAATGCCCTTTGCCTCATCTCCAAATGTGCGCTCAAAAGACGAGCCGTATTCCGCGGAAGACTGAAGTAATATTCCGATGTACTCCGATCGTGTGAGTTCTTCTAATTCTGTTTTATCTGCCAGCCCGGCGTCAACAAGCTTTTGAAAATCATTCGGATCATACTCAATCCAGGTTATTCCGCTTTTTATCATATTGTTTATTGATGAATAGTATGCAGAATAGTATGCAGCATCATTACCCGAATCGCCCAAAGCATCCGCTGTCATTTTGTCAACAACTTCCTCCGAAGTCGGCATTTTACCGAATTCAGCAAAAAAAGTTTCAGCATGCGTATCTATCAGAAACAAATCAGCCATTCCCGGCGCAAATCTTTCATCATCAACCTTGATTGAGAATTCGGCTTTTTCACCTGCCGCGGGCGCGGTTACCCGAACATTTACCGTTTGCCTGCCGTCGCCGGCATCCGCGTTGGCGGTTACAAAAGCAAGAGTTGAAAAGAGCGTTATTGCCGCAAGCAGCAGCGCGAGTGATTTTTTAAGTGTTTTCATAAGTATTTTCCCTTTCATTTATACAGTTTTTACGGCGGAATTACGAAAATCCGTACCGCCTTTTTTGCAAAAGAATTTATTGTTTTATGTAATCCGTTTCATTGCCGTTACTCCTTCTGATTTTTTACCGCTTGTTCTGACCTTTCATCTGTAAGACACGCTGAAAAGCAAAATAGTTTGAAAAATTATAAATATTTTCCAAAAAAACATCGGATTTCAACAAATCTGTCCACTTTTTATGTGGATAACTCATTATTGCACACACACACAATCAAAACCACCAGTTGAACTGGTGGTTTGATGAGGCCCTATAAGGGCCTTTT
>R25__coassemble_239_pt1 | contig 35137 bp, 29 predicted proteins | sample R25__metabat2_low_PE_027 | metagenome-assembled genome bin R25 | reverse complement strand
GATGTATGAAGTCGAAAAAGAGTTTAAAAATTTAATGAAAATCTGAATTATTTAAAATTATTAACTTTTTCTTAATATTTGCGGTTGATAAAATTTTTTATCTATGATAGAATAAATCTGTTGTTTGCATTAATAACAATCATATTAGATTTGGAGGCATTTCAAATGGCGAAAAAAACCGTATTTCTTACCGGCGCTTCCGGTAATATGGGCTTTCACAGCTTTACCGAGTTCCTCAAACACAGAGATAAGTTCAACATTGTTGTTCTTCTCAGAGGCAGTGAAAAAAACAAACTTAAATTCAAGCCCTATGAAAATGATCCCTGCGTTAAAATTGTTTGGGGCGACCTTACAAAATATGAGGATGTTCTTTCCTGCGTAGCGGGCGCTGATTATGTTCTTCATGTAGGCGGTATGGTATCGCCCGCCGCTGACTATTTCCCCACAAAAACCGTTGTTACCAACACCACAGCCGCGAGAAATATTGTTAATGCCATAAAGGCTCAGCCCGACCCCGACTCAATCAAGCTTGTTTATATCGGCACGGTTGCCGAAACAGGCGACAGAAATGCCCCCATTCACTGGGCGCGCACAGGCGACCCCATTAAAATCTCAATTTATGACCACTACGCCTGCTCAAAAGTTCTTGCGGAGCAGATTGTCGCGGAAAGCGGTCTTAAATACTGGGCGTCCTGCCGCCAGTCCGGTATTCTTTATGCCGATATTCTTAAAAACCTTGACCCCATTATGTTCCATGTTCCCATCAACGGTGTTCTTGAATGGGCAACCGTTGAGGATTCCGCAAGGCTTATGGTTAATGTTTGCGGCGATGATATTCCCGAAGAGTTCTGGAGAAGATTTTACAACATCGGTTCCGGCGAGCAGTACAGACTTACAAACTATGAGTTTGAAGAACTCCTTATGCAGAAAACGCTTCGCTTGGGCTCCGTTAAAAAGCTTTTCAAACCCAACTGGTTTGTTACAAAGAATTTCCACGGCCAGTGGTATTATGACGGCGATGAGCTTGAGAAATACTGCCATTTCAGAGCAAATATCCCCGTTGAAGAGTATTTCAAATCACTTATCGATCAGGTTGCTCCTTACTACAAACTCGCGTTTATGGCAAAACCCTTTGCCTTTGCCGTTAAGGGCTTCCTCGGCTCACTCGCGAAAAAAGAGATTTACGGCACACGCTGGTGGATTGAAAACAAAGTTCCCGAAAGAGTTTCCGCTTATTACGGCTCAATGGAAGAGTATCTCGCGCTGCCCGACAAATGGGAGAACTTCGATGTGGTAATCCCTTCAAAGAAAACAACGGCTGATGATGTTATTGTTCTTGACCACGGTTATGATGAAAGCAAACCCGTGAGTGAGATAACACTTGACGACCTTAAAAAAGCTGCTGCGTTCAGAGGCGGTGAATGCCTTGCTACCGAAGAGGAATATGTTGATTTCTATACACCCATTAAATGGAAATCCGCGAGAGGCAATGAGTTTATGATGAGCGCAAACCTTGTTCTCAAGGGCGGCCACTGGTGCCCGGCGGAATTCCCGACTGATTGCGAAGGCAAAAAGTTCTATTGGGCTTACGATGATGAGGCAAAGCTCAATCCCTTCTTCGCTCAGGTCTGGTACCCGCTTCATAACAGAAACGAAAACAATGTTTACACCGAGAAGATTTTCAAAGGCTTCAGCGGGTTTGAAAACATCTGATTGAATAATATTAATTTCAGGCGCATATCCGTTTCGGGTGTGCGTCTGGTTTTGTTTTTACATTATATTGTGTTTTAATGCGAAAAAACACAAAAAAACCACAATATTTCATATATTATATATTGATTATTATAAATCATTATGATAAAATAAAATGAATTTTTATCTTTAAGAAAGGTTGATGAGTTTATGGCGGAAATTACAAGAAAATGGTACAAAGAGATGTCTGTTTATCAGATATGGACCCGGTCATTCTGTGACAGTAACGGCGACGGCATAGGCGACCTGCCGGGCGTTTACAGCAAACTTGATTATATTCAGAGCCTCGGTGTTGACGGAATATGGTTCTCACCGATTTATCCCACGCCTAACGCGGATTACGGTTATGATATTTCCGATTATAAAAACATTAACCCGGAATTCGGCACTCTTGACGATTTCAAAAAGATTCTTGACAGCGCACACGAACGCGGAATGAAAGTTTTTATGGATCTTGTGGTCAATCATACATCCGATGAGCATGAGTGGTTCAAGGAGAGTATGAAAAGCAAAGACAATCCCTACCACGATTATTATTTCTGGCGCGACGGCAAAAAGAAGGGCGGCAAAAAACCGCCCAACAACTGGCTTTCTATTTTTGAAGGCAAGGCATGGGAATACAATAAAGATCTTGACCAGTATTACCTTCATGTTTTCGCGAAAAAACAGCCGGATTTGAATATGGATAACCCCAAGGTGCGCGAAGAGGTTAAAAGCATAATGCGCTTTTGGCTTGATATGGGCGTTGACGGTTTCCGCGAGGATGTTATAACATTCATTTCAAAAAAAGAAGGTCTGCCGAACGGCTTCCCCATTCCCATTGCCTGCGGAATTGAGCATTACAAGCACGGCCCGCACCTTGAGGAATATCTTGATGAGTTCAGGCAGGTTCTCAATGAATATGACTGTTTCGCGGTAGGTGAGGGCCCTATGACAAGCCTTAAAGACGCCGTCAATTTCTGCTCCGAGGGCCCCGGCCAGAAGCTTGATATGCTCATTTCGTTTGACCATATGAATGCCGACTGCTTTATGGCGGACTGGATAAAAATTCCTTTCAGCCTTCGCAAACTCAAAAAAACTTTTGACAGATGGCAGACTCAGATGTACGGCAAAGGCTGGAACAGCCTTTACATTGAAAATCACGACCACGCACGCATAATTGAGAGATACGGGAATATAAATTACAGAGTTGAAAGCGCGAAAATGCTCGCAACCATGTATATGCTGCAGTGCGGAACCCCGTTTATTTATCAGGGTCAGGAAATAGGAATGACAAACCTTAAATTCAACAGTATTAATGAATATAAGGATGTTATGACTTTCAACAATTTCAGGCTTTTCAAAATGCTCGGCTTTAATGAGGAAAGATTCCTTAAACTCTCTGCGAAGGTTAACCGCGAAAACGCGAGAACACCCGTTCAGTGGAACTCGTCCAAAAACGCCGGCTTCACAACGGCGGATGAACCGTGGTTTAAAATAAACCCCAATTATACCGAGATTAATGTTGAAGCGGCTGAGAAGGATGAAAACTCCATTCTCAATTATTACCGCAAACTTATTAAATTCAGAAAAGAAAATGAGATTGTAATTTACGGCAATTTCAAACAGTATTACAAAAACAGCGGCAAACTGTTTGTTTATGAACGCAACTATAAAGGGCAGAAACTGCTTGTTATCAACTCTTTTTCAGACAAAATCGTTAAATTCAACGCGCCTGACGGTTATGATATGAGCAAGGGCGAACTTGTTATCTCAAATTATCCGGTGCGCGGTCAGATTAACAACTGCTTTGAACTTCGCCCTTACGAAAGCAGAGTTTATCTTTTTAAATAATAACCGGGGAATGATAGTTTTTGGTTCGTAAAAAATGGACAGTCTCCGAGTGCGACAAGGATTTGGCGGCGCAGATAGCGGAAGATTTCAGTGTTGACCCGCTTACCGCCTATATTCTTGTTTCACGGGGGATTACGGATTATGATGAAATTGAAGAATTTTTAGACCCAAGCGCGCCGCTGATGATTGACCCCTTTTCATTTGCCGATATGGATAAAGCCGTGCGAAGGATACAGCTTGCCATAGATGATTTTCAGAAAATCGCGGTTTTCGGCGATTATGACGCCGACGGAATAACCGCCACCGCGCTGTTGTATTCATATCTTGAAATGAGAGAGGCCAATGTTGTTCGTTACATACCCGACAGGCTTACGGAAGGCTACGGCCTCAGCTGTGATTCGGTTCGTGAACTCGCGGAGCAGGGGGTTAAACTGATAATTACCGTTGATAACGGCATTTCCGCTGTTGAAGAGGCGGAATTATGCAAATCTCTCGGCGTTGACCTTGTTGTTACCGATCATCACAAGGTGGGCGAAAAACTTCCCGATGCCGTTGCAGTTGTGAACCCGCACAGAAAAGACTGCCCGAGTGAATTCAAGGATTTTTCGGGTGTAGGTGTAGCGTTTAAGCTTGTAAGCGCCCTTGAAGGCGGCGATGAGGATTCAATGCTTGATGAGTTCGGCGACCTTGTGGCTATAGGCACAGTTGCCGATGTTGTCAACCTTAAAGGCGAAAACCGCTCTCTTGTGCGTTACGGGCTTAACACAATCAACACATCTCCGCGCATCGGTCTTAAGGTTCTTCTTGAAAAATCGGCGGGTCAGGGCAAAAAAATCGGCGCCTCAAGCGCGGCGTTCACAATTTGCCCGCGCATAAACGCCACCGGCAGAATGGGCTCGGCTGAAAAAGCGCTTGACCTGCTTTTGTGTGATGATGAGATTACCGCCGAAAGGCTTGTTGAAGAAATAAACTCAATGAATCAGGCGCGCCAAAAAACCGAAACCGAGATTTTCGGTGAAGTGAGCGCGATGCTCGCCGAAAAGCCGGGCTTATCGCGTGACAGCGTTATTGTTGTCGCTTCCGAAGGCTGGCACCAGGGGGTAATAGGTATTGTCGCTTCAAGAATTGCCGAGCGTTACGGTAAACCGGCTGTTGTTATTTCCAAAAACGGCAGCGAGGCAAGAGGCTCATGCCGCAGCATAGAAGGTTTTTCAATTTTCAAAGCCATTGAGGCCGTCAGCGACTGTCTCACTCATTTCGGCGGTCATACTCTCGCGGCGGGCATAGGGCTTAACAGCGACAGAATTGAAGAATTCCGCATCAGAATAAACGATTACGCCGACAGTGTTGAAATGCCGTTCCCCGTTCAGAAAATCGACTGCCGCATAAACCCCGGTTCAATAAGTCTTGATATTCTCAATGCTCTTGATGTTATGGAACCGTTCGGCGCGGGCAATCCTCAGCCGTGTTTCGGGCTTTACGGTGTTAAAATTGAGGATTTTTCATCCATAGGCGACGGCAGGCATATGAGGCTCACCATTTCAAAAAACGACGCTCGCACGGGGGCTGTCTGGTTCGGAATGCAGGAAAAGCTTTTTCCGTACAGCAGAGGGGATATTGTTGACCTTGCCGTTACTCTTGACAGAAACATATATAACGGTGAAACAAGAATATCCGTAAATGTTAAAAACATCAGACCTTCTCATACAGATGAAAACAAAGTTTTGCTCGGCCGCAGGCTTTATGAGAAGGTTCTCGGCGAAATGCCGCTCAGCCGCGAACAGGCTGAGTGCGCGCTGCCTGACCGTAACATTCAGGTTGAGGTTTTCAAACACATAAAGATGTCAAAACCGGTTGATGACAGTTTTGAGCAGATCTGTATGCATCTCGGCGATGACGGCACCGAATACTGTAAAGTAGCCGTTGCGGTTGCCGTTATGTTTGAAATGGGTGTTATAACAAAAACAAACGGCGGAAGACTCGCGCCTGCCGAAACAAACGGCAAAGTAGATCTCAACGATTCGGTTTTGATGAAAAGAATTAAAAATTATATGTAATTCCCGAGGGCATTATGGATAACGAACACTTTAAAAATAAGAATTATTTTGAACCTGGCTGTGAAACGGAACAGGGGTGCAAAGACGCGCTCTTTTCATCGATTTCCTCGTTTTCTCAAGATGAGCTTTCCGTTGTAAACAAAGCCTATGAGTTTTCACATAACGCCCATATTAATCAAAAAAGGCAATCGGGTCAGCCTTATATTGTTCATCCTCTTTCGGTAGCGAAAATTCTTGCCGATTTAGGGCTTGATTACCAGTCAATAGCCGCGGCTCTGCTTCACGATGTTGTTGAGGATACCGACTGCTCCTTAAAAGATATTGAAAATGAGTTCGGCACAGAGATTGCCGAACTTGTTGACGGCGTTACGAAAATCGGCCAGGTGCCTATCAGCACCAAAGAGGAGGGCGTTTCGACCGTACGCTCCGGCAGAGAGGAGCAGCAGGCTGAAAATATACGCAAAATGCTGCTCGCTATGTCAAAAGATATAAGGGTAATCATCATTAAACTCGCGGATCGCCTTAACAATATGCGCACGCTGATGTTCAAGAGCGATAAAAAAAGAAGAGATATTTCGGTTGAGACAATCGAGATTTACGCGCCTATAGCTCACCGTCTCGGTATCAGACCGATTAAAGAAGAGCTTGAAGACCTTGCCATAAGCTACCTTGACCCTATAGCGTATAACGATATTAAAGAAAAGCTTGAGGCGCAGAGCAAATCGAGAAACGAGTTTTTGCAGGATATAAAAGAAAGGGTTGAGAAAAGGGTTGTTCCCGAGGTCAGCGGCGCAAAAGTCAGCGGCAGAATTAAATCCGTTCACGGCATCTACCGCAAGATGTATATTCAGGGCAAAGAGTTTGATGAGATTTATGACATTTACGCCATAAGGATAATAGTTGACACAATTACGGACTGTTACAACTGTTTGGGTCTTATTCACGATATGTTTCAGTCCATCCCGGGCAGGTTCAAGGATTATATTTCAACACCGAAGCCCAATATGTATCAGTCGCTTCACACAACGGTAATCGGCAAAGAGGGCATTCCTTTTGAGGTTCAGATAAGAACATGGGAAATGCATCACACAGCCGAATACGGCATTGCCGCTCACTGGAAATATAAGCTCGGCATCTCCGGTAAAGTGAAATTTGAGGAAAGGCTGTCATGGATAAGGCAGCTTCTTGACGATCAGAAAGAATCGGAGGATGTTGAAGATCTTGTAAGCACAATAAAAAGCGACCTTGCGCCCGAAGAGGTGTTTGTGTTTACGCCCAAAGGCGATGTTTTCAACCTGCCTGTGGGAGCGACGGTTATAGATTTTGCTTACGCGGTTCATTCGGCGGTCGGCAACAGGATGACCGGGGCAAAGGTTGACGGCAGAATTGTTCCCATAGATTATGAAATCAAGAACGGCGAGATTATTGAAATTCTTACATCTTCTCAACCCGGTAAAGGCCCCAGCAGAGACTGGCTTAATATTGTCAAAACAAGTCAGGCACGCTCGAAAATCAGACAGTGGTACAAAAAAGAGCGAAGAGATGAAAACATTGTTGAGGGCAAAAACGAGCTTGAAAAAGAGTTCCGCCATAACTATATTCGTTTTACATCCGAGGAATATGACGCCTTTGTGCAGAAACTCGCGGAGCGCCAGCACTGCAAAACGGTGGATGATTTTTACGCTTCCATAGGCTACGGCGGCGTTTCCGTAGCTAAAATGATTCCCTATATCCGTGATGAATACGCGAAAATCGCCAAGGCGAAACAACCCGAAAAGCCCGCGGAAATCGTTACTGCCGTTAAACGCACAAAAAGTAATGACGGCGTTGTCGTTGAGGGAATTGACAACTGCCTTATCAAATTTTCACGCTGCTGCAACCCCTTGCCGGGCGATGAAATAATCGGCTTTATCACAAGAGGTCACGGCGTTTCCATTCACACAAGAAACTGCACCAATGTGCCTGCCGATATATCGGCCTGCGCTGAGCCCGACAGATGGATAAAAGCGTATTGGGACGGCAAAAACAATAAAGAGGAATTTAAATGTACCATTCAGATTACCTGCCTCAACAGGATGGGTATGATAGCCGATATAACAGGCCTTCTCGCTTCAATGAGAATAATGATAAACGACCTTAACACAAGGAATTTCAGTGACGGCAGATGTATTTTCAGCATTACCGTTATTGTAAACAGTCTTGAACACCTCAAAAACCTTACGGATAAGCTGAGAAAGGTTGAGGATGTTCTTGAAATAGAAAGAACGGGTGTTTGATATGAGAGCGTTGATTCAGCGTGTTTTAAACTCCGATGTTTCCGTTGACGGAAACATTGCCGGAAAAATAGATAAAGGTTTCAATATCCTGCTCGGCGTTATGGACGGCGACACAAAAGCCGAAGCGGAAACTCTCGCTTCCAAAATAACCAAGCTGCGCGTTTTCGATGACCCTGACGGTAAAATGAACCTGAGCATAACGGATATTGACGGTGAAGCACTTGTTGTATCTCAGTTTACGCTTTGCGCCGACTGCCGCAAAGGCAACCGTCCGTCTTTTGTGGCTTCCGCATCGCCCGATGAGGCAAATGAAATGTATGAGTATTTTTGCTCACTTCTCACTCAAAACGGAATTAAAAAAGTTGAGCGGGGAGTATTCAGCGCGGATATGAAGGTGAATATCGTCAATGACGGGCCCGTTACAATCTGGCTTGACACCGAAATATTCAAGCAGAGCAGAAGGGGATAAAAATGCTTATAAAACTTATTGAGAATGAATATCCCATGATGGCAAACTGCTGGCTTGCTTATGATGAAAAAAGCAATGAGGCAGCTATAGTTGACGCCTGCGCGTTTGACGAAAAAATCAATACCGAAAAAGAAATCAAATCTCTCGGCTGCGAGGTCAAATATGTTTTTCTCACTCACGGGCATTTTGACCATATTCTCGGTGCTTACGGCGTTCAGCAGACATACGGCGCCAAGGTCGTTGTTCACAGCGCCGATGTTCCGATGCTTACAGACTCGGGGATTAACCTTGCGCGTGTAAACGGGGCGGAAGATGTGTTTAATCCCGTGACGCCCGATATAATTGTTGAAGACGGAGACAGTCTTTATCTCGGAAATACGGAGATAAAAGTTATGCATACTCCGGGGCATACCAAAGGCAGCGTATGTTATATTGTTGAGGATGAAAAAACCGTTTTTTCCGGAGACACCATTTTTTGCCGCACCGTGGGCAGAACAGATTTTCCGGGAGGAAGCACTGAGGAACTTAAAAATTCACTCAATAAGCTCCTCGCGCTGGAAGGTGATTACCGTGTTCTTCCGGGGCACAACCGTGAAACAACGCTTGACAGCGAGAGGGTGCGCAACATTTTCATCCGAAGGATGTGCAGAAGTTGATTTTAGCTGTTCTGAACCATAGCTTTCATTATGAAACAGAAAACCTGTGCCGCCTTTTCTTCCCTAATGAAACAATAAAACTTGTTTATGAAAACGGGAATTACGGAAATGAAGATACGGTTGAAACAAGAATTGCCGACGGAACCGTATATGTTTTCTGCCTGATTTCGGGAAAAAGCGTAAAAAAACAATCGCCGTCAACATTTTCGGAAAAAGATGAGCTTGTTATGGGCAGACTGCTTTTTGACTGCCTGAGCGAAATCACCGGCTATTTACCTCCGTGGGGGGTGCTCACGGGTGTGCGGCCCTCCAAGCTTATGACAAAATACATAAGAGATTTCGGCGAAACACAGGCGATAAAGCGGTTTAAAGAGAATTTGCTTGTCAGCGACGCGAAAACCGCTCTTGCCGCCGCTGTTTCAAAAGCGGAAAGTGAAATTATAAGTTTATCACAGCCGGATTCTTTCAGCCTTTATGTTTCAATCCCGTTTTGCCCGAGCAGATGCAGTTACTGTTCTTTTGTTTCTCACTCTATCACAACTCCCGCCGCTAAAAAGCTTGTTCCCGAATATCTTGACAGGCTTTGTGAAGAACTTGAACAGTACGGAAAACTCGCTTCACGGCTTAATCTTAAAATCGAAAGCGTGTATTTCGGCGGAGGCACCCCGTCGGTGCTTGAGGCTTCTCAGCTTGACAGGCTGTGTTCACAAATAGAAAAAAGTTTTGATTTGTCAACCTTAAAAGAATATACGGTTGAATGCGGAAGACCGGATACCGTTACTCTGCCGAAGCTGCGCGCACTGCGTTTTCACAATGTGGGCAGAATAAGCATTAATCCGCAGACTTTTTCACAGAGTGTTCTTGACGCGATCGGCAGGCAGCATACCGTTGAGCAGATTATCAGCGCTTACAGGCAGGCTAAATCCGCCGGCTTTGAATGCGTCAATATGGATTTGATTGCCGGCCTTACAGGAGACACTGTTGAAAATTTCCGCCAAAGCGTTGATACCGCGGTTACCCTGGCGCCGGAAAACATTACTGTTCACACTCTCGCGCTTAAACGCTCCTCTGAGCTTGCGGTTAACGGCGCCGATGTTCAGGACGGCTCCCGCGCGGTGCAAATGCTTGATTACGCGCAGTCAAAGCTGAAAAACTCCGGCTATATTCCATATTATATGTACCGTCAGAGCAAATGCGTCGGCAATCTTGAAAATGTCGGGTGGTCCCTGCCCGGTAAAGAGTGTTTATATAATGTTTTTATGATGGAAGAATGCCACACTGTTTTTGCCGCGGGCGCCGGAGCTGTTACAAAACTCAAAGCGCCGTCCGGCGAATATATTGAAAGAATATTCAATTTCAAATATCCGTACGAATATATTTCAAGGTTCGACGAACTGACGCAGCGCAAAGAAAAAATAATTGAATTTTATAAGGAATATATATGACAAAATACACTGTTGAAACAATTAATTTCGCCGCCCGTAACGACCCCGAGGGTTTTGTGCGGCAAAGCTCAAAAAACTATTTCAATGCCGTTGAGAAAGCGGCTCAGTTCATTCTTGACAGCAATAAAAAAATAGCGATGCTCGCTGGTCCCAGCTCATCCGGCAAAACAACAACGGCAGGGCTTATTTCGGGCTTTCTTGAAAAAAAGGGCAAAGTGGCAAAAATAATCTCGCTTGATGACTTTTATCTTGAATCTCTTGATCTTTATCCGCTTAATTCCGACGGAAGTTATGATTTTGAAAGCATTTATTCACTTGATTTGCCGCTGATAAGCAAATGCTTTGAGGAGCTTATTGAAAACGGAGAGTCAACCTTACCTGTTTTTGATTTTACAACTCATTCAAGATCAAAAGATGTAAAGCATCTTAAACTTGACGGTGACACGGTGCTGATTGTTGAGGGCATTCACGGGCTTAATCCGCTTATTTCTGGCGGCCACGATGATGAATTTGTCGCAAGGCTCTATGTCAGCGTTTCATCGCGTGTTTATGATGATGACAATGTTACGGTTTTGAGCAAAAGAAATATGCGCTTTCTGCGCCGCCTTGTGCGTGACAGCAAATTCAGGGCTACGCCCGCGGCGGAAACTTTTGCCAACTGGGGCAGTGTTATGGCAGGTGAGGAGAAATATATTTTTCCTTTCCGCTCAAACGCGGATATTAAGCTGGATTCATTTCATCCCTGCGAGCCCGGTCTTATTGCCGCTGAAGCTTTAACTTTGCTTGAAACGGTTGAAGGCACTGAGTTTGAGAATGAGGCGCGTGAGTACCGCGACACCCTTGACCGATTTGAAATGATTGAAAAATCCGCGCTTATCGAAGAAAGTCTTTTATGTGAATTTCTCGGCAAACCATAAATTATTTCGGAGAGTGAATTAATTGAATTCATCAAGCAAAAAAACAAAAAAGCGTTCGGGCGGCGGCTTTTTCACGGCCGTTTTGCCTGTTGCCGCTTTTTTACTTTTCTCTGCAACTCTGACAAACCGACTGGGCGCGGTAGGGCGCGGATATTTCAGCTCCGTTTATGAGCTTTTTATTCCGGTTTTGCTTATTGCTTTTGCGGGTATTCCCGAAGCGGTTCGCCGGCTTTCCGCCGATTATATTGAATCCGGCCGCTTGCGTGACGCAAGATTAACTTACCGGATTGCTCTTAAACTGTCTCTTTTTTCCGGAACCGCGGGAACTTTGATTATATTTATTATTGCATATCCGTACGCAAGTTTTTTCACCGGAAAAGAAATTTTGCCGTCGCTTTTCATAATCGCCGTTTCCGCTGTTTTTTGCTGCTTTTCTGCAGTGCTGAACGGTTTTTACAGCTCATTCGGTTCATTTTCGCGTTCAGAGCTTTTTTATACCGTCGATTATTCGGCGAAAATCGGTTTCGCGATGCTTTTTATAAAACTGTTCAGAGATAACGGAATGTCTCAGTTCGGCTCTGCCGCCTCAAATACGGGCAGTGCTGTCGTTTACGGAACAACGGTAGGCGATCTTACCGCGGCTAACGGGGTAATCGCTGTAAAAACCGCGCTCGGCGCTGTTCTCGGCGTTGCGGTCGGTTCGATTTTTACGGCTGTAATTCTTTTTCTTTTCAACAAAACCAGAGGCAACGGTTTTACAAACAGACAGCTTTCTCTCTCTCCGAAAGCGTCATCCTCAAAATCACTGCTTGACGGTCTTATTTCCGCCTGTGTTCCTTTAACGGCCGCAACCGCCGTTTTCTCTGTATTTCATACAGTTGATGTTTGCGTTATTCAAAACCGCATATCTTCTGTTCTTGAGGGCGAAACGGAGTTTAACATTATCAGCCAGATGTATTCCGAAGCTTTTTCATCCGCCGCTTCCGCGTCTGTTCTCAATCTCAGTGATAAGGCCGAAACGGCAAAATATATGTGGGGAGTTTTCAGCGCGGCAAACGACTTTTCAAAACTGTTTTTGCTCATTGCCTGTGTTGTCGCCGTTCCGCTTGTGCCGCTTATAACAGGAGCGAATAAAAACAGTGATTCGGACCCGCAAGCTTTTTATTGTGAGGCGGCTCTTCGCAGAACAATGCTCGCCGTGTTCCCGATGGGCTTAACCCTTGCGTTTACGGCTCAGTCTGTTTTCTCGGTTGTTTACGGCAGAGGCGGTTTTGCCGACGCAATGCAGATATTAAAGCCCATGTTGCTGATATACGGATTATCGGCGTTTATAATATCTTATGCCGTATCGGGCTTTCTGGTTTTGTACGCCTTGGGCAAAATATCATTTGCCGTCAAACTCACCGCTGTTTCGGCCGCGGTAAAAATAATTCTGGATTTTATACTTACGGGCATTCCCAAACTTAACATTTACGGCGCGGTTATCGGCACGCTTGTATTTTTTGCCGCTGTTGCCGCGGGAATAACGGTTGAAATTGTTTCCGCCTTAAACATCAGACCGGATTGGCAATCCGTTATTTTTAAGCCCGCGCTGTGCGCGTTGACAGGCGCGTTCAGCGGATATTGCGCCGATAAACTGCTGAAAATAATAATTCCGGATTTCAATTCATCCGGTTTTTTAAGCGGAAACACGCTTTGCACGGTTATTTCCGTATTATTCTCACTGCTTGTCTATACAATTTCACTGCTTTTTGTCAAGGAATTTAAAAAATATCATATTTTAGCACTGTCAAAAGGCGAAAAAATTGCAAAAACCCTTGAAAAATACGGAATGTTGGGTTAAAATACAATATGTTGTTATGCGGAGTTGGAATAATGACAGATTTTGAGTTCAAAAATAAATACAATATTGATGACTTTCTTCATATTATGAAACTGCTGCGTTCACCCGGTGGATGTCCGTGGGATATTGAGCAGACTCACGAGAGCATAAAAAAGAATCTGATTGAAGAAACATACGAGGTCATCGAGGCAATCAACAAAAAAGATAAAGACCTTTTGTGCGAAGAACTCGGCGATCTTCTTATGCAGATTGTTTTTCACACTCAGATGGAAGAAGAAAAAGGCACATTCACCTTTGACGATGTGTGTGACGGAATTTGCAAAAAACTCATTGTCAGGCATCCTCATGTTTTCGGCGATGTTACCGTAAACGGTTCGGACGATGTTCTGAGAAACTGGGATGAAATAAAGCTTAAAACAAAAGGTCAGAAAACAGCAGGGGAGTCAATGCTCAGTGTTCCTCGCGAGTTGCCCGCGCTTATGAGAGCTCAAAAGCTACAGCAAAAGGCGGCTAAAACAGGTTTTGACTGGGCGGATGTTTCGGGAGCGCTTGAAAAAGTGAGTGAAGAAACAGGGGAGTTAAAAGAAGCTCTCGCTAACGCCGACGGCGGCAATCAGCTTGAAGAACTCGGCGACCTTCTTTTTTCGGTTGTTAATGTTTCAAGATTTATCGGTTGCGATTCCGAAGAAGCTCTTACATCCGCAAACGACAAGTTCCTTGCCCGTTTCTTAAAGGTTGAGGAGCTGGCCGAAAAAAAGGGAATCAATATGAAAGAGTCATCCCTTGAAGAGCTCGATTTGCTTTGGGATGAAGCGAAAACACTTGTTTGAGAATATGTTATACTGCGGTATTTCATATAATATAGTTTTGAAGGAGATTCATTATGAACAAAACAGATCTCATCGGCAAAGTAGCCGAGGCAGGCCTCAGCAAAAAAGACGCTGAAGCGGCAGTTAACGCAACAGTAGCAGCCATCACCGCGGCACTTGCGGCAGGCGACAAAGTTCAGCTTGTAGGTTTCGGCACATTTGAGGTTCGCGCACGCGCTGCCAAAACAGCCCGCAACCCCCAGACAGGCAAAGAAATCAAAGTTCCCGCAACAAAAGTTCCCGCCTTCAAAGCAGGCGCAAAACTTAAGGAAGCAGTTGCAAAATAATTAAGTTTGCACACAAGGCCGCTTTAGGGCAATACTCCGCTCTGAAGCGGCTTTAAACTTGGAGATTGAGTATGAGACTTGACAAATATCTTAAAGTATCGCGAATAATCAAACGCAGAACAGTCGCCAATGAGGCTTGTGACGCGAAGCATGTTCTGGTAAACGGCAAGGTTGCGAGAGCTTCTTATGAGGTTAAAGAAGGGGATATAATCGAAATCTCTCTCGGTTCCCAGACCAACCGCTATGAAGTGATTACCGTTTCCGAACACGCTACAAAAGAAGACGCGGCGTCGATGTTCCGCAAAGTGTAAATGTTTTTGTGAGTGGAAATTATGGCTGAAAAAGAAAAAAAAGTTAAAAAGAATAAATTCAGTATTATTCTCGCTGTTTTGATACTTATTCTGATAATATATTTTATTGTTACGCTTGTAAGCACTCAGTCAAAACTTAATTCCGAGCAGAGAGAACAGGCGTCTATATCGGAACAGATTTCAAAGCAGGAAGAACAAAACGAAAAACTTAAAGAAACAATAAGCAACGAAAACAAAGACGAATATATTGAGCGCATTGCCCGCGATGAGTATGATTACGCGGGTGAAAACGAGCGGGTATATTACGCATCGGATGCCGAATAACCGTCTTTTATATATTTTTGACATTATTATTTTGGAGGGCGTCACTTTTATGCAGATTAAAGAGGGCGACATAGTTACAGGCAGAGTTTCCGGGCTTACCGACTTCGGCGCGTTTGTCGATATCGGCGCGGGAAAAACGGGAATGATACATATTTCGGAAGTATCGTCATCATTTGTCAATAATATTGAAGATTTCTTATCCGTCGGTCAGGAAGTTAAAGCGGTGGTTGTTTCCGTTAATGAAAAGGGCAAAATAAGCCTTTCAACAAAAAGAGTGCAGGTTGACGGTGATGAAAACGCGCAAACCGGCAAAACGGAAAACAGCTCGGCAACAGGAAAACCTCCGCGACCGAAATCAGCGCCGAATGTATGGAACGGCCCCAAACAAACTCAGCAAAGCGGCGGTTCTTTTGAGGATATGATGGCACTCTTCAAAAAACAGAGCGATGAAAAAATGGCGGATCTCAAACGGGCCACCAACACAGGGCACAGCGGATATTCGCGCAGAGGCGGCAACAGATAAAACAGAAGCCGCAATTTTTTCAGTTTTCGCATTTACAGGAGAATAGTATGAGAGATATTGATGTTTCCCTTGTTTCCGACGCTGTCAGAGAGCTTTGCATAAAAGCGAACAAAGTTCTGCCCGCAAATCTGGAACAGCTTATTAGAAGCTCTGTAAGTCTTGAAAACTCCGAGCCCGCGCGCGGTGTTATGAACGCTTTGTGTGAAAACCTTGACGCCGCGAAAGAGCTTGATATTCCTATCTGCCAGGATTGCGGAATGGCTGTTGTTTTTGCCGAAGTGGGGCAGGAGGTTCATTTTGTCAACGGCGGTTTTGAAAACGCTGTTAACGAGGGCGTCGGCAGAGGTTATAAAGACGGTTACCTGCGCTGTTCGGTTGTCGGCGACCCTTTAAGAAGGGTCAACACAGGTGACAATACGCCGGCGGTTCTTCACACAAGAATTGTGCCGGGCGACCGTGTTAAAATCACCGTCGCTCCGAAAGGTTTCGGCAGCGAAAATATGAGCAGACTTAAAATGTTCACGCCGTCTGTCAGCCGAGACGAAATAATAGAGTGGATTGTTGACTCGGTTCGCGCCGCGGGCGGCAATCCCTGCCCTCCGATTGTGCTCGGCGTAGGCATAGGCGGTGATTTCGAGCAGTGCGCGCTTCTTGCCAAAAAGGCTCTTTGCCGCAGTGTGAGCGTTAAAAACAGCGATGAGTTTTATGCCGGGCTTGAGGCGGAACTGCTTGAGAAAATCAATGCTCTTAAAATCGGTCCGCAGGGGTTCGGCGGCAATGTTACGGCATTGAGCGTCGCGGTTGAAACAGCTCCTACGCATATCGCCGGCCTTCCGGTTGCCGTGAATTTCGGCTGCCATGTTACAAGGCACGCTGAAATTATAATTTGATTTATTAATTTTTTGTAACTTTTGTATAAAAAACCGAAAAATCTCTTTATTTTTATATGTATATATGTTAAAATGACATTGAAGTTAAGGCTTCAATATTCAAAAGGGGTGGATTTTATGAAAATCACAATTATGGGTCGCAAATGTTCGCCGAGAGAATCGTTCAAAGAGCACGCTGAAAAAAAGCTTGCCAAGGTAGAACGCTTTTTCGGCAGCAGTGCCGAGGCAAAGGTGGTTGCAACGGTTGAAAAATCTTCGCAGACCGTTGAAATTACCATTGTAAACCAGGGCATGATTTTCAGAGCGCAGGAGAGAGCCGAAAATATGAATGAAGCTCTTGACAAATGCGTTGACTCACTCATCCGCCAGATAAGAAAGAACAAAACAAGAATTGAGAAGAAGCTTCGCAGCGGAGCCATTGACGACCTTCTTCCTCCGGCAGAGTTTGTTGAGCCTGAAGAGGAAATTGAGGTTGTCAGAAGCAAAATCGTTACCCTCAAACCGCAGAGCGTCGATGAGGCCATTCTTCAGATGAACCTTCTTGACCATCAGTTCTATGTTTTTCTCAACGAAGCATCAGGCGGTGTGAATGTTGTTTACAAACGCAGTGACGGAGGCTACGGCATTATCGAGCCTGAGTTCTGATTTCCGATACATAAATTCAATTAGTTAATTCTCGGCTGATGAGAATCGGGCAAGCCGGTTTTCATCAGCTTTTTTACAGGATGATATGAGTATTAAATTTGTTATTCCCTGCCTTCTGGGTCTTGAATCTCTCATTGCCGATGAGCTTAAAAAGCTTGAGGCCGTAAATGTCTGCGCCGAAAACGGCAGAGTTCTTTTTGAGGGCGATTTAAACACCCTTGCGAGGGTTAATATATGTTCGCATTTTGCCGAGCGCGTTCAGATTTTAACGGGAAGCTTTGAAGCGTACAGCTTTGAGGATTTGTTTCAGGGCGTTAAATCGCTGGCATGGGAGGAATGGATTGGCAGAGATGATGCTTTTCCGGTTAAGGGCTATTCCATAAATTCCGACTTGTTCAGCGTGCGCGACTGCCAGGCGATTATAAAAAAAGCCGTTGTTGAACGCCTTAAAGAAAAGTATCATATTGAATGGTTTGAGGAAACAGGCCCCGTTCATCAGATTCAGTTTTCCATAATGAAAAACAAGGTGTCAATGCTTATTGACACATCGGGCGCGGGGCTTCACAAGCGCGGTTACCGCCTTGAGGCAAACGAAGCGCCGATGAAAGAAACACTTGCCGCCGCACTTTGCAGTCTTTCACATTTAAGGCCTTATCACAAGCTTTACGATCCTATGTGCGGCTCCGGCACAATCCTGATTGAGGGCGCGCTTCTCGCTTCAAATTCTCCGCCTTGCGTCAACCGCTCATTTTCGGCTGAAAGGTGGAGCAATATCGGGCGCGATGTATGGAAGCTGGAGCGTGAAAGAGCGCGGTCGCTTGCAGTTCCCGTTGATGACTTTGCCGCCTACGGCTCCGATATTGACAAAACCGCCATAGAGATTGCGAAGCAAAACGCGGACAGGGCGGGGGTAGGCACAAAAATCAGCTTTACTGTTGCGGATTTAAAAGATTTTTCGCCCTCAACAGAAAAAGGCACACTTATTTGCAACCCGCCTTACGGCGAACGGCTGCTTGATTTTGAGCAGTGCAAAAAAATATACGCAGCTATGGGCAGAGTGTTTGAGAAAAAGCACGGCTGGTCTTACGGGATAATCAGCCCGGATGAGGAATTTGAAGCGTCATTCGGCAGGAAAGCGGACAAACGCCGCAAGCTTTATAACGGTATGATTAAATGTCAGTTCTATATGTATTTTAAATAGGAGTGAATCGCTGTGAAACATATTTTTATCATCAATCCCAACGCGGGCAAAGGCAAGGCATACGAATTTATCAAACCCAAAATCGACGATTACTGCACAAAAAACAATGTTGATTACGAAGTTATTGAGTGCTCAACCTTCAGAGAGGGCAAGGCAACCGTAAACAGGCTTGCCTCTTCCGGTGAGGAAATCAGATTTTACGCCTGCGGCGGCGACGGTACTCTTTATGAAATTGTGAACGGAGCTTTCGGCCACAAAAATGTTCAGGTAACGGTTATTCCTCTCGGTTCCGGCAATGATTTTATACGCCTTTTCGGCTCTAAAGAGGATTTTTACAATCTTGATAACCTCGTAAACGGCATTCCGTGTGATTTTGATGTTATAAAATGCGGCGATGAAATAGCCATTAATCAGTGTTCAATGGGGTTCGACGCCGAGGTTTGCGCAAGGCAGGCGTCATTTAAAAAAATTCCCGGAATTAACGGTGAACTCGCTTATGTGGCGTCGGCGGTTTATTCACTCTTCCGCAAAGTCAAAAACACATTTACCATATCCATAGATGACGGAGAGCCCTTTACGCAGGATTGCATTTTTTGCGTGGGAGCAAACTCCAGGTGGTACGGCGGCGGATTTATGGCGGCGCCCAAGGCTCTGCCCGACGACGGGTTAATGGATATGATTATTGTCAAAAAATCCATCGGCAGAATAAAACTGCTCACTCTGCTTAATGATTATAAAGCCGGCAAACATCTTGACTGGCCCATGTGCAAATTTGTGAGAGGCAAAAAGCTTACAATTCATTCAGACAAACCGGCCGCCGTTAATGTTGACGGTGAGTGCAGTTTTGTAAATGACGCCACATTTGAGCTTATTGAAAACGGAATTACATTTGTTGTTCCCAAAGGCTCACCGTTTTTTGATATTCAAACCCGTAAATAACGGTAATTATCTGTTTTAAAATATTCGTAAAGGGGAGAACGGCAATGAAATCGGCTGTAAAAAAATCATCGGCAATTCTGTTTGCAATAATTATTTGCGTTGCCGTTTTGCCTGTTCCTTCTTTTGCCGCCTTGCAACTCAATTTGATAAACAAGGTAGTTGACGGCGTCAGTGAATACGGGTATCAGCTTTATCATTATGAGGATACAAACGGCAATATTGTTGAAGCTCCGGATAAAGCGCCGTTTGTGCGCGACCTGACATCGCCGGGCAGAAAATCCCGCGGCGCTTCATCAATTCCTTCTTCATACAACTCAAACGCCCTCGGTTATATTACCCCTGTCAAATCACAGGGTGAGATGGGCAACTGCTGGTCATTCGCGGCGGCGGGCGTTATGGAGGCGTACGCGGTTAAAAATATGGGCGCCCCCGTAAACGGCACGGATTATTCGGAGGCGCACCTTACCTGGTATGCGAACAGCATAAGTCAGAACACATCCGACCCTATGTACGGCGACGGAATAGGCGGCTCCGACCCTTACAATGTCGGCGGCAATCCCGAAATGGCGGCGCTTACATTCGCGAAAGGCTCCGGCGTTACGCTTGAAAGCGATTATCCGTTCAACGGCACCGATGCGTCTCAGATGGGCAATTACAATGATTCGCTAGCCAGATATGAGCACAACATAGGCTTGCTTGACAAAGCCGTTTTTCTTACGGCGGAAAGTGAGATTAAACAGGCGATTATTGATAACGGCGCCGTTACCGGCTCATATTATCACGATGACAGTTTCATTAATCACGACGGGCCTTATACATACAGCGACGGCACTCCCGCGCCTTATTACTGCACGTTCGCGGCATATTACTGCAATCAGACATTCAGCACAAACCACGGCATTATGATTGTCGGCTGGGATGACAGCTACAGCGTTTCAAAATTCAAACAGGGCTGCCGTCCTTCGTCAAACGGAGCGTGGCTGTGCAAAAACAGCTGGGGTGACACATTCGGCGAAAACGGATATTTCTGGATTTCTTACGAAGACGCTAATGTCGGCGGATTTTACACCTTTACCATGTCGGACGATTACGATTATGTTTCGGCATATTCGGGCTCAGCCAACGCTTCATGGTACACATCTCAATCCACACAAAAATCCAAGGTGGGCAGTGTGTTCACCGCTGACGGCGATAAATCACTTGAAGCGGCCGGCTTCTGGATTTTAAATGACAATGTTCCGGCGACGGTTAAAGTTTACAAAGGCGTTTCCGCCTCGCCTTCAAATCCGGAGCAGGGAACGCTCGCGGCAACTGTTTCATGCACATTCAGACAGGGCTTCAATACTGTTAAATTCAATTCGCCCGTTTCGCTTAAAAGCGGTGACAGATACAGTATCGTTGCCGAGTTTACCCCTGTTGACGGCACGCTGAGCATTCCCGTTGAAGGCAATTACGGCAAATGCACTGCCAAAACGAGCTTTTTTATGATGGGCGAATATCAGAATTACTGGTTTGAGTGCAGTGCGCAGAACTGCGGCAACACCTATGTTTATGCCTACACAAACGACGCGGTTCAGACAGTTACGGCTCAAAGCATTTCGATTAATCAAAGTTCGCAGTCTGTTTACGCGGGCGGCACTTTACAGCTTTCGGCAACCGTTCTGCCGACCGATACAGAAAACCCGGGGGTTGAGTGGTCGTCATCCGATTCTTCCGTTGCGAGCGTTGACAATTTCGGTTTAGTGCTCGCTTCGCAAACAGGCACGGCAACAATAACCGCTTCAACCGTTGACGGCTCAAACCTCAGCGACAGTATTGTGATAACGGTTCTCGATAATCACTTTACCGTAACTTATTATGTTGACTCATCTCAATATACATCGCAAAGTTACATTCTGGGTCAGCAGGCATCGGCGCCTGCGGCACCTGTGAAAACAGGCTATAATTTCAACGGATGGTTAAATTCATCGGGCAATCCGGTTTCATTTCCGTTTACCGTAAACGCCGATTTAAGCCTTTACGCCTCATTTTCGCCTAAAACGGATGTGGAGTACCGTCTGAATATCTATATAATGGATGTTGAAGGCAATTATCCTGTGTCTCCCGATGATGTTCAGACTTTTTACGGCACAACCGGTGAAACGGTTGCTGTCAATTACAGTGTTCCCGAAGGCTTTTCGCTTGACTCCTCAAGTGTTCTTTCGGGTGTTGTAAACGGCGACGGCTCTCTTGTGCTCAATGCGTATCTCAACCGCCTCACATATACTCTGAATGTTGTTTGTGAGGGCGAAACACGGCAGTTCGTTTACCGTTACGGTCAGAATGTTACACCGCCTTCCGTTCCCGACAAAGAGGGTTATTATTTCTCAGGCTGGCAGCCCGCGCTGCCTTTGACAATGCCGGCGGAAGATTTAACCGTTTGCGCGCTTTATGCAAAGAATATTAATAAACCCTCTGTTTCAACAGTCAACACAAATGAGCTTACACTTAACGTCGGAGAAAGTGTAAAAATTTACGCTGCGGTAAAAAACGCCTATTCCTGCAAAACCGTATGGAGCGTTAAAGGCGGGTCGGTTGAGATTTTACCTTCCGAAAACGGTGATTACTGTGTTGTTACCGCGGTTAAAAGCGGCAAATCCATAATAACCGTCAGCCTTGTTTCATCGGCGGGAAAAGTGCTTTGCTCCGATTCCGACACGGTTATTTGTAAAAATGACGCGAAAAATGTTTTCGTCGGAATATTCCGAAATAACAGCGGCAACAAGTTAAGGCTGTTCGTTTCTGTTATTGATTTTATCAGAATTATACTGCTCAGGCAGTTTTAAAGGTTTTAAACTTGAATTTCCCTGCCTTAGGGCAGTCACTCGTAAAACAGTAATGCCTCAAAGAGCGACCTTCGCACATCTTTGCAGGTATTCCTCTTCGGAATACGGAAAGTATTCCTCATCGTCATAACCCGCAAATATGCACAAATATCATCTCTTTGAGGTGCGAAGCAGTTTTCACGCAAAAAAAGAGTCGCAGAACAAGGAAGATTTGTGAGAGCATACTTGATGTATGGTAAGCAAATCTGACGATGTTATGCGGCTTTTGCTTTGATGCGAAAACCAATACTGGTTTATGAGTTACTGCCCAACGGCGGGGATTTTTTCTGTCGGTTAAAAACAACAGTTTTTTATATAACATTCGCCGTTATAATACAATGCGCGCTTATTGCCGTTTTTTGCAAAAAAATGCTTGAAATTACAAAACTCATTTAGTAAAATACCTTTTCGGAAGATATATTGAAAAATCAGGTGAAAATAATGAAAAACATTTTTGACGCTCCTTTTTTGAAGGAGATGGAAAGCGCTACCGCCAATATGTACCGTCTGGGCTGGGATGAGCGAAACGGCGGCAATATTTCATACCTTCTCAATGAAGAGGATGTGGGCGAATACATCTACCTTGAGCATATAATCAGAAAAATCCCCATTGGCTTTGAAGCGCCGGAGCTTGCCGGCAGAATTCTGATTGTAACGGGCACCGGCAAATATTTTAAAAATGTCAAAAGCGACCCCGAAACAAATCTCGGTATTATCCGCATAGGCAAAGACGGTTCCACCGCGGAGCTCCTCTGGGGCTGGGATGACGGCGGCAAATTCACAAGCGAACTGCCCGCTCATCTTATGAGCCACATAGCAAGGCTCTCCGTAAACCCCGAAAACAGAATAATAATGCACTGCCACCCGGATTACACGCTCGCTATGTCTCAGGTGCACGAAATTGATGAAAAAAGCTTTACGCGTGATTTGTGGGGTCAGATGACAGAAAGCATTGTAGTTTTTCCCGACGGTGTAGGCGTTTTGCCGTGGATGGTTTGCGGCAATAACGAGATTGGCGTTGCCACCGCGAATAAAATGAAGGATTACCGCCTTGTTATCTGGACTTTGCACGGCATTTACGGCGCGGGCAGAAATATGGATGAAACCTTCGGTTTGATTGAAACTGTTGAAAAAGCCGCGAAACAGTATATTCTTACCTATCAGCTTGAAAAGAAAAACACAATCACGGATGAAAACCTTGCTGAGCTCGCAAAAGCTTTTAATCTGAATTACAGAAAAGATTTTCTTGATTTAAAATAAATTTAATTACGCGCCGTTAATTTTATGATTATCGGCGTTTTTTGTTGAAAACCGTTCTTTTATATGGTAATATATTGAGGTAATCATTTATATCTGAGAGGAATAAAAAATGCTTAAAAAATTAAGAATCACAGCAGCAGCGGCAGGCGGCGTCGCGGCTTCGTATTTTGCCGCGGGAGAAATATTTTTCAACCTTTTTCTGACAAGCGGCGGCGTTGAGTTTGCCCGCAGATTTCATTCAAAATCAACAGACGGTGACGAGCAGAACGCTGTTTTTGAAACAAGCCCCGCTGTAAAAGAGGGCGATGAATGGTATGAAAAAAGCGACAAATCGAGAATTGAGGTTTACACGCGCGAGGGCAAAAAACGCCACGCTTTTATGATTAAAGCCGCTCAGCCGTCGCACAAATATGTAATAACCTGTCACGGCTACACATCACAGCCCCGTGAAATGGGCTTTTACGGCTTTGAGTTCAACAAGCGCGGTTACAATGTTGTTTTTCCCTGCCTTGACGGGCATTTTGACAGTGAAACAAAATATATTTCAATGGGCTGGCACGACCGTCTGACCGTCGTCGCTCTCGCTTACCGTATTGCCGAACAGGATCCCTTGGCTCAGATTGTTCTTCACGGCAACTCTATGGGCGGTGCAACCGTAATGATGGCTACCGGCGAAAAGATGCCCGAAAATGTTAAATGCTGCATTGAGGATTGCGGCTACACAAGCGTTTGGGATGAGTTCCGCGTTCAGCTTAAAGAGATGCTCGGCATTCGCAAAATTCCCGTTTTGCAGGCGGCGAACACCGTTGCGAGAATTCACGCGAAATTGGATTTTAAAGAGGCTTCTTCTCTCAATCAGGTTCGCAAATCCGTTACACCCACGCTTTTCATTCACGGTGAGAGAGATACCTTTGTTCCCTTCTGGATGCTTGAAACAAACTTCAACGCCGCTGTTTGCGAAAAAGACAAGCTCGTTGTGCCCGATGCCGTTCACTCGGTGTCATCACTTGTTCACCCCGAACTTTACTGGGGCAAAATAGATGAATTTACCGCCAAATATATAACGGAATAATTTTTAAATCCCGCTCTTCGGGGTGGGATTTCTTTTGTGAATTGATAAAGGAGTTTTTATGGATTACGATGTTGTGATTATCGGCGCCGGTCCCGGCGGAATATTTACCGCTTATGAGCTTTCAAAAACAAACCCCTGCCTTAAAATCGGGGTGTTTGAGCTGGGCAACCCGCTTGAAAAAAGAAAATGCCCCATTGACGGGGTTAAGGTTAAATCCTGTGTTAAATGCAAAACCTGCGCCATTATGAGCGGTTTCGGCGGCGCGGGCGCGTTTTCCGACGGCAAATATAATATAACAAACAATTTCGGCGGCACACTCTATGAGTACATAGGCAAAAAAGAGGCAACAGACCTTATGCGATATGTTGATGAAATCAATATGTCATACGGCGGCAGGGGAACAAAGCTTTACTCAACAGCCGACACAAAAATAAAAAAGGCCTGCCTTGAAAACGGGCTTCATCTGCTTGACGCTCAGGTAAGGCACCTCGGCACGGATATAAATTACAAAGTTCTTGAAAACCTTTACGCCGACCTTGAAGAAACAGTTGATTTTCACTTCAACACCGCCGTTCTGTCGGTTGAAAAGGCGCAGGGCGGTTACGGCGTTATTACCGAAAAAGGTGAGTTCACCTGTAAATACTGCGTTGTGTCCGTGGGCAGAAGCGGCAGCAAGTGGATGGAAAAGGTCTGCGACGCTCTCGGCATACCCACGCTCTCAAACCGGGTTGATATAGGCGTCAGGGTTGAACTGCCCGCCGTTATTTTCTCACACCTTACCGATGAGCTTTATGAGAGCAAAATTGTTTACAGAACAGAAAAATTTGAAGACCTTGTTCGCACTTTCTGTATGAATCCGCACGGCATCGTGGTTAATGAGAACACAAACGGCATTGTCACGGTAAACGGCCACAGCTATGAGGATAAATCAAAACACACCGAAAACACTAATTTTGCTTTGCTTGTCTCAAAGCATTTTTCGGTGCCTTTCAAAGATAGCAACGGTTACGGCGAAAGTATTGCGCGGCTCTCCAATATGCTCGGCGGGGGAGTTATCGTTCAGCGTTTCGGCGACCTTGTAAGAGGCAGACGCTCGACAGAAGCACGCATTAAAGAGAGCTATGTTACACCTACCCTTTCGGCAACCCCCGGCGATTTAAGCCTTGTTATACCCAAAAGAATACTTGACGGTATTATCGAGATGATTTACGCGCTTGATAAAATCGCCCCCGGCACCGCAAATGACGACACGCTGCTTTACGGCGTTGAGGTCAAGTTCTACAATATGGAGGTTGAGCTTGACAGCAACCTTCAGACAAACTGTGACGGCCTTTATGTAATCGGCGACGGCTCCGGCGTTACTCATTCTTTGTCGCACGCCTCGGCAAGCGGTGTTTATGTGGCAAGGCATATTCTTTCAAGAGTGTGAAGGGCGGTTAAAATGAAATACCTTGAAGAAAACCTCAAATCAAAAATTCCGCTCCGTTTTAAAAACGGAAAATTCAGAATATTGGCAATATCAGACCTTCACGGCGTTTGCGATTATGACACAAGGCTTATAAGAGACCTTGAGGCTCTGCTTGACAGCGTAAAACCGGATTTTCTTTTTGTTCTCGGCGATACGGTGTGGGAAGACGCGCTTGACAGTGAAGAAAATCTGTTTTCATTTTTAAGTGATGTTTTCGGCGTTGTTGAAAAGCGAAAAATTCCGTGGGCTCATGTTTTCGGCAACCACGACAATGATGTTGTTTGGGCGGATTTCAGCCAGCAGAGCGTTTATGAGAAGTTCAGCCATAACCTCACAAAACGAGGCCCGCGTGAAATTCACGGCATAGGCAACTTTGTTCTGCCCGTAAAAGCTGAAATGAGCGAAAACATCGTGTTTAACATCTGGGGAATTGACAGCCACGACAGTATGTCGGATTTTATGCGTGAGTTTAACCTCGGCGACCCCGCGAACAAGTGGGATAAACAGTGCGTGTATCCTTCCTGCCTGCATGATTGGGGCGGATGCTATGACACACTCAATTTTGACCAGGTTATGTGGTATTACAACTCCTCTCTCGAGCTTGAGCAACACGCCGGGCATAAAATTCCGGGTATTATGGGTATGCACATTCCGCTGCCGGAGTATGTAATCGGTTACAAAAACACAGCCGAAACATACTATAACGGCACAAGGCGGGAGGCGGTTGGCTGCCCGGTGCTCAATTCCGGAATGTTCAACGCAGCTCTTGACAGGGGAGATGTCAAAACCCTTGTCGCCGGTCACGACCATATAAATGATTATGAGGCGACTTATCTCGGAATAAAAATGACTTATGACGGCGGGCTTAACTATGACGGTTACTGCGCCGATGATTTAAGGGGCGGCAGAGTGTTTGATATTGATGAAAACGACCCGTGGAATATTAAAACATTTATGGTTCGCTCAAAAGATTGTGTAACCGGTTACCCCGGCACCTGCCTTCGCAAAAGCGGAAAAAGAGAATAGAGCGCTTTTGCAGTCAGAAGTCAGAAGGTAGGAGTTGGAAATTTGAAATCAAGCGTAGGGCGGCATTCCCCAATGCCGCCGAAACAACAATAACAATTCCGCCGAAAAATGATAAAAACCGCCGCAAAATCCACAATTACCGCGGTAGGGGCGATTATCAATCGCCCGCAAAAATAATGCAAATTTACGATATAACCCGTAGGGCGGCATTCCCCAATGCCGCCGGATTGTCATTCCGAGCGAAAAACAAAGTTTTGAGCGTGGGAATCCGTTTCAGTGTTTTCGGCAAAAATGATAAATTCCGTGCAGGAACAGATTGCCACGGCAGTGTGCGCACTGCCTCGAAATGACATTCAAGGTGAGTTTTGCCGTTTCCGCGGCAGATCCTTATAACCTGTCGCACGCGAAAACGCAACAAACCGTAATTCAACGGAACGCATGTATGCGTTCCCTACGCCATTTTTCTCAATCTCATCTACAATTTCAAAATCTTTTATTATTTCACAAATCGTATGGCGATTTTGTCCGACTTTTTTCCAACTCCTGACTCCTGATTTCGTAGGGCGGCATTCCCCAATGCCGCCGAAACAACAATAACAATTCCGCCGAAAAATGATAAAAACCGCCGCAAAATCCACAATTACCGCGGTAGGGGCGATTATCAATCGCCCGCAAAAATAATGCAAATTTACGATATAACCCGTAGGGCGGCGTTCCCCAATTCCGCCGAAACAACAATACCGCCGAAATGAATATCTGCCATCTGTCATCCGAAATAACATTTTTGTTATTTTTGCCTAACAATTTCGGAATTTTATTTCAACCACCTGAAATCGGGCGCTTTTTTTTGCTTAAATGAAATTTTCAGCCTTGAAAATATAATCAAATTCACATATTCTTTGTTAAAAGATAATTATTCATTTTTGCTTATGTTAATTATAACAAAATTTTTCAAAAAAAAAGAAATACATTAGTTATATTTGATAATTGAATAGCAAAGACAAATTTTGTAAATAATGTTTTTATATACATTTCTTAAAGGAGTACAACCGTGAGGAGAAGATTTATTTCTGTTCTGCTTTCGGTCGCGTTTATTCTCGGAACTATTCCCGTTCTTAAGATGACAACGGCGGCTGACACCGGTACAGCGGTAAAAGGTGAATATACTTACTCGCTCTCAGCGGATCCCGACACAGGCACGGTGCCTTCGGGCTTCGGCACTGTTGAAAACAACGGCAGAATCTGGACTGATAAGAGCGTAGCCGTAAACGGCGATCATTTTGATGTTAATCTCAAGGTGCTCGCTCAGGAGTATATTTCCACTTACGGTACTGCCGAAACATCGTCAATAGCCGCCGATGTTCTTATGATATTCGATATGACAACATCAATGAACACCTCCCTTCCCGGCTCGGGCAACCGTCTTGAAGGTCTTGTTGACGCGGCAAATGTTGCCATTGACATAATCACAAACACAAACCCGAACAACCGCATTAATATTTATAATTACGGCGGCACTTCAAGCACCGCCACGGTTAATGAGATTCTTCCTCTGGCGCATTATACCAGCACAAGCACAGCGGAAGGCACGGCAGACAAATACCTTGTTTACAACTCCAACACAATAAGGTTAAGCAGCACTCTTCAAAAAGACGGAGAAGCTTACAACCCGTCGCCGAATTCGTTTTCCGAAATCCGCGGCACGGGTACACAGTACGGTATTGCCCAAAGCACCGAAAGATTCCTTGAAAATATTAATAATGAAACAGACAACACCATAAAAAGAAAACCTTATGTTATATTAATGACTGACGGTGAACCCACCTGGGTAGGCAAAAAATGGTACACCGACGACGCTTCTGATTTGCGCACCGGCACCATAACATCAACAAGCGGCGGTGACCGTAAAGAGCTTATGGCCCTTGCCACCATACTTACCGCGGCCTACAACCGCGACAAGATTGAGGAAGCTTACACCGCTTACAACAACGGCGCGCAGTCTGAAGTTGAATGGTTCAATATCGGTCTCGGAATTCAAGAACCTACCGATGCCGACAGCGCGAGTTACACCGCCTGTATGCTTGACCCGAACTTTCTTTTAAACGCGGAGCCTGTTAAAAAGGCAGACGGCGGAACAACTGCCGAGGTTATCAAGTATTATCTCACTCAGCCGGACTGGGCTCCCGCTTACACCGAAAAAGACTATTCGGCGGATAACAATTACTTTTATATCAATGAAGGCGACGGATATGTAACCTTCGCCAACACATACGCCGTTCTGATGAACGCCTTTACAACCCTCGCAGAGATTATACAGCAAGGCTCCCAGCAATACACAATCCCCATAGTCAACCATGAGGGCTCCGGTGAAAACAGCACCGATGTTGTGTTTACGGATGTTATCGGTGAAGGGATGTATGTTACCGATGTTACATTAAAGCCCGACAAGGCTCAGCCTGTAACCGGTGTTGATGACGGCAACGGCAATTACAAATTCCAGGGTTACTCAACAACCGTAACCGTTACCGAGGATGGAAACGGCCAACAGACCCTTGTTTGGAATATTCCGGCAAATGAAGTTGCGATGTTCACCTTTGCCGACCGTGAGAATGTTACAAACGGCGAATATATTTCCGCCGACCCCACCGTTCTTACTTACGGCGTTGATTTCAGCAACGATATAGAAGAGGGCCCGGCATATACCAACGCTTTTGATGACAACGGCAACCCTCTCACAACAGTTACATACGAAATTCCCGGCGATAACGATTACTACTTCGATGTAGTTCATGATGACCTTCATAATTTCGTCAGCAGCACCATGAAAACCGACAACGACGAAATTACACCCAAAACTGATAACACAACGCAATCCGCGACGGATTCAAGTTCTTATGTTTACACAGCCTATAATGACGGCACAGAGAATTCAAGCGCGGCGGTGCAGGGCAAACTCGGCAACAACGGCAAAGCCTCATTCCTTTCGCGCAAAAACGAGATTGAGATAACCGTTGAGAAAAAATGGGAGGATTCAACAGGCACCCCGATTGACAACACATCCTCACTTCCGATTGTAACCGTTACGCTTTACCGTATGGCCGATGACAGTGATGTTGAAGAAACGGTAAAATATATTCAGCTCAGCAACTCGAACGGTTATTCCGAAACAAACACATTACCAGTCAGAGACGAAAACGATAAACGATATACATATTATATTAAAGAAGACTGTCCCGACGGATATTATATTTCGGAAATTTCATCGCCGTTGCGGGCAATGGACGGCACACTGAGCGTTACCAACACGGAATTCCCCGATGAAGGCGTTGTTGCCGTTAAAAAAGTATGGCGCAACAAAGTCGGCGGAGCAGTTGACGCCGCTTCTATGCCTGCGGTGCAAATGCAGTTAAAGAGGCATGTCACCAAAACTCTGCCGAACACCCACACTGTCACTGTTACACTGTCCGGTGATAACGGAAGCGGCACAATTTACACCTTCCCCGTTCAAACGGTTGACTCCGGCAGCACAATAAGCTTTACGGTCAGAGGTTATATCAGACGGCAGAATGCCGCGCAGAATGCCTCAATCAAGTTAAATAACGCAACAGTAAGTTCCAGCTACGGTCAGGATTACTATTATACCGATCCTGTCAATCAAACGGGCAGAATATCATACAACCGGTTTTATTACCGTGAAACTGCAACGCAGACATTTGTTGTTACAGAAGATTTAAATCTTGATTACACCTGTTCCGCAACATTAAACACATCAACAATTACAGGCTATGATCCCTGCCAGCTTCTGAACATCAGCGTAACACCTCCGGTAAACCCCGTAACTGAGCCGGAAGAGTACGATGAGGATTATGAAACCATAACATTAAACAACAGAAACGGATGGACGAAAGTCTTTGAAAATCTGACTTTGTCGGAGTTTGATTTAGATACCGGCGCTACATACACATATAAGTATTTCATTGAAGAAATAAGTGAAATTCCCGGCTTCACCGTTTCATACAGCGATAACAACACCGATGGTATTACGGGCGGTGTGCTGACGGTCTCAAACACCTCAACCGCGAATATTCCCGTTCTTCCGCAGACAGGCGGAGGCGGTTCTCACAGGGTTGTTCTGACCGGCGTTTGCGTAACTGTAATGGCGGCAGCTGTTCTGTTCTATGGCTTCATACCCGTTGGGCGTAAAAAAAGACGGTACGCCGATTAATCACCACAGTCAATATTTATTATTGTTTATAATTTAATGATATAAAGAAAGGGTTAAAAAATGAAAAACATCAGCAAAATTATTCTTGCGGCACTTCTTGCAATGCTCGTTATTGTTTCAATGAGTGCCCCCTCATTCGCCGAAGACACCGGCACAATCACCATCACAAACAGCAACGAAGCTGTTTCAATGAACGGCCACACCTACAAAGCGTACAAAATCTTTGATGTGACCTACAACAACGAAAAAACCGATTACGATTACACCGTAGCGGAGCCTTTCGACACTTATTTTGAGTCACTCAATCTTCCCGCGTCTCTCGGTGAAGACCTTGACGCAAGAGCATACGCCTATGTTGCCGCCATTTCTGGCGACGAGGCTCTTCAGGCTTTCGCAAGAGATATTTATGAATCCGCAGGCGAAGCCGCCGGTTCCGTAACCTCAACAAGCGCAACATCAGCCGTAATCGAAGGCCTTGCCCCCGGTTATTATCTTGTTTATGATGAAGGCAACCCCACTGCCGCTGACAATGCGGAAAAAGCCATTGCCAATGTTGCTCTTACCACAGCGGATCCCGACGCGGAAATCGTTCTCAAAGCTTCCGTTCCCACCATTGAGAAAAAGATTACAGGCGTTTCTGATGACGCTTCAAATGATTCAGCCGCTCAGGGCGAAGACAGAGTAAGCGCTCAGCTCGGCCAGCATGTAGGCTTCCAGATTGACTCAATCGTTCCCGATCTCACAGGCTACACAAACTATATTTATAAAGTAACCGATACTATGACCGAGGGCCTTACCCCCGACCAGAACGTTAAAGTTACCATCGGCTCGGATGATGTTACCTCAGATTGCACAATCACTTATAACGGTCAGGTTACCACAGTCGCCGTTCCTTTTGACACATTAAAGGAATATGATGCCGACACTCCCATCGCAATCACATACTCCGCGAAAGTCAACGCTGACGCTGAAGTATATCCCTCGGCAACAGCCAACTCAAACGAAGCAGAACTTGAGTACAGCACCAATATCACCGATGAAACCATTAAAGAAACAACTCCTCCCTCAAATGTTAATGTTTATGTTTTCACTCTTGATATTACAAAAGTAAACGCCGATAACGAAGTTCTTCCCGGCGCAAAATTCGTTCTTAAAGATTCAGCCGACAATTTCATCCCCGTAGCTCTTGACGGCGGCAGATATGCTGTTTCAGACACTCTTGAGGCAAATGAAGAAAACGCTACCGTTATTTCCGACTCGAACGGCAAGATTTATATTGACGGCGTAAGCGAAGGCACATACACTCTCACCGAAATCGAAGCGCCCGAAAACTACAACCTTCTTAAAGAGCCCGTTGAGTTAACTGTAACCGCCACATACAATGATGACGGCGAATGCACCGGCGTTTCGGGCAATTCGGCTACCGTTGTTAACAAAGCCGGCGGCATCCTTCCCTCAACAGGCGGCATCGGCACTCTTATCTTCACCGCCTCAGGCGCTGCTGTTATGCTTATGGCTGCAGTAATTCTTGTTTCAAAGAAAAGAAAGAGCGAAGCAAAATAATTCAGTTAATTGAAAATTTTTCCGTGAAGCGGCCCTGCCTTTTCCGGGGCAGGGTACGCGCCGGGATTAATGGTGATATATCATCATAAAAGCGCGTGATTGTTATGAAAAAACATTTATCAACCGTAATATTGGTTCTTGTGTTCCTTGCGGGGCTTGGCTTGGTGATGTATCCTACCGTCAGCGACCTTGTCAATAAAGCGCACCAGAGTGTGGCTATAGACGATTATGAGAAGAAAATCTCCAATATGACAAAAGATGATTTTCATAAAATTCTCGAAGACGCCAGATTATATAACCACACAATCACAACAAATGAGTTTCCGAGAAATGAGAGCGACCTTGAAGGCAACGATGAATACAAAGCCGCGGTAAACCCCTCCGGCAACGGTATGATAGGCTACCTTAAAATCGACTCAATCAAACTCAGAATACCCATTTATCACACAACCAAGGAGTCCGTTCTTCAAAAGGCAGTGGGGCATATACCCACAACTTCCCTTCCGGTAGGCGGAAAAGGCACTCACGCCGTGCTTACCGGGCACAGAGGTCTTCCTTCGGCAAGGCTGTTTACGGATCTTGATAAAGTCAGAACAGGCGATATTTTCTATATCTATGTTCTTGATGACATTCTCGCTTATAAAGTTGATTTAATCAAAACGGTTTTGCCCGCTCAGGTTAATGATTTGCAGATTGTTCCGGGCAAAGACTATGTTACTCTTGTAACCTGTACGCCCTACGGCATTAACACCCACAGGCTTATTGTCAGAGGTGAAAGGGTGCCTTATGAAGAGGCTGTTGAACAGCAAAAAACAGTTGAGCCTGTTGTAGGCAAACTGCCTCAGGAGCAGATTGCCGTTCTTGCTGTTGCGCCCGTTTTGATTTTACTGTTGATAATTATTCTTATTTTAAAGAAAAAGAAAAGGAGGAACGCACAGTGAAAAGAATATTGTTTGTTTTATTTGCGGCGGTTATTTTGTTTACTGCCTGTGTTCCCGCCTTTGCCGCTTTGACAAACGGCAGCATTTCGGTTGTAATGGTCAATAAAGCCGATAAAAAACCGGTTGAGGGCAAAACCGTTACCTTTGTAAAAGTTGCCGACTGTGATTATGAAAACGGCAATTATACTTTCACACTGACCGATGCTTTCGCTTCAACAGAAGCGGAATTGACCGACACCGACGCCGCTTCCGTTCTTTATCAGGCTTTTAAAACTTCCGGCAAAAACGGTATCAATATCAGCTCCGACAAAGAAGGTCTTGCTTTTTTCGCCGATTGCGTGCCGGGAGCTTATCTTGTATTTTCATCAGACAATCTTTTTAACCCTTTCCTTGTTTTTATTCCGATGGATGACGGCAAGTACTATGTTTTTGATGTTACCGCGGAACCTAAAATTGATTTTAAACCCGAAGAAGGCACCACGGAGCCTGTAACAGATGATGAAGAAACAACAACCCGCACAACTCCTGCAGGCAACGGCGGTTCATCTTACATAACGCCTCCGCTGACTCCCGGTCAGGTTTCACCGGGCGGAGGTAAAAGTTCCAATCCGCCTTCCGGTCAGGTCTTTTCTCCTCGCGGCAGTTCCCAAACCGGTGAAAAATCCGATTCAACTGCTCCGGAAAAGCTTCCGCAAACGGGTATGCTTCAGTATCCCGTTCCGATTTTAGGCATCAGCGGTATGATATTATTTGCGGCAGGTTTTATATTTTATGGCGAAGGCAGAAAAAAGCAGCGCGAAAATTAAAATCGGAATATTCTTTATGGCTCTCGGTCTTCTGTTTATTACAGCGGCAGGGGGCTTATTTGCTTATAACATATCCGTTGACAAAAAAGCGGGCATTGTTGCCGATAAAATCATACAGACTGTTGAGAACGCGCCGAAAGATGAAACCTATGAGGAAGATGAAAACGGAGAAAAAACCGTAATTGTTGACGGTGAAAAATATATAGGAGTTATTTCAATTCCTTCACTTGAAATCAGTCTTCCCGTTCAGCACGGCTGGAGCCTCGCGAAACTGAAAAATTCGCCCTGTCTTTACAGCGGAAATGTTTATGACGGCACCGCCGTTATCTGTGCCCACAATTATCAAAGTCATTTCGGCGCCCTTAAATACGCCTCTGTCGGCGATAAGGTATATTTTACCGATGTGGCGGGGTTGACCTATGCTTATAAAATTATTTCGTTGCAGCGCATCGGCGGCTATGATGTTGAAGCAATGAAGAATAATGACGGCTGGGATATGACTTTGTTCACCTGCACATACAGCGGCCGTGAGCGTATTACCGTTCGCCTTGCGAGAATAACGGAAAACGAAATAACCTGAAAATATTTTCAACAGCCCTCTCGATACGGGGGCTGTTTTGTTTTGGCTCTTAAGAGACAAACAACCACCGGCTATGCCGGTGGCATTAAAACGCT
>R25__coassemble_206_pt1 | contig 38275 bp, 22 predicted proteins | sample R25__metabat2_low_PE_027 | metagenome-assembled genome bin R25 | reverse complement strand
ACACAGCGACACTCGCGGTAGGCGCAGACTACAGCCAGGCATCACCCGATGTTGAGAATATGCACCTTGTTGATGACGCGCAGGCAACTGTAGCGGGCACAATGGGCGCGGCGGATGTAACAGTCAATGTTGTTTACGCACTTGACGAGTACACCCTTACAATCAACTATGTTGACGGCGACGGCAATGAAGTTGCAACAGCATACACAGCAACACTCGCGGTAGGCGCTGACTACAGCCAGACCTCACCCGTAGTTACAGGCTACACACTTGCGGATCAGGCGCAGGCAACAGTAGCGGGCACCATGGGCGCGGCCGATGTAACAATTAATGTTGTTTACAATATCAACACGGCAGGTCTTACAATCAATTATCTGATTGAAGGCACAACAACACCCGTTCCCGGAGTAAGCCCCAACCCCTACACTGAAGAGCTTGATTACGGCGACACATACAGCGTAGTTTCACCCGAAGTTACAGGCTATCACCTTGTTGATACAGCACAGGCGACAATAGCCGGCACAATGGGCAATGACCCCATTACAGAAACGGTTTACTACGCACCCAACGCTCACACCGTAACATGGATTATCGACGGTGAAGAGTATCAGGTTGACAATGTGGTATTCGGCGACACAATCGTTGAACCCACGGTAGCCGAAAGAGAAGGCTATACACTTTCAGCATGGACTCCCGAAGTCGCGACAACAGCAGCGGATGAAGACTACATTTATAATGCAACCTGGGAAGCAAACGAATACACCCTCACAATCAACTATGTTGACGGTGACGGCAACGAAGTTGCAACAGCATACACAGCACAGGTAGCCTACGGCACAGACTACAGCCAGGCATCACCCGATGTTGAAAATATGCACCTTGTTGATGACGCGCAGGCAACTGTAGCGGGCACAATGGGCGCGGCGGATGTAACAGTCAATGTTGTTTACGCACTTGACGAGTACACCCTTACAATCAACTATGTTGACGGCGACGGCAATGAAGTTGCAACAGCTTACACAGCGACACTCGCGGTAGGCGCAGACTACAGCCAGGCATCACCCGATGTTGAAAATATGCACCTTGTTGATGACGCACAGGCAACTGTAGCGGGCACCATGGGCGCGGCTGATGTAACAATTAATGTTGTTTACAATATCAACACGGCAGGTCTTACAATCCACTATGTCAAAGAGGGCACAACCACTCCCGTAGCGGAGACCTATACACAGGAACTTGACTACGGCGACGCATACAGCGTAACATCACCCGAGGTTGCAGGTTACCACTTTGCCGACGCAACACAGGCGACAATCAGCGGTACAATGGGCAATGACCCGATTGAAATCACCGTTGAATATGCTCCCAATGACATTACAATCACCTACACAGACAGCGAAGGCCCGCACACCATCACCGGCAAATACGGCGACCCCGTAACAGTACCCACTCCCGCTGAGGATGAGCACAACGAGTTCGCAGGCTGGGTAGATGAAAACGGCGACCCCGTTGACTTCCCGACCACATTCCCCGTTGAGGATGTTACAATCGAAGCGTCCTACAACAGAATTTATCCCAAACTCATAGCACGCAATGATGCGGTTACAACCGTTGACAGAGACAATCACATTGTTTACGGTTTCGCAGATGAAGACGGCGATGTTTATGTAACCCTTCAGAAGCTTACAGACATATTCCTTGATGTTGAAGGCGACGGCTATATGGTAATCACTCCCGCTTACACCTTTAACGATAAGGGACTTTACGGCACAGGCGCGGTTGTAACTGTTTATGACAATTACGATAACCAGCCAGTTGCAGGCGAAACATTCACAGTAGTGGTATTCGGCGATATAAACGGCGACGGCAGAGTAACATCCACCGACACCACCGCTATCAGAAATGAGATCTCAATGAAGACAGCGTGGTCAGATCCCGCTGAAAGCGAATACAACTACTATATGACTCTCGCGGCAGACGTAAACGGTGACGGCAGACTCACATCCACCGACACCACCGCTATCAGAAACCATGTCGCATGCCTTGAGTATATTGATCAGAACCCCGAATTATAATCCACGATTGACTCAACGGTGAGTTAAAACCTATCGGCAATCCTTTCGCGGGGGAGCAATCCCCCGCGGGAGGCTGAAATATTGAAAAGAAAATGAGTGAGAACGAAAAAGGCGGTAACTTTCAAATCCGTTCCGTCAATCAAAGGAGGAATCCAACAATGTCTATGACCAAAAGGTTCACGGCGTTTGTGCTTGCCTTGATTATGATGTTGGGCTGCGTTAATGTCATCGGCTCCGCCGAAGACAGCTACAATGCCGGCATTGACATCAAAATGGGCAAAATTATAGACGGCGCATGGACCGAAGTTCAAGAGGTCAACCCCGGTGACGAAGTCTTGGCAAGAGTAACATTGACCACCGATTTCCCGTGCGGTATGGGCAACTTTATGTTCTTCTATGACTCCGACTTTTATGAGGATGAGTATCAGTCACCCGACGACCTCAGCACAATCAACCCCGCTTATAAAGGCACGGGTTACAATTTCTCGGCAACAATCGTTACCGAGTGCGGCGGTAATGCGCGTGTACACAATAAGGTTACCAACATTATCGGCGCAGAAAATCAGGCAAAATACAACTGGGTCTATATTGCTATGGACTCTCTCGGATACTACAACGAAGTATTCGACGGCAGCAAATATCTGTTTGATATTGAACTGAAAGTTAAATCTGACGCTTCGGGCAAAGGTTATTTCACCGTTCTTCCCGAAATAATCAGCTCACCCGACAATGAAAGTCAGTTTTTCAACCTCAGCATTGGCGACCCCGGCGAGCTCGCCGGCCAGAACACCGAGGATATGTATAACAACTATGTTAACTTTACAATCACTCCGGATGCTGAGGGCGACTACACCGAAATTGCGGAGAGTGAAAACACTCTTGTTATCACAACAAAGTTCTTCCGCGAAGAAGACGGTCAGTGGATTGAAACATCAAAAGCAAAACGCGGCGAAACTCTTAAAGCAAGGGTTTACCTTGACTCCGCTTACCCCACAAGCTCAGGCGAGCTGATGTTCTTCTATGACAACACATTCTTCTCAAACGATTATTCGGCAAATGCCAATGATCTTACCGTAAACGCGGCGTCGGGCTCATTCGCGGCGCAGAACGCTGTTGAGGGCTGGTTCTACACACCGGAATCCTCAGGCGCTCAGGCTAAAGTCGCGAAGATGGTAAGCGAAGGCTACATCGCTCAGGCTGATGTTGACGCAAACGATTATTTCTACATCATTTATGAGTTCGGCGAGGGCAAAACCAACACTCCCGCGTTTGATGATGATGTTGAAGGCGCTGACGCGGTGGTTGACAATGACCTCTGGTTCTGCGAATTTGAGCTCACTGTTGCCGATGACGCGACCGACGAGGGCGACATTGTTGTCAACCCCGACACAATCGCAACCGAAAACAGCCCCTTCGGCGCCGTAAACGTTCCCAAGGGTTATGAAAACAGCTACAACGCTTTCGGTATGTGGCTCTGGGACGCGGATGTTCAGCTTTACTCCAACCCCGTATCGCTTGAAAGCACTGTTACATTTAACGCGAACGGCGGTACAATCGACAGCGAACCTTCAAAAGAAATCACCGGCTATATCGGCGAAACCTACACTGTTCCCACAGCAGTAAAAGACGGCAGCACATTTGCTGGCTGGTATGTTGAGGGCGACGCAACCGAAACAACAGTTGACCCTGTTACCGAAATCCCTTATGAAGATATAACCTATGTTGCCAAATGGACTGACAATGTTACCGTTACCTTCAAGGATTCCGATGACGACACAATCACCTATGATGAAAAAACAGGCGCTGTAGGCAGCGAGTTCCCCGAAATCGCAAACCCGACCAAAGAGGGCTACGGCTTCGCGGCATGGTCGCTCAGCCCCAACGGCGCTCCGGCAACTCTTCCCTCGGTTTATCCCGATGATGATGCCGTTTACTACGCGGTTTGGGAAGAAAACACATACCCCGTAACTTATGTTATTAAAAATGAGGTTACCGGTTCAACTGTGAACAGAGAGCGCTCTGTCGCTTTCGGCAGCGTAATCCCGACCGATAACATTTATGAAACACCCGAAGGCTATGTGTTTGACGGCTGGTATAAAGACGCGGACTATAACGAAGAGTTTGTCGCCGGCACAACAATGCCCGCAAGCGCGCAGACCCTTTACGCGAAGCTCACTGCCGACACATACACAGTAACCTTCGTTCTTGACGGCGGTAAAATAGGCGATGATGAAGGCCCGATAGATGTTGAAACACCTTACATGGGCACAATCGCTGCTCCCGGCACACCGGTCAAAGAGCACAACACATTTATGGGCTGGTCCCCCGACCTTCAGCAGGGCGCGGTTCTTGACGAACCCGCAAACAGAACCTACACAGCCACATGGGAATCAGACCCCTACACAATCACTTACTATAAGAGTGAGGATGACAAAACTGCAGGCACCGCTTATGAAACGGGCGAATACAAGCCCGGCGAGAGCGTTGACTCCGTAGCGGATCCCCACATTGAAGGTCAGACCTTCACAGGCTGGAAATATTACGATGAAACAGGCGCCGAGATTAATTTCACCGGCACAATGCCTGAAAACGATGTTGTTGCGGTAGCGCAATACACACCCATCGTTTACACTCTTACAATCAACTATGTTGATGAAAACGGAGACCCCGTTAACACAGGCACAACAGCAAACCCCTATGTTGATGACGACCTTGCCTACGGCGACACTTACAGTGTTGCCTCACCCGCGGTTGAAGGCTATGAGCTTGTTGACGCGGCTCAGCAGGTTATCAGCGGCACGGTTGAGCTTGAAGAGCCTGAAACCGAAATTACCGTCAATGTTGTTTACAAACCGAGTGAGTACACAATCACCTGGATTCTTGACGGCGGTAAAATAGGCGAAGATGAAGGCCCCGTTGAGCAGACCTACGCTTACGGCGCCAATGTAACGGCACCTGCCGACCCCGAAAAAGAGGGCTACACCTTCACAGGCTGGCTCCCGGATGTAATTCCCGCGACAATGCCCGCGGAGAACCTTGAATTCACAGCTCAGTGGACTGCAAACGAGTACAATGTAACCTTCAAACTCGAAGGCGGCGAATATAACGGCAGCACCGATGATGTTGTTGTTTCCACAGCATATGATTCGGCAATCACAGCTCTTGACCCCGCTCCCGAAAGGGACGGCTACACCTTCCAGGGCTGGTCAAATGTGGCGGAAGGCTCCGTTCTCACCGACCTCGGCACAATGGATGATGTAGGCGGCAAGACTTTCTATGCCGTATGGCTTGCTGATAACGCGCCTTATTACATTGACATCTACTATATGGGCACCGACGGCAATTACCCCGACGCGGCTTCCGAAACCAAGGCGGGCGACGCTGACGCTCATACAGACGACCATGTTTCAACCGATTCCTCAATCGGCGCGAAAGAAGGCTTCACATTTGATGACGCGGCGGCAAACGTTCTTGAGGGCGACATCCCCGCGACAGGTGAACTCAGACTTAAGGTTTACTACAAGAGAGACAGGCATAATGTCAAGTTCTATGTTGACGGCGCGGCAGTTGCCGATAGCGACCTCTACTATGAAGAGGCTATCACCGCTCCCGACCCGGCTCCCGAAAAAGAGGGTTACACCTTCAAGGGCTGGTCAGACACCGATGGCGGCACAACACCCGTAACAGTCGCCTCAAACATGGGCACGGAAGATCTTGAGTATTACGCGATATTTGAGATTAACACCCACACCCTCACAATCAACTATGTTGATGAGGCGGGCACACCCGTTGCGACGGCTTACACAGAAGATTTTGACTACGGCACTGATTACAGTCAGAGCAGCCCCGCAGTCACAGGCTACAGCCTTGTTGACAGCGCTCAGGCAACCGTGGCAGGCACCATGCCCGACGCTGATGTAACCGTTGATGTTATCTATAAACTCAATGTATGGAGCCTTACAATCAACTATGTTGATGAAGACGGCAACGAAGTTGCAACAGCATACACACAGCAGGTTGAGTATAACAAAGATTACAGTCAGGCAAGCCCCGAAGTTACAGGTTACCACCTTGTTGATGAAGGGCAGGCGACCGTGGCAGGCTCCATGCCCGACAGCAACCTTGAGGTGAATGTTGTTTACGCACCCAACCCGCATACCGCTACATGGCTTCTTAACGGCGGAAATATCGGCGGCGACACAAATGATGTTGTTCAGAACTATGTGTTCGGCGACACAATCGTTGCTCCAGAAACCCCCGTTAAAGACGGTTACACCTTCTCAGGCTGGACTCCCGATGTCGCGGCAACAATGGATGATCAAGACCAGCGTTACACCGCGCAGTGGACTGCCAATGAGTACAATGTAACCTTCAAACTTGAAGGCGGTAAATATAATGACAGCACCGATGATGTTGTTGTTCCCACAGCATATGATTCGGCAATCACAGCTCTTGACCCCGATCCCGAAAAAGACGGCTACACATTCAAAGGCTGGGCAGAAGAAGCGGAAGGCTCCGTTCTCGCAGACCTCGGCACAATGGATGATGTAAACGGCAAAACCTTCTACGCAATCTGGGGTGCTGAGGAATACACCCTTACCGTCAACTATGTAATGGCGGACGGCAAAGATGACCTTGCTCCCGCAACTCACACAGAGCAGGTTGCTTTTGACAGCGCTTACAGCGTTGCCTCACCCGTTGTTGAAGGCTACACGCCCGATATAGCAACGGTTGAAGGCACAATGGATGATGTAAACGGCAAAACAGTTACCGTTACCTACACACCCAATGAATATACTCTTACCGTCAACTATGTAATGGCAGACGGCAAAGACGACCTTGCTCCCGCAACTCACACAGAGCAGGTTGCTTACAACGCGGATTACAGCGTTGCCTCACCCGCGGTTGAAGGCTACACACCCGATGTCGCAACGGTTGAAGGCACAATGGATGATGTAAACGGCAAAACAGCAACCGTTACATATAACCCCAACCCGTATATGCTTACCATCCACTATGTTTACGCTGAGGATAACAGCGAAGCCGCTCCCGACTATGTCGGAGAAGTAAGCTACAACGCGCCTTACAGCGTAGCTTCACCCTCAATAACAGGCTACACGCCCGATGTCGCAACGGTTGAGGGCACAATGGATGATGTAAACGGCAAAGAAATCACCGTTAAATATTCAGCAGGCGAATACACCCTTACCGTCAACTATGTAATGGCAGACGGCAGTGAAGCTCCTGCGGCTCACACCGAGCAGGTTGCTTTCGGCGGCGATTACAGCGTAGATTCACCCTCGGTTACCGGCTACACACCCGATGTTGCAACCGTAACCGGCACAATGGATGATATAAACGGCAAAACAGAAACCGTTACATACACACCCAACGCCCACACCGTTACATGGAAACCCGATGGCGGCAAATGGGGCGACAGCACCGATGACAAGGTTGACAATGTAGTATTCGGCGACACAATCGTTAAGCCCGCAGACCCCGTTAAAGACGGCTACACCTTCGCGGGCTGGGCTCCCGATGTTGCTTCAACAGTTGCCGATGAGGATTATGTTTACACCGCGCAGTGGACTCCCAACGAGTACAACGCAACCTTCAAACTTGAAGGCGGCGAATACGACGGCAGCACCGCTGATAAAGTTGTTCCCGTAACATACGGCTCGGCAATCGCGGCTCTTGACCCCGCCCCCACAAGGGACGGCTACACCTTCCAGGGCTGGTCAAATGAGGCGGAAGGCTCCGTTCTCGCCGACCTCGGCACAATGGATGATGTAAACGGCAAGACCTTCTACGCCGTATGGCTTGCTGACAATGCGCCTTATTACATTGACATCTACTATATGGGCACCGACGGCAATTACCCCGACGCGGCTTCCGAAACCAAGGCGGGCGACGCTGACGCTCATACAGACGACCATGTTTCAACCGATTCCTCAATCGGCGCGAAAGAAGGCTTCACATTTGATGACGCGGCGGCAAATGTTCTTGAGGGCAACATCCCCGCGACAGGTGAGCTCAGACTTAAGGTTTACTACAAGAGAGATAAGCACACCGTTAAGTTTATGGACGGTTCAACCGAGCTTGACAGCCAGGAACTCTTCTTTGAGCAGGAAATCACCGAACCCACGAAACCCACTAAAGAAGGCTACACCTGCACAGGCTGGACTGACGCTCCCGACGGCACAACACTTGTTGATGTTGCCGAAAAGATGGGCACAGATGATATCACCTACTACGCGTTCTGGTCAAAGAACACTTATGATGTAATTTATAAGTTTGACGACGCGATAAGTTCCGCTAACACAAACACAACGCCCGCAGATGTTGAAGACACATACACATTTGAAGATGTTGAGTTTGAAGCGGCTGTTCCCGAAATCAACAACCCCGTAAGCAAAGAGTCAGGTTATTCATTCATTGACTGGGTATGGTATTCACTTGACGGCTCAGAAGAAGCCCACGGCAGAACCGCGCCCAACACCGAAGAACCCGGCGATACAATAACCTATGACGGCAGAACCGGCACAAAGATAGCCAAACCCGCAACCGTACCCGCAAGCGATGTTATCGCGGTAGCTTATTTCAAAGCGCCCGGCACTGCGGAATTCTACTACGGTAAAGATGAGGCAGGTGCGGATGACGCGACACGCCTTTATGTAAAGAACACCGGCGAAAATGATACAAACATCGAAGCTCCCGCGACCGACCCCGAAATAGAAGGCTACACCTTTGCGGGCTGGTTTGAAAGGGACGAAGCCACAGGTCAGCCCACAGGCAGTGAGGTTACCGATTTCGGCAAATATGTATCCGGTGAAACGAAGAAATTCGTTGCCAAATGGGAAGAAATCCCCGCGTACGCAAACTTCTACGCAAACGAAGGCGCATGGTCAACAGGCGAGGAGCCTCTTAAGCTGACAGGCGTTCACGCGGCACCTATCACCGCACCCACCGACAGCGACGGCACCCTTTCAAGGGCAGGATATACCTTCGCAGGCTGGGGTGACTCGGCAGACGCGACTTCACCTGTTGCGGGTCTCGGCAATTATGACAGAAACAGCGACGCGAACTTCTACGCAATCTGGGAGAAGAACCAGGCAACATTCGACGCCGGCGAAGGTAAACTTCCCACAACCGTAATTGATCCGGAAACCGGCGACCCGGTTCCCACAGAGGTTCAGGAGATTACCGTTTCAGAATATGACGAAGGCGGCGATGTGACAGATACGATTAAAGATCCCACATGGCCCGGTCACACCTTTGAAGGCTGGTTTGATTCAGACGGCAACGAAGTAGATCCTGAAAATATGCCCGGCGGCGACATCGGCGTTGTTACGGCTAAGTGGTCGGAAAACGGCAAGAAGAACATCAACTACTATGATGATGAAGGCAACCTTATAAAAGCTGTTCCCGTTCCCGAAGGCGCCGAAACACCCGAGTTAGGCAAAGACACCGAAGGCAATGACATTCCCAAAGACAAGCCCGGCAAAACCTTTGCAGGCTGGGTTGACGCGGATGGCAATCCCGTTACACTGCCCGCAAATATGCCCGGTGAAGACATCAACGTTTACGCGAAATATGATGTTGTGGATTACACATTGTCATTTGATCCCAACGGCGGCGACTGGGGCAACGGCGACACAGCGGTCAAGAGCGAAACCAAGCACTACGGTGACGCTGTAAGCAAACCCGCGGACCCCGCTGCGCCCGATGAAAACCACTATTTCGCAGGCTGGTCTCTTGACGGCACAAATGTTGTTGATGTTGCATCGACAATGCCCGCCAACGACCTTGCTTACAAGGCGGTATGGAGAGAAATAGAGGGCGATAAATATACCGTAACCTACAAAGATTCAGACGGTACCACAATCGAAACTCTTGAAGCGGCAGAGGGCGATACCGTTCCCAAACCGACAACCAAACCCTCAAAACCCGGTTACGCGTTCACAGGCTGGAAGTGGACTGACGCTTCGGGCAAAGAGATAGACACACCCGTTCTTATGCCCGGTGAGAACATTGTTGCAACCGCAACCTACGCACCGATAAGAAAAGGCGGATCTGTCATTGTAGTCGGCACGGCAAGCGCGCGCGACGGCTCAGCCAAGGGCGAGTACAGCGGCGAATACGGCGGCGAATACGCGGCACCGAGCTACAGCACTCCCGAAGGCACCGTATTCAGACCTCAACCCACAGAACCCGCACAGGATTACGGCGAGGCAATCCCGCAGACAGGCTCAAATGAGACTGCGGCTCTCTTCGCACTTGTTTCAGCGGCGGCTGCAGCAGCTTATGTTGTGTTCGCGGCAAAATCAAAAAAGAAGGATGATGAGGATTAATCTCCGATTAACCTCTTAAACCTTCAATAAGCAAAATCAACGGGGAGCGTTCCGAAAGGGGGCGCTCCCTTTACCCTTTGTATCTATTGACAGTAACGGCTTTATTTGGTAAAATTGCAATAATACACAGCACACTTTGAAAAAGATGACCGCGGCAAAATGCGAAACGCGCCGCGTTACACTGTGCTTAAAATTATTAATTCCGATTACCTTGTTCTTTGAAAGGAGCAATATCCCTTATGGATGACCCTGACGCCGCGAATATTATTCTTAAACTTGTTCTTCTGTTTGTGCTTATTTTAATCAACGCGTTTTTCGCGATGAGCGAAATCGCCGTTATTTCTCTTAATGATAATAAAATTGCCCGTCTTGCCGAGGAAGGCAACAAAAAAGCAAAGCAGATTGTAAAACTCACCCGCAACTCGTCAAATTTTTTGTCAACAATACAGATAGGCGTTACCCTCGCCGGATTTCTGACTTCGGCGTCCGCCGCGAGCAGTTTTGCCGACCCTCTTGTTGCGAAACTGATGACCACTTCGCTTGCCAATCACATTTCGGCGGGTGTGCTCAACGCGGTTTGCGTTGTTGTTATTACAATAATCACATCTTATTTTTCACTCGTTCTCGGCGAACTCGCTCCCAAAAGAATTGCTATGCAAACGCCCGAAAAAATCTCATTCGCGGTTGTTCCCGTTCTTCTTTTCACCGCGGCGGTGACCAAGCCCGCCGTTAAAATCCTTTCACATTCAACAAACGGCGTTGTTCGCCTGCTCGGCTTTGACCCGAACGCCGATGAAGAGCAGGTTACGGAGGAAGAAATCCGTATGATGGTTGATGTGGGCGAAGAAAAGGGCGTTATTGAAGAAACGCAAAAAGAGATGATTGACAACATCTTTGAGTTTGATGACATTGATGTGGGCGATATTATGACCCACCGCACAGATATGGCGGCGGTTGAAATTACAAAGCCCATTGATGAAGTAGTCTCGCTCGCCATTGATGAGGGCTATTCGAGAATCCCCGTTTTTGAGGAGGATCAGGACAATATCGTCGGCATAATCCATGTTAAGGATCTGCTTTGCTATGTGGGCAAAAAAGTGCCGGCGGATGTTAAAATAAAAGATGTTATGCGCAAGGCATATTATGTGCCCGAAACAAAAAGCTGCGGCGATCTGTTCAAAGAGATGACCGCCGCCCATGTGCAGTTTGCCGTTGTTGTTGACGAGTACGGGGGCACGGCAGGTGTTGTGACAATTGAGGATCTGGTTGAATCCATAGTCGGCAATATTCAGGATGAATACGACGATGAGGATGATGAAATTTCGCGTGTTGATGAAAACACATACACCATTGACGGCATAACCGACCTTGACGAGGTTGATGAAATTACCGGCGTTGAACTGCCGGAGGGCGATTATGACACACTCGGCGGTTTTTTAATAAGCCTTTTGGGTTACCTTCCGCAAGACGGTGAAATGACGCAGGTGGATTATGAAAACCTGCATTTTACCGTGCTCAATGTTGAAGACAGAAGAATTGGCAAGGTTAAGGTTGAAATCACCCCTCTGCCTGAAACCGATGAAGAAGATGAAGACTGAAAGAGCGTCACCGACGCTCTTTTAATATAGGAGATGATTTTGTGCAGAAGCTTAATGTTATTCCTTACCCCAACAAAGTGGAGTTCGCACAGGGAACGGTAAAAAAAGAAACGCTTGTCGGCAACACAAAACTGACCGTTACGCCCGGCTCAATGGGTGATGAGGCATACCGCCTTGAAATTACCCCCGACGGCGCGGCGGCTTTCGCGGCAACCGAAAAGGGCGCGTTTTACGCGGGCAAAACTCTTGAACAGCTGCTTGACGGCGACGAAATTCCCTGTTGCGTTATTGAGGACGAACCCGCTTTTTCATACCGCGGGTTTATGATTGACACCGTTCGCCACATTGTAAGCCTTGAAGATACAAAAAAACTCATAGACGCTGCCGCCGGCGTAAAAATGAACGCCATGCACTGGCATCTCTCCGACGATCAGGGCTGGAGAGTGCAGATTGATAAAAGACCTTTGCTCAGCGAAAAGGCGTCTGTTCGCAAGGCTTCTATGTTCGGGCGTGAGCGTGAGCAGGAGGAATACGGCGGCTTTTTCACAAAAGAGGAGCTCAAAGAAATCGTTGAATACGCAAAACAGCGCTATATTGAGGTTATTCCTGAAATAGATGTTCCCGGCCACACTACGGCTGTTCTGCACGCTTACCCTGAGCTGGGATGCACCGGCAAAGAGGTTGAGGTCGCCGTAAAACAGGGTATATATCCCACGGTTCTGTGCGCGGGTAATGATGAGGCGCTCGCCCTTGTTTATGATGTTATTGACGAGCTTGCTGAGATTTTCCCCTCACCGTATTTTCACATCGGCGGCGACGAGGTGCCCAAAACAGCCTGGGCCGCCTGCGAAAAGTGCCGTGCGCGCAAAAAACAAAACGGGCTTAAGTCGGATGATGAGCTTCAGACCTGGTTTTCAAACAAGGTTGCGCAGCATTTAAAAGAAAAGGGCAAAACCGCCGTTGTCTGGAATGACACAATCAAGGGCGGAACGGTTGACGGCGCGACGGTGCAGTTCTGGATGAAAGGCAAAAAAAGAACCGCGAAATACGCTAATGAAGGCGGCAGGGTGATTGTTTCTGACTTTTTCGCTTATTACACCGATTATAATTACGCCATAACGCCGCTGAAAAAAACCTATAATTACAATCCGTTCATCAAAGGCATCAAAAGTGAGGGCAAAATAAACATTGCCGGCGTTGAAACGCCGACATGGACTGAGTATATAACAAATTTCGAGCGTTATTGTTACCTTGCGTTCCCTCGCTGCACGGCAGTTGCCGAAACGGGCTGGACTCTGCCCGAAAACAAGGATGAAGAAGATTTTGAACGCAGATTTGAAATCTACAGAAAACGCCTTGAAAACCTCGGAATAACCCCTGCGCAAAAAGATGAGTGGGCAGTGCCCTTCTTAAAGCGTTTCACTCAGGCAAAGCTTTATTGATTGTTAAACATTATTGATTTTATATTAAGCCCTGCTTTCAGCAGGGCTTATAATATTCTGCAAATGAACAATAATTTGTCTGAAATTAACAAAACAGGCAACATAAAATTACGATATTCCACAAAAACCGTAAAAAATCAATTTAGCGCTTTAAAGTCGCTTGACTTTAAAGCTTTTATGTGTTAAAGTTGTATCAACGCAAAACTCGGAGGATTTATAAATGAACTCAACAATTCTTATCACATCAGTTCTTATCGTGTGCTTTTTCGCGGTAATGATTTTTGTCGGCATCCGTTCAAGAAAGCACGCTGCGGATGTCAACGGTTTTGTTCTCGGCGGCAGAAGCGTAGGCCCGTGGCTGAGCGCGTTCGCGTTCGGAACCTCTTATTTCTCGGCTGTTGTTTTTGTCGGCTACGCCGGTCAGTTCGGTTGGAATTTCGGCGTTTCGTCAACCTGGATAGGTCTCGGCAATGCGTTTATCGGCTCATTGCTTGCGTGGACTGTTCTCGGCAGAAGAACAAGGATTATGACTCAGCACATCAATTCAAAAACAATGCCCGACTTTTTCAGCAACCGCTTTGAGTCAAAGGGCCTCAAAATAGCTGCTTCGGTTATTGTTTTCATCTTTCTTATCCCTTACACGGCGTCGCTTTACAACGGCCTCTCAAGGCTTTTCGCTATGGCTTACGGCGGGGTTCCCTATGCCGCGTGCGTTATTGTAATGGCTGTTCTCACAGGCGTTTATGTAATTGTCGGCGGCTATATGGCAACAGCGCTCAACGATTTTATTCAGGGCATCATTATGCTTGTGGGCATCAGCGCTGTTATAGGCGCGGTGCTTAAAGCGAACGGCGGCCTTGTAAACGCACTTATGGAGCTTTCAAAATTCGAGGCAACAACGGCATCCGGTGAGGGATGGGTAGGCGGCTTCGCTTCATTCCTCGGCCCTCAGCCCCTGTTTTTGCTGATGGTTGTTATTCTCACATCTCTCGGCACCTGGGGTCTGCCTCAGATGGTGGGCAAATTCTACGCCATTAAAAATGAGGGTGCAATCAAAAAGGGCACAATTATTTCAACTGCGTTTGCGGTTGTTGTGGCCGGAGGCTGCTATTTCCTTGGCGGCTTCGGCAGGCTTTACACAGAAACGGTCGGCGTTGACCCGGCAACCGGCAGACCGGCCGGCGGCTTTGACTCCGTTATTCCCGCAATGCTGTCAACGCTTGCTCCGGCGCTTATAGGCATAGTTATTGTTCTTGTTCTTTCGGCGTCAATGTCAACACTCTCATCGCTTGTTCTTACAAGCTCCTCAACAATAACTCTCGATTTTATAAAAACACTGAAGAAAAAAGAAATGTCCGAAAAGAAAACAATGCTCACAATCCGTGCTTTTATTGTTGTTTTCATCGTTATCAGCGCGGCAATAGCCATAAAACAGGCAAGCAGCTCAAATATGTTTATAGCGCAGATGATGGGTGTTTCATGGGGCGCTCTCGCGGGCGCATTCCTCGCGCCGTTCCTCTACGGCCTGTACTGGAAAAAAACCACAAAAGCGGCGGTTGTATGCTCGTTTATTTTCGGTGTGGGATTAGAGCTTGTTCAGCTTTGCGTCTCACTCGGTTGGCTTGATGTTTCCGGCAGCGCTCTGCTCGGCTTCGTGTTCAAAAACTCGCTGTATTCAGGCTCCATAGCAATGCTCGGCGGCCTCGTGATAGTGCCTGTAATCTCACTCATCACTCCGAAACCGAACAAAGAGCTTGTTGACGGCTGCTTCTCCTGCTATGAACAGAAAGCTGAGGAAATCACGAACACCGCGCTTTAAAAAGTTTAACTCCCGCTCATACACTCGAGCGGGAGTTTTTATACATTATCGGGATTGTTAAAATCAATTTTCGGTATTATTGTTTGCACAGTCGGTAATCAGAGAACCGTCGGCAACGCTTCTCTCCCTCGGCGACTGAAACCGGGCCGGAGCGGTTTTTATATAACTCTCATACTCATCACAACTCAAAGCGTTGCCCGCTTCGGCGGTCAACGCTGTTTTAATAAGAAAATCATTCGCCGTCAAACTGTCCGGTTCGGCAAGAACGGCGTCGTTAACTTCAATTACTCTGCCGTCAACGGGGCTTATAAGGTCAAAAACACCCTTCGCCGCCTCACAGTCGCCGAAAGGCGCGCCTGCATGTATTTCATCACCCTCGTCGCACAGGTTTATAAAACTGATTTTACCGTATTTGCTTATGCCGAAATCTGTTAAAAACAACAGGGCAACGCCGTTTTCAACGCTTGCCCTGATATTGTCATAAGTGTAAAATTCTTTTTTCATTATTCGGTAAAAGCAGCTTCGCCATCCGGAGCGTCATCATCGGTTTTGCCGGTAACTTCCTTTTCAAGCTCGTGCGCCGCCATCGCGAGCGCTTCGGCCTCTTCCTCACCGGTAATTACGCCTTTTTTGCGAAGCTCGTCCATTTCCTGCTCGAGCAGGGCGTCAGCCATCATTTCACGCAAAGTCGCTTTGTCCGTGCCCTCTTCAACCAGTCTGAAATATTCTTCCGACGGAATGCCGCCAACATAGGTCTGCTTATATTTAACCTCAATGCCCTTGACGGCTATTATTATGTTAACGGCAAGAACAACCGCGAGAGCCGCGATATAAACAAACGCGCCTGCTCCGAGCGAGCCGCTGTAAAATTCGGGGAAGGCAGCGTGAATGCCGCTTGAAAAACGGGTGAATGAAAACGCGCTGACAACGGCAAGAACAATCATAATAACATTTATGGTAATGTTGCGTATGTTGCCTTTCGGGCCGCAGGCGGCGGTGAGGGCAACAATGCTCACTATTATAAGCACAGCCGAGAGCAGAACACAGGCGATGCTTACCAGAAAGAAAATGAAGGCCTTGCCGAGCAGTTCGGAATTGAACATTGTGAACAGAGAGTCAAAGTTAAGCGATGAAACAAAGTTGTAAACCGCCATCGCGTTTATGCTTTTTGTCGTTGGCTCAATGAACGGGCCGCTGTAGCTTATTTTGCAAAGTGTCAAAAAAAGAGGACCGAGCGCAAGCACAGAGAGAATAAGCCTTGCTATTGTGAGGGGCGAGCCTACAAAAGAGGCTTTAAGGCGGTCAATCTTTTTCTGGATTCTCGCGTGTTCAGCCTCCGCCTTGTCTGCGTCATTCTGGAGTTTTTCTTCCATGCCGTAATAAACAAGGTTTACATTGCATTTGGGGCAGTCGGGCTTCCATTCATAAAATTTCAGTTTGCATCCGCAATTCGGGCAGGTAGCCATAAATCTTCCTCCGAAACTGTATTATTTTACAGTAAATATTTAATTTATTCTATCATAGCATACAGTAAAAATCAAGGGTTTGCGGCTTGCTTTTTGCGAGGGCGTGTGCGGTTGATTTTAAACAGCTGTTATGCTACAATAATCAAAATAAAATATGAGAGGAAGAAAAATGAAGCTTTTAAAAACACTGTGCTGCTTTTCACTGAGTCTTGCTTTACTGCTTACGGCCGCCTGCTCCGGCGGAGAGAGCGGTCAGCCCGAAACAACAACAGAAGCGTTGAGCGAAAGCGTTGTGAATACGGTTACGGTAACAATCCCCGAGGGTACATCCGCTTCGCAGATTGCCGAACTGCTTGAAGAAAAAGGAGTGTGTTCCGCACAGGATTTTCTTTCGGCGGTCAAAAATACCGAAAACCTTTCACTTATTCCCGAAAACATCGAAAACGCCGATGAACGGGCTTTTTTGCTTGAAGGCTACCTTTTTCCGGACACTTATGAGTTTTACCTTAATTCTTCGGGGCAGTCCGCTCTCAAAAGATTTACCGACAATCTTAACGCGAAACTGAAGCCGGAGTATTATGACAGAGCCCGGGCGCTCGGCTACACAATGGATGAAATAATCACAATAGCCTCAATTATTCAGGAGGAGGCGGGCAACCCCGCTGAAATGAACGATGTTTCGTCTGTAATACACAACAGGCTTGACAGCTATGATTACCCTTATATTCAGTGCGATGTCGCCATTGTTTACCTTGAAAGATATGTAAAGCCGTATTTTACCGAAGAGGAGTATGAGGAGCTTACCTACAATTACAATATAGTCAGCAAGCGCCGGGGTCTGCCCGCGGGCGCCATAACAAACCCGGGCACAGCCGCCATAGAGGCTGCTCTCTACCCGTCGGATACCGATTATTACTACTTTGTAACAGATGAAGACGGCAATTATTATTACGCGAACACATACGCCGGGCATCGCGAAAACTGCCGTAAAGCCGGCATAAAAGGGTATTGACGCTTTTCTTATTTATAATATATTAATTATAATAAAATACTTGACTAATAGGCATATAGGTTGTAAACTGAAATATGTCAAAAATATGATTTTCGGGGGTATTTTCAATGAAAGTATTTATGATAGGCGGCACAGGCCTTTTGGGCTGTGAGGCGGCCATTCAGCTCATCAAACGCGGCCACTCGGTCAAATCCGTTGCCCTTCCTCCTCTCCCTCAGGGCGCGCCGATTCCCGAGGAAATGGAACTTATAATGGCAAACATCAACGAGAAAACCGATGATGAGGTTCTTGAGATGCTTGAAGGCTGCGACGCGTTCATCTTCGCGGCGGGCGTTGACGAGAGGGTTGAATTCAAGGCTCCCGTCTATGATTCATATTACAAGTTCAACATAGCTCCGCTTGAAAGAATATTCCCTCTTTGCAAAAAGGCGGGCGTTAAAAAGGCCGTTGTACTCGGCTCCTATTTCTCATTCCTCGCAAAAGAGTATCCCAACAGGCCCGAATTCGTTACCAAAAACCAGTATATAAAATCAAGACTTGATCAGGAAAAGGTCTGCGAAAACGCCTGCGATGAGAATTTCAGCGTTAAAGTGCTTGAACTTCCCTACATATTCGGCACACAGCCCGGCAGAAAGCCCGTTTGGGTTATTCTGATTGAGCAGATCAAAATGATGGACAAGCTCCCCTGCACGCTTTACCCCAAAGGGGGCACCGCGATGCTTACCTGCCGTCAGGTCGGCGAGGTTATTGCGGGCGCGGCCGAGAGAGATGTTCCCGGCTATGAGGCGTTCCCGATAGGTATGTATAACCTCACATGGAAGCAGTTCCTCAAAATCGTTTACGCCGCCAGAGGAATGGGCGAAAACCGCAAAATTCTCAGCATTCCGCCCGTGTTTATGAAAATGGGTATGGGCAAAATAGTCAAGGATTACGCGGCAAGGGGCATTGACTCGGGAATTGACCCGATGGTTCTTCCCTATATTATGGATATCAACCTCTTTATCGATCCCAAATACGCAAGGGAACTCACGGCAACGGAAGACGATATCAAATCGGCAATTACAGACTCCATCAAGGTCAGCCAGGCATCCTATGACGGCACGGTTGAACTTCTTGAAATGAAAGGCGAATAATTACAAAACGCGGCGGAGTTGTTACCGAAACAACTCCGCTTTTTCAAAGAAGTATTTTCGCAAATAAATATTAACGGGGGAAAATATGGAAGAGAAAAAATATGTAGGCAAAAAAGAGCTGTGGATGTTCGCTCTGGGTGCCGGCGGTCAGGGTATGATTTACGCCATGATGTCAAGCTATATCAGCGACTACTATGTGAATGTGCTTCAGCTTAATCTCTGGTTTGTGCTCGGGCTTATGCTCCTTGCGAGAGTGTGGGACGCCATAAACGACCCGCTTATGGGTATGATTGTTGACAGCCACACCACAAAATGGGGCAAAATGAAGCCCTACATTCTGTTCGCGTCGGTTCCCATAGCCGTGCTCACCATACTTATGTATTTAAGTCCCGACTTAAAAGGCACAAGCCTTATGGTGTTCTGCGCCGTGGTATATATCGCGTGGGGTATGTGCTACACCATGGCGGATGTTCCCTTCTGGGGGATTCCCAATATCATCACTCCCGACACCAAAGAAAGAGGCTCGGTCATTTCCTTTACAAAAATCATAAACAGCGTCGGGTCGGCTTTCCCGGAAATATTCTTCTTTATCGCAAGTCTTGTGCTTCCCAAGATAATCGACAGCAGCAATGTTGTTGAATACGGCAAAAAGAAATATCTTATAATCGCTGTCGCGGTTGTGGCAATAGGTTCGCTGCTTTACATCAACTCTTATTTCCACATAAAAGAAAGAGTCGTTCCGCCCATACACAAAAGGCAGAAAGGCGAGGCCTCCTCGCTCAAAAGAGTTTTCACCTGCAAACCCCTTATGCTTGTGCTTCTTATGGGTGTGCTGTCAAGCGGCAGATATATGGTTCAGGCGGCGGCAATTCATGTTGCGCGCTACGCGTTTTATATCCCCACGGGCAAATACAAGGGCGTTGACCTCGCCTCCCTTTCTTACGCAGACAGAGTGGCGGCAATAGACGCGAGCGTGGGACTTGTTAAAACGGTGTTCCAGATTTGCGCGATTGTCGGTATGTTCGGCGCAACGCTTCTTATGCCCGCGCTTATGAAAAAGATTGACTACAAAAAGCTTTTGATATACACCTGCATAGCGGGCGCCGTGTCAAGCCTGTTCACAACGCTTATCGGCTGGTTTACAAACAACCTTTACGCCTGCATTCCCTTCATTATAATTTCAAGCATTCCTCTCGGTGTTATAAATGTTCTTACGGGCGCTCTTATAGGTGACGGCCTTGATTATCTTGAATTGAAAACCGGTTACAGAGATAACGGCCTCGGTTCGGCGATACAGGGCTTTGTCAATAAAATCGGCTCCGCGCTTTCAACCTGCGGCATTATTGTTATGTATATGCTGATTAACATTGACCCCTCCGAGATGTATTCGGCAACTGCCGTAAAATCCGCCCTTGACCTTACTCACGCGCAGAACTTCGCGGTATTCTCGCTTGTTTCGGTAATTCCGGGTGTAAGTCTGCTGCTGTGCTCAATCCCGATGTTCTTCTATAAGATTTCGGGCAAAGAAAAAGAAAAGATGATTGAAGAACTCAAAGCGAAACGCGAAGCGGAGGGCTTCAATGTGGCGGAATAATCCGCAAATATACTCAAACAGAAACAGGTGATTCCGATGTCCGAAGAAAGACAGTTAAGAAACATAGCCATTATCGCTCATGTTGACCACGGCAAAACAACCCTTGTTGACGAGCTGTTAAAGCAGAGCGGAACATTCCGCGAAAACGAGCAGGTGGCTGAAAGGGTAATGGACTCCAACGACCTTGAGCGTGAAAGAGGAATAACAATCCTCTCAAAAAACACCTCGGTTCATTACAAAAACACAAAAATAAATATAGTTGACACTCCCGGTCACGCCGATTTCGGCGGTGAGGTGGAGCGTATTCTGATGATGGTTGACGGCGTTCTTCTTCTTGTTGACGCGTTTGAGGGCTGTATGCCGCAAACAAGATTTGTTCTCAAAAAAGCGCTTAATCTCAAGAAAAAGGTGCTTGTTGTCATCAATAAAATCGACCGTCCCAACGCGAGACCGCATGAGGTTGTTGATGAAGTGCTTGACCTTTTCATTGACCTCGGAGCGGATGAGGATCAGCTTGAGTTCCCCGTAATTTACGCGTCGGCCAAAGACGGCTACGCCTCCGATGACCCGGAAGCTGACGGGTACACGCTTGAAAACAAGTCAATAGGCAGGGGCACAATGCAGCCTCTGTTTGACGCCATTCTCAAATATATTGACCCGCCCGCGAACAATCCGGACGGCCCTATGCAGCTTCTTATTTCATCGCTCGATTATGACGATTTCATTAAAAGAATCGGCATCGGCAGAGTTGAGAGGGGCAGTGTGAGAAAGGGCGAAACAGTCGCTTTGTGCAAGGCGGACGGCACCACCCAGAATGTCAGAATAGCCAATCTCTACCAGTTTGAAGGGCTTAAAAGAGTTGAGTGCGAAACAGCGACGGCGGGCGATATAGTTTGCGTGTCGGGCATTGACGGGCTTTACATCGGTGAAACTCTCTGTGATCCCGCGAAAATCGAACCGCTTCCGTTTATTAAGATTGACGAGCCCACGCTTTCAATGAACTTTATAGTCAATGACAGCCCGTTTGCCGGCAGAGACGGCAAATTTGTCACCTCGCGCAACATACGCGACCGTTTGTTCAAAGAGGTTGAAACCAATGTAAGTATGCGCGTTGAGGAGACGGAAAGCACCGACACATTCAAGGTTTCCGGCAGAGGTGAGCTGCATCTTTCCATTCTTATTGAGACAATGCGCCGCCAGGGCTATGAATTTGCCGTTTCACGCCCGGAGGTTATTTATAAAAAAAGTGAAGACGGCAGGCTGCTTGAACCCATTGAACAGCTTGTTGTTGAGGTTCCCGACCAGTATGTCGGGGCGGTTATTGAAAAACTCGGCTCACGCAAGGCGGAGCTTCGCGATATGACATCAACAGACGGCGGCACCACACACCTTGAATTTCGCATTCCGTCAAGGGGATTGATCGGCTACCGGCCCGAGTTTATGACAGACACAAACGGCAACGGCATTATGAACCAGATTTTTGACGGCTATGAGGAATATAAGGGCGATATTCAAACCCGCGAAAGGGGCTCCATAGTAGTTCACGAAAGCGGAACCTCAACGGGTTACGGGCTTTTCAACACGCAAGACAGAGGCAGGCTTTTCATAGGCCCAGGCGTGGAGGTCTATGAGGGTATGATTGTGGGCGAATGCGCCAAAAATGAAGATATAGTCTGCAATGTCTGCAAGGCGAAACATCTCACAAACACAAGAGCATCCGGCTCGGATGAAGCGCTGCGCCTTGTTCCGCCTTCAACGCTCAGCCTTGAGCAGTGTATGGAGTTTATCAAGGATGACGAGCTTCTTGAGGTTACGCCCAATCACCTGCGCCTGAGAAAACGCATACTTTCAAAAGAGCTGCGTATGAAACAGCAGTTCAGAAAAAAATAAGTTTCGGAGTTACAAGTGAGTATTACCGGAAATGAAAAAACGGCTGTCGCTCTCGGCAGCTTTGACGGCCTGCACAAAGGTCATATATCCGTTATTGCCTCGGCTCTTTCTTTGAGGGCGTCGGGGCTTTTTCCCGTTATACTGCTTTTTGACGAACATCCGATGAAAATTCTCGGCTCCGCTCCCGATGAAATACTGCAGAAACACCTTCGCAGAAAAATTCTTGAAGGTATGGGAATTTGTATTGAGGACATAGCGTTTGGGCAAATATACAATATGACGGCGGAGGAATTTTTCAGGGAAATTCTTATAAAAAAACTTAACGCCGGAGCGCTGTGCTGCGGAGAGAACTACCGCTTCGGGGCGGGAGGCACAGGCAACTGCGAACTTTTAAAAAAACTTTGCGCCGAAAGCGGAACAAAGCTTTATGTAAGCGAAAGCGTGCTGTATGAGGATGAACCCGTCAGCTCAACAAGAATCCGTTCGGCAATAAAATCGGGCGATTTAAAATCCGCGGGCGATATGCTCGGCAGACCGTTCTTTTATGACGGCGAGGTGATGCCGGGCGACAGAAGGGGCAGAAAAATGGGCTTTCCCACAGCCAATCAGTTTTTTGAAAACGGTTTTATTGTGCCGTCATTCGGGGTTTACGCCTCCCGCGTAACCGTTCGGGGCTCAATTTTCCGCGGGGTTACCAACATAGGGGTAAGGCCCACCTTCGGCATATCAAACCCCCGCAGCGAAACGCACATTGAAGGCTTTGAAGGCGACATCTACGGTGAAAACATTGAGGTCGCTCTTATGGAAAAAATCAGAGATGAGGTTAAATTCTCATCAATGGGTGAGCTTGCCGAACAGATAGAAAAAGACAGCCGGGCGGCAAGATGTATTTTTGAGAAAAGGGGAGAAAACCGCTGTGTATGAGAGTTGGGAAGCGCTTAAAACAGAGTGTATGCAATGCGAAAAATGCGGACTGTGCCAAACGCGCACAAACCTTGTTTTCGGCGTAGGTAATGAAAAGGCGGAGGTGCTTTTTGTGGGCGAGGGGCCCGGAGAAAACGAGGACTTGCAGGGCGAGCCGTTCGTCGGCAGGGGAGGTCAGCTGCTTGACAAATATCTGGCCGCTGTTGACCTTGACCGCAAAAAGAATATATATATCGCCAACATAGTCAAATGCCGCCCCCCTCAGAACAGAGACCCTAAACCGGAGGAACAGGATGCCTGCATCGGGTGGCTGCGCGAGCAGACAAGGCTTATCAAGCCTAAAATCATAGTCTGCCTGGGCAGAATATCGGCGCAGAAGCTGATATCTCCCGATTTCAAAGTTACAAAACAGCACGGTGAATTTATCGAGAAGGGTTCAATCCTTTTTATGGGCACTTTTCACCCTGCCGCGCTGCTCAGGAATCCTTTGCAAAAACCCGACGCACTTGAGGATTTTCTGGCTTTGAAAAAGAAAATCAGGGAAGTGTGCGAAAGAACATATTGAAAATTCACGCAAAATTTACTTTTTAAATCTTTACACACTATATAAAATATTATATTATAATCAGTAGTTGAATATATGAGGTGGTTGTTATGCAGGCAAAATACAAACGCATCCTTCTTAAAATAAGCGGTGAGGTTCTTGCCGGAGAAAAAGGCTCCGGTTTTGACTCTGACAAGCTGGATGTTATATGCAGGGCAGTTAAACAAACCCGTGAAATGGGCGTTCAGATAGGCCTTGTTGTGGGCGGCGGCAATTTCTGGCGCGGGCGCTCAAGCGAAAATATGAACAGGGCAAGGGCGGATCACATAGGAATGCTCGCCACCGTTATGAACGCGATTATGCTTGAAGAAACCCTCAGAAACCTCGGTGTTCCCGCAACGGCGCAGTCAGCAATACCGATGAACGCGGTGGCAGAGCCGTTTTCACAGCGCGAAGCGCTGAGAAGGCTTGAAGCGGGCGAGGTTGTGATTTTCGGCGGCGGAACGGGCAGCCCGTTTTTCTCAACCGATACCTGCGCGGCAATAAGGGCGGCTGAAATAGGAGCGCAGGTTATATTCAAAGCGACCAATGTTGACGGGGTTTATGACAAAGACCCGAGCAAAAATCCCGACGCCGTCAAATATGACACAATCACAATGGATGAGGTTCTTGCGAAAAATCTCAAAGTTATGGATTCCGCGGCGGCTTCGCTCTGCCGTGACAATAAAATCAAAATTCTTGTTTTCAATCTCAATGACCCGCAGAACATCGTTCGCGCGTCCGCGGGTGAAAACATAGGCACGGTAGTTGAAATTTAACACAGGAACACTTATAACAAACGGAGGTAAAACTATGGATACCGTATTTGCGCAGATTAAAGAAAAAATGGAAAAAACCGTCAGCGTTCTCGAGTCGAATTATTCATCAATCAGAGCGGGCAGAGCCAATCCCGCCGTGCTTGACAAAATCAGAGTTGATTACTGGGGCACGCCCACTCCCATCAACCAGATGGCTGCCGTTTCTGTGGCGGAGGCGAGAATCCTTCAGATTCAGCCCTGGGACGCCTCATCTCTCGGAGTTATAGAAAAAGCCATTCAGGCATCCGATCTCGGCATTAACCCCCAGAACGACGGCAGGGTTATCCGCCTTATTTTCCCCCAGCCTACAGAGGAGCGCCGCAAAGAGCTTGTTAAGGAAGTTCACAAAATGGCGGAGGATTCCAAAGTCGCTATCCGCTCAATCCGCCGTGACGGAATGGAAAAATTCAAAAAGATGGAAAAGGCGTCCGAAATCACGGAGGATGACCTTGACGATTGCGAAGAGGAGCTTCAGGAAATAACGGATTCTTTCATCAAAAAGATTGATGAAAAGTCAGCCGCGAAAGAAAAAGAGATTCTTGAAGTATAATTTTTATAAACCCGGAATAAAGGGGCGGAGTTTACCGCCCCTATAATAAACTGAAACGGTAAATAATTATGGATGAAAAAACAAAAAACAGCCTTGTTTTACCGCGTCACATAGGTTTTATTATGGACGGCAACGGGCGCTGGGCAACCGCGAGGGGGCTCGAAAGGGCGCAGGGGCATAAGGCGGGGGCTCAGACCTTCCGCACCATCAGCACTTACTGCGCAAAGCTCGGCATTCAATCGGCAACATTTTACGCCTTTTCCACCGAGAACTGGAAGCGCCCCGAAAATGAGGTAAACGCCCTTATGAAGCTTTTCAGGGAGTTCCTTGAGGAGGCTCAGGAGAGGGAGGAAGAAAACGAGGAAATCGGTTTTCACATAAAGTTCGCGGGCGACACGGCGAATATGCCGGGCGAGCTTGTTGACCTTTTCAGAATATGTGAAGAGCGCTCGGCGGATAAAACGGGAACAACCGTAAACATTGCCGTCAATTACGGCGGCAGGGCGGAGATTACAAACGCCGTGCGTAAAATAGCCGAAAAGGTCAAAAACGGCGAAACGGCAGTTGAGGATATTGATGAAAACACCGTTTCCTCAATGCTTTACACCGCGGGTCAGCCTGACCCGGACCTTATCATCCGCCCGGGAGGGGAAAGCAGAATTTCCAATTTTCTGATTTGGCAGAGCGCGTACTCCGAGTTTTATTTTACGGATACGCTCTGGCCCGATTTCACAACAGATGATCTTGACAAAGCGATTATTGATTTTTGTTCACGCAACCGTCGCTTCGGTACGGTTTAATGAGAGGTAAACTATGAAAAAGAGATTAATTACGGGAATAAGCGGAGCGCTGTTCGCGATAGCGTGTGTTGTGTTTATGCAGGCACCTTTTGTGCTTGCCGTTCCGCTCGCTTTTTTTGCCGCAACCGCGGTTCACGAAATCATGCATGTAATCGGATGTAAAAACAAGCCGATAATATATATTTCAATGCTCTTTGCGGGAGCGGTACCGTTTTTCAGCGATATTATCGCGTTCTGGAAATATCACAGGGGTGCGGAGTTTTTCAATTCTTTCAGCCTGCCCGCTTGGGTTCCTGTCGTGATTTATGTTTTTGCCGTTCTTATCATTATGCTCGGCAATTATGAAACTGTGCCGTTTGAACACGCGGCAATGGCGATTTTCAGCACGGTAGGCGTCGGCTTCGGTTTGTCAACGCTTATCTATCTGCGCGACCTTGACCACATTTATCCGGATTATATTCAGCCGGCGCAAACAAGGGCGATTGTTCTGTGCGCGCTTTATGCCGCCTGGATTTCGGACGCTTTCGCCTATTTTATAGGCAGAAAATTCGGCAAACATAAGCTTGCCCCCGTTATCAGCCCCAAAAAGTCGGTTGAGGGCGCCGCGGCGGGGCTGCTCGGCAACGCGCTGGTAACCGGTATTACATGGCTTATCGCCTCACACTGGTTCACAAGGTACCCCGACACTTTCAGCGGCTGGGGAATAATAGCCATAGGCACGGTCGCGTCTGCTCTCGGCGTATGCGGCGACCTTTCGGCTTCTGTCATAAAACGCAATTTCGGCAAAAAAGATTACGGCACCTTCTTCCCCGGCCACGGCGGAATTATGGACAGATTCGACTCCACTCTTTTTGCTCTGCCGACATTTTATATTTTTATTACGGCAATTATAAGCTTCAAAGCCGCGTAAAGGAGAATTATGGCAAAGTCCGTATCTGTTCTCGGTTCAACAGGTTCAATAGGCAAACAGGCGCTTGATGTTGCCCGGTTCGGCAATTATAAAATCAAGTGTCTTACAGCCAACGCCAATGTTGACCTGCTCGAAAAACAAATCAGGGAGTTTAAACCCGAAACGGCGGCGGTCGCCGATGAAAAGGCTGCCGCCGATTTAAAAATAAAAGTCGCCGACCTGCCCGTCAGGGTGCTGTCGGGCGTTGAGGGCGTTTGCGAATGCGCGGCCCTTCAGGCGGATGTTACATTAAACGCCATTGTGGGCATAGCCGGGCTTATGCCTACGCTCGCGGCTGTTGAGGCGGGCGGCACTCTCGCTCTCGCTAATAAAGAATCCCTTGTTACGGGCGGGGAACTCGTTACGCAGACGGCAAAAAAGAAAGGCGCGAGCATACTGCCCGTTGACAGTGAGCACTGCGCGATTTTTCAATCGCTTGCCGGATGTGATGATAAAAAGCAGATAAACCGCCTTATTCTCACGGCGTCGGGCGGCCCTTTCTTCGGCAAATCAAAAGAAGAACTTGCGAATGTTACTCTGAGTCAGGCTCTCAAACATCCAAACTGGGAGATGGGTGAAAAAATAACCGTTGACAGCGCTACAATGATGAACAAGGGGCTTGAACTGACCGAGGCGAGGTGGCTTTTTGATGTTCCGGCGCGGAATATTGACATTCTTGTTCACCGTCAGAGCGTTGTGCACTCACTCGTTGAGTATGTTGACGGCACGGTGATAGCTCAGCTCGGCGTTCCCGATATGAGGCTGCCCATTCAATACGCGCTTGACTACCCCATTAGGCACAGAAGTCCGGTCAAACAGCTTCGGCTTGAAGATTACGGCAGGCTTACCTTTGAGGCGCCCGATTATGAGACCTTTACCGGAATAAACCTTTGCAAAAAAGCCTGCGAGATGGGCGGCTTGTATTCCGCTTTGGTAAACGGGGCGAACGAGCAGGCCAATCTTCTTTTCAGGCGGGGCAGAATAGGATTTTTGCAGATATGCGAAGCGGTTCAATATACGCTTGAAAACATCAGCCCGTGCCGGCCCGGCGGCGCAAGTGAGATTTTTGAGACGGACCGTATCGCGCGACAGGCGGTAAATAAATATTTCCGCATTGAAACGGAGAATACTATATGAAAATTCTACCTCTTATTACTTTTTCGGCTCTGGCGCTCAAAGCCGTGCCGATAATTATAGCGATACTGTTTTTCGGCCTTATAATTATGCTTCATGAGGGCGGCCATTTTCTTGTTGCCAAACTGTTTGATGTTAAAATCAATGAGTTTTCAATGGGTATGGGTCCCTGCCTTTTAAAACGCAAAAAAGGCGAAACGCAGTATTCTCTGCGAGCCTTCCCGGTCGGCGGCTTTGTCAGTATGGAGGGTGAGGATGAAACCTCGGAGGAGCCGCGGGCGTTTTGCAACAAGCCGGCCTGGCAGCGCTTTTTGATTGTTGCCGCCGGAGCGACCGTAAACCTTATAATGGGCTTTCTCACGGTTGTTATTATGCTGGCGTTTACAACAGGCGAAGATTCGGGCATAGGCACAACGGAGATTCTTTATTTTTCCGAGAACGCGTCAACCTGTAACGACGGTCTGAAAGAGGGCGATGTTATAACCGGGGTGAACGGCAAACGGGTGCTGTCAATTTATGACCTCGGCGTGCTTATGATGGGCGATTCCGACGGCGTTTTTGACATCAGCGTGAAACGCGACGGCGAAAAAGTTACCGTTCCCGGCGTCCGGTTTGAAATGACGCAGTCGGCGGGTCAGAATGTTGTCGCGCTTGATTTTATGTTCAGGGGCGTTGAACCGTCGTTTAAAAATGTTTTAAAATACGCTCCCGTGCAAACAGTGAGCCTCGCGAGAATGGTCTATATCAGCCTGTTCCAGCTTGTTACCGGGCATTACGGTCTTAACGATTTGTCGGGCCCGATAGGTACGGTGGCTTATGTTGCCGAGTCGGCTCAGACCGAAACGGGCTCAATAGATTTTGAAAGTATGTTCCTGATTATGGCGCTGGTTGCCGTAAATGTAGGCGTTTTCAATCTTCTTCCGCTTCCCGCGCTTGACGGCGGCAGACTTTTCTTTATTCTTGTGGAGATTATATTCCGCAGACCCGTGCCGTCCAAATATGAAAAATGGGTTCACGCGGCGGGTCTTGTGCTTCTGCTCGGGCTTATGGTTGTTATTTCCGCGAGCGATATTTTAAAGCTCGTGCGCGGTGAGTTATAGGATTTTTTTAAATATAAACAATCGGAATTGAGGTGGCTGTATGCAGCGCAGAAAAACAAGGCAGGTCAAAGCGGGCGGTGTTTTAATCGGCGGCGGAGCGCCTGTCAGCGTTCAGTCTATGCTCAATGTTCCCTCAACGGATATTGAAGGCAGCGTTCGCCAGGCAAAAGCGCTTGAAGAGGCGGGCTGTCAGATTATACGCGCCGCCGTGCCGGATATGAACGCGGTGAGGCTTATTTATGAGCTTAAAAAGAATCTCACCGTTCCCGTTGTGGCGGATATTCATTTTGACTACCGTCTTGCCATTGAGAGCGCCGCGGCGGGGGTAGATAAAATAAGAATAAACCCCGGCAACATAGGTTCACCCGAACGGGTGAAAGCCGTTGCCGACGCCTGCAGGCAAAAAGGTATTCCGATAAGAATAGGCGTAAATTCCGGTTCTGTTGAAAAAGAGCTGCTCGCGAAATACGGCGCGCCCACCCCGGAAGCTCTTGTTGAGAGCGCTTTAAATCACGCGAGGCTTCTTGAGCAAAACGATTTTTATGACACAGTCATCTCAATCAAATCCTCAGATGTCGCAACAATGATAAGCGCTTATGAGCTTTGCGCCGAAAAATGCGATTATCCGCTTCATCTCGGTGTTACGGAGGCGGGCACGGAGCGGATGGCTCTTATTAAATCGAGCATCGGAATCGGCTCACTGCTTGCCAAAGGGATAGGCGACACAATCAGAGTTTCAATGACAGCCGACCCTGTCAGGGAGGTCGGAGCGGGCTTTGATATTTTAAAGGCGCTCGGCCTTAAAAACGATTGCGCGCGCATAGTTTCGTGCCCGACCTGCGGGCGCACTAAAATAGACCTTATCTCACTTGCGCGTGAGGTGGAAAGCAGGCTTGAAGGCTGCAAAAAACCTGTTACCGTCGCCGTTATGGGCTGTGCCGTAAACGGCCCCGGCGAGGCAAGGCAGGCGGATATAGGTATTGCCGGCGGTGACGGCTGCGCTCTTATTTTCAAAAAAGGCGAAATTCTGCGCAAAGTGCCGGAAAACCGCGCGGTTGATGAACTGATAAAAGAGATAGAAACTTTGGAGATATAATGAACAGCAACTCTTTAAGTTATTTTATAGGCGAATACCTTCCCCCGGAAGAAAAGTCACTTCTTGAGGGCGCTTGTGTGCGCTCCATTGAGCTTACCGAAACGGGTGAACTGAAAATTGAAGCCGATTTTCCTTCATACATCGGTTTTAAAAAAATAAAACACATCTGCCATGAGCTGAGAGTTGCCCTCGGCAACGAAAGTGTTGAGATAACGGAGCATTACCCGGAAAGGTTTTTTACAGCCGGCGTAATTGCCGACATGAACGCTTATCTCAAAGAGCACATAGCCGCCGCAAACGGATTTCTTGATAAAGCCTCGGTGAGTTTCAGCGGCGAAAAAATCGTTTACCGCATTGAAAAAGGCCTTGAAATTCTTGAAGATCTCAATGTGGCAAAATGCCTTGAGGATTATATTAAAAACACATTTTCACACACTGCCGCCGTTGAATTTGTAAGCGACGGCGCGAAACCCGTTGAGCTTGACTCTCCCGAATATGTTGAAATGCAGAAGGCGGCTGTTGACCCGGTAAATTTTGAGCGGGAAGAAACGGGCAAAAAACCCAGGCTCGAATTTGACGATTTGCCGCTTACATATCACAGCGCGAAAATTGTTCTGGGCGGCAAAATCAAAAGCAAACCGAAGCCGATAAAAGAAGTCGAGCTTGAAGACGGCAATGTTACCGTGTGGGGCGATGTTTTCGGCTTTGAAGCGAAAACCACCAAAGACGGCACGCGCAACATTATCAATTTTTACATCACAGATTACACAAGCTCTTACGCCGTTAAAATTTTTGACACAAAAGAGAACAGCGAAAAAGCGGCGCAGTCCGTAAAAGACGGCGTTACCGTTGTTGTAAGGGGCGCCGTGGAGCAGGACAGTTACGTTCATGACAATGTTATAAAAGCGCGCTCCGTCATGATTGTTGAGAAAATGCCCGAAACCGACGATGAAGAGGAAAAACGGGTTGAACTGCACCTTCACACAAATATGAGCGCTATGGACGGCGTCTCAAAGGCCAAAGATATTGTGGCAAAGGCAATAGGCTGGGGTCACAAAGCGCTGGCAATAACGGACCACGGCGTTGTTCAGGCGTTCCCGGAGGCTGACGGCGCCGCCAAGGGCAAAATTAAAATCCTTCACGGAATTGAAGGCTATTATGTTGACGACAGCGTCAAAATTTTCAAGGGCGAAAGCGATGACAGCCTTGACGGAGAGTTCGTTGTTTTTGATGTTGAAACAACCGGTTTGCGCTGCGGATACGACAGACTTACCGAAATAGGCGCGGTACGCTTCAAAAACGGTATGGAGTGCGACACATTCTCAACCTTTGTAAACCCCGAAAGACCGATTCCCCACAAAATAACCGAGCTTACGGGCATCTCGGATGATATGGTTGCCCGCGCCCCGAAAGAGGGCGAAGCCGTTAAAAAGTTTATTGAGTTTTGCGGCGGTGCCGTGCTTGTGGCGCATAACGCCGATTTTGACGCGGGCTTTATCAAAGCCGTATGCGCGCGCAACAACATAGATTTTGAGTTTTCATACATTGACACACTGCTTCTCACACAGTCACTTGTTGACGCGAGCGACAAAAACATAAAGCTCAAAAACTATAAGCTCGACTCGATTTCGGATTATTTCAAACTGCCCAAATTCAATCACCACAGGGCCACGGATGACGCTATCGCGCTGGAGAGGGTTTTTGAGCAGCTCATAAAACTCGCAAAGGCCAAGGGCGTTGAAAGAGTTGATGAGTTAAACACAAAAATTGAGCCCGTTGACCCGAAAAAACTCCCGTCCTACCATATTATCATTCTCGCGAAAAACACAAGGGGTCTCAAAAACCTTTACAGGCTTATAACAAAATCCAACCTTGATTATTTTTACCGCAACCCGCGTATGCCGAGAAGCGAGATAATAAAGCACCGCGAGGGTTTGATTATAGGCAGCGCCTGCGAAGCGGGCGAGCTTTATCAGGCCGTTCTGGAGGGCAGACCCGACAGCAGACTTATTGAAATCGCGAAGTTTTATGATTATCTCGAAATTCAGCCCGACGGCAACAATATGTTTATGGTGCGCAACGGCACCTTGAAGAGCGTTGAGGAAATTGAGGAGATGAACAAAAAAATCATCCGCCTGGGCGATGCCTTGAAAATGCCGGTTGTAGCCACGGGAGATGTGCATTTTCTCAATGAGAAAGACAGTGTTTTCAGAGAAATCATTATGGCGGGTCAGGGCTTCAGCGACGCCGCGGAGCAGGCGCCCCTCTATTTCAGAAACACGCACGATATGCTTAACGAATTTGCCTATCTCGGTGAAGAAACGGCAAGAGAGGTTGTAATAACAAACCCCAACAAAATCGCCGATATGTGCGAGCCGCTCAAAGCCTTCCCCGACGGCACGTTTACTCCCTATATGGATAACGCCGACACGGAGCTTCGCACAATCTGCCACGAGCGTATGGAGGCGGAATACGGTTCACCTTTGCCCGAAATCATAGAAAAACGCCTTGACAGAGAGCTTGACGCTATAATAAAACACGGTTTTGCCGTTCTTTATATGATAGCGCAGAAACTAGTAAAAAACTCAATGGATAACGGATATTACGTAGGCTCGCGAGGTTCGGTAGGCTCGTCATTTGTCGCCTATGCCTCCGGAATTTCGGAGGTAAACCCGCTTGTTCCGCATTATCTTTGCAAAAAGTGCTTCCGCTTTGAGGCGTTTGAAAAAGGCGAATACGGGTCGGGCTTCGATCTGCCGCCTAAAACCTGCCCGGTGTGCGGCGAGCCCATGCGCCGTGACGGGCACAACATTCCGTTTGAAACCTTCCTCGGCTTCAACGGTGACAAATCGCCCGATATTGACCTTAACTTTGCCGATGAATACCAGTTCCGCGCGCACAGATACACCGAGGAGCTGTTCGGAATTGAAAAGGTGTTCAAGGCGGGCACAATAAGCGCTCTCGCCGAAAAAACCGCTTTTGGATTTGTTAAAAAATGGGAAGAGGAAAAAATCAAAAAAGCCTTTGAAAACGGAGAGAACTTAAAGCCTCTGTCAAACGCCGAGCTTGAGAGGCTGAAAAACGGCTGTGAAGGCATAAAGCGCACAACCGGCCAGCACCCCGGCGGAATGGTCGTTATTCCCGACGGCCGTGACGCTGAGGATTTCACACCCATTCAGCACCCGGCGGATGACGCGGACAAAGGCCTTCGCACAACGCACTTTGATTTCCGCGCAATGCACGACACAATTCTTAAACTTGACAACCTCGGTCACATTGTTCCGACAACATACAAATACCTTGAGGATATGACGGGTATTTCGGTTATGGACGCCGATGTTTGCGACCCGCAGATATATAAGCTTCTTACCTCTCCGGAACCTCTCGGAGTTACTCCCGAGGATATCGACTGCCCCACGGGCACGCTCTCACTGCCCGAACTCGGTACGCCGTTTGTAATTCAGATGCTTGTTGACGCTCAACCGAGAAATTTCAGCGATATGCTTCAGATTTCGGGGCTCTCGCACGGCACCGATGTGTGGCTGGGCAACGCCAAAGATCTTATAGCTGACGGAACCTGCACAATTTCCGAGGTTGTGGGCACCCGTGACAGTATTATGGTTTACCTTATCAACAAAGGCCTTGAGCCCGGCATGGCGTTTAAAATTATGGAAATCACCCGTAAAGGCAACGCCTCCAAGCTTCTTACCGATGAGCATAAAAAAGCGATGATTGATCACGGCGTTCCGCAGTGGTATATTGACTCGTGCATAAAAATCAAATATATGTTCCCCAAGGCTCACGCCGCGGCTTATGTTATTGCGGCAATGCGCCTCGCGTGGTATAAGCTCTATTATCCGCTTGAGTATTACGCCGCTTATATGACGGTGCGCAGTGAAGACCTTGAGATGAAAACAATTCTTGACGGCAGGCAGGCTGTCAAGGCGCGTATGGCTGAAATCAAGGGTATGATAAGCCGCAAAGAGGCAAAGGCGAAAGAAGAGGGTGTTTTCACCTCTTTGCAGATTGTCAACGAGATGATGGCAAGGGGCGTTGAGTTCCTGCCGGTGGATATTTATAAATCCACGGCTAAAACCTATGTGATTGAAAACGGCAAAATCCGCCTTCCGTTCGCGGCGATACCCGGCGTGGGCGATGCCGCCGCTGAAGCTGTTGAACTCGCGAGATATGAGAAAAATCCCGACGGAACGCCCGACAGAAGCAGAATTGTCGAGTATATATCCGTTGATGACCTTCAGGAGCGTTCGGGAGCGAGCAAGGTGCTCATTGAGGCGCTTGAATCTCTCGGCGCGCTTGACTGCCTGCCGAGAACAACCCAGCTCAGCCTTTTCTGATTATTGTGTTGAAACAGTAATAAGTTTGCTGTATTATACAATTATATCTTTATGATAACGGAGGAATTTTTATGAAAAAAAGCACCGTGGCGGCTCTTGCGGGCGCAGGGGCATTGACTGCCGCGAATGCGGTCAGAGCTGCACTGTTTGTTCCCGAAAAAAAGGATTGGGGTACAGCTGAACCTGAAAAAATCAATGTTGATAAAGCACTTGAACATATTTCGGGAGCTATTCAGATTAAAACCGTAAGCAACCCCGACAAGTCAAAGGTGGATTTCAAAGAGTTTGAGAAATTCCACAAATTCCTTGAGGAATCTTATCCGCTTATTCATAAGACTATGAAAAAAGAAGTGGTTAATGAAGCAAGCCTTATGTATTATTGGAAGGGCACAAACCCCGACCTTGACCCTATGGCTATGCTCTCGCATCAGGATGTTGTTCCCGTTGAGGAAGGCACAGAGGATGACTGGACTCATCCGGCTTTCAGCGGTTACAATGACGGCGAGTTTATCTGGGGCAGGGGCGCCCTTGATATGAAAAACCACCTAATCTGCGTTATGGAGGCAATAGAAACCCTGCTTGAAGAAGGCTTCACGCCGGAGAGAGATGTTTACCTTTGCTTCGGTCAGGATGAAGAGGTTGTGGCGTCCGGCGAATCCGGAGCGCGCGCCATGATGGAGATCTTCAAGGCGAGGGGAATACACCTTGACAGTATTGTTGATGAAGGCGGAGCGGTTCTTGACCTTGACATTCCCGGCGTAATCAAAGGCAAAAAGCTCATAGGCGTAGGCATTGCGGAAAAAGGCTACACCGATGTTAAAATCAGCGTTCACTCAAACGGCGGCCACTCCTCACAGCCGCCCAAGCACAGCGCTGTGGGCAAACTTGCCGATGTTGTCAAAGATATTGAAAACCACCAGTTCAAATCCGAGCTTATGCCCTTTGTATCTCAGCTTTTCTCCGGCATAGGCCGCAACTGCACATACCCGGCAAGGCTTGTAACCTGCAATATTCCGTTTTTGAAGCCTGTTATAAAACAGGTTATGAAGCAGATTCCCCCCGCCGCCTGCCTTGTTCGCACAACAACGGCGGTAACTATGACGGAGGGCAGCCCTGCCGCCAATGTTCTTGCCCAGAACGCGAGCATAACCGTCAATTTCAGGCAGATGCCCGGCACTACGGTTGCCGATGTTGAGAAGCATATACGCAAGGTTGTTCGCAACAAAGACATTTCGGTTGAGATTTTAAAACAGAAAGAGGCTTCAAAATTCTCGCCCACCGATTCAAGACCCTTCAGGGTTATGGAGAAAATATGCAAGCAGCAGAATCCCGACAGCTTTGTCGCGCCCTACCTTGTAATGGGCGGCACCGATGCCTGCTATTATGAACCCGTGTGTGAAAATATCTACCGCTATTCCCCCTTTAATGTAACGGTTGAGGAGCTGCGCTGCACGCACAACACAAACGAGCGTCTGCCCGTCAAAACGGTTGAGGAGGCAATCACCTTCTTTATGCGCTGGGTCAGAAGAGCCTCGTCGCAGGAAGACGCGTAAATCATTAATAATAAAACAAAAACATCCGGCTGTGCAAATGCGCGGCCGGCTTTGCCTTATGAGAACATTCGTACTTTTATAAACACAACAAAGGCGAACACGAACAGGAGGTTTTGTGCAAAGTTATTTTTTTTATTGTAATAATATTTTGTGTTATGATATAATGAAAAAAATTGTTAAATTGTATGATATAAGATGGATTGGAGGCGTAATTTTTTAAACTATGGGTAATCACAGATCAAAAATGATAAAAACAGTTTGCTCCTTGTTAGCTATATGTATGTTTCTTTAGTTCTGCATTAAGTTTTGATTTTCTGGCAAAAACCGTTAATAATTCAGAAACAGTGTCAGGCCTCAAAAAAGAATATATCATAAAGGTTCGGTCTTTTAATGACGCCAAAAAAGTTGCCTCTGACCTCAATTTAGATTCAAAAATATCAGCAACTTATCCCGATGACGATCCATCCACAGCCGCTGTTAATGACGGAAAACCTGTTTATTATCCCAATCAGGTCTTTTGCAACGGAACACCGGTAGCATTAAACAGTTTTTATACAAGTTAAGGAGGTAATGTTATGCGTAAAGTTTTATCATTTGCCATTGCGGTGTTATTTCTGTTTCAATGCTTTGCATTATGCGCAAACGCAAATCCTTATGTGAGTTATCTGGGAAACGAACTTGAATCTTTCCCCCAATGCTCCGATGAAATTGTTTCATCCGACGGTAAATACGGCTATGTTTTCAATGAAGAAACAGGTGACTGCTATTTTTCACACTCCTTTGAAAAGAATATTACCGTTTTAAACATTCCCGAAGAAATCGACGGTCACAGAATAGTTGGTGTAATTGACGGCAAGGCGGAAAGCCGTTACACCCTTGCTGAAGTAAATTACAGCAAATACATAAAGGATATTTATCGTGGAGGAATGACCTTCAGCCTTCTGCCGAGCTGCCGCATAAACCTCAACGAAGGCCTTGAAACCATACATCGCGACGCATACCATATTCAAGAATACGGCTTTGATGAGTATTATTGTAATTATAATTATTATTACGAATCACTGGATCAACTGGTTTTTCCTTCAACTCTCAAAGAAATCAAAGCACACGCCATCTATCCTAATGTAAGACGCCTTGTTTTTCAAAGTGACCCGGTTATTGATATGACATGCAATGAAACGGATTTGGAGTTACCCCTTTGGTCCGGGGTAGTTCCGAGTTATCAAAAGGAAATCTATTTTACTGGTGATGCGGAGAATGCTGATGTCAACTCTTTTGCTGTTATGTTTAACGGGTACAGTGATGGGTATTACAACGGAGGACTCGCCAATTATTTCTTTAAAATCTATCACAAGCCGGGTGCAAAGGGCTTTGAGAAGTTTGAAGAAGACAGCAGACTGGAAGTTAAGGAATATACTCACGAATTTTGGAAAGATAATGTCAGTTGCGTGCAGGTAACATCAATCAACGCAGATAACACTGTAATAAGTCTGTCGTTTCCCGATGAGGGTGAAGGTGAAAAAATATTAGATAAAAGAAACTATCTTGAAGCAACAGCTTCACCCGAAAATGCTACGGATCAGCGAGTGTGGTTTTTCTTGCTTGAACCTCAAAAAGTTTCATTGCGGATGGATGGAAGAGTAGGTGCATATGAAAGAGATTATGACATGCTTGATGGAAAAACCGTAACAGTCAGAGCGGTTGCGTCAAACGGCGTTTATACAGACTTTGAAATTCAGTTTGTCAAAGATGAACCGACTGCAAAATCACAGCCTGCAACCGACGGCAACACTCTGACGGCAGGCAGTGCAATTGAAAAAATCCGCGCTTTCTTTTCCGATATATTTAACGCGGTTTTAAACTTTTTCTCAAATGAAATAAAAACAGTAAAAGGCTTTTTTGTGAAGTGAAATCTGTTTTGCAAAACAAGTGTTTAAACACAGCGAGCCATCGGTTTATCCGGCGGCTCGCTGTGTTGGTTTTAATGGCTTTAGCCAGTTGAGTGCGGGACGCACGAAACAGACAACCACCCG